>Ga0181576_10001432_pt1 | contig 18205 bp, 19 predicted proteins | sample 101ome_22_FD_132464 | JGI IMG/M metagenome (GOLD analysis project Ga0181576, IMG submission 132464) | Coastal salt marsh microbial communities from the Groves Creek Marsh, Skidaway Island, Georgia - 101412BT metaG (megahit assembly) | ecosystem: Environmental > Aquatic > Marine > Intertidal... | reverse complement strand
GATTTATCGCATTTAACTATGGAGGAGCGAACACAAGTTAATTTTGATCACCCCTCAGCTATTGATTTTAAGCTTTTAGAAAAACATCTAAAGCAACTTAAATCTGGAAAGACGATCCAACAGCCTCATTACTCTTTTGTAGATCATAATAGAACTGGAGATGTTACGGAAGTCAGCCCTACCAAGGTTCTCATAGTGGAAGGGATTTTGATCATGTCTGACCCAACATTAAGATCATTATATGATATTAAAATATTTGTTCATGCCGATTCTGATGAACGATTAATTAGACGGTTAAAAAGAGACACGAGTGAACGTGGAAGGGATCCTGAAGAAGTCATAAACAGGTATCAAAAAAACCTAAAGCCGATGCATGATGAATTCATAGAGCCCACGAAAGAATTTGCTGATATCATCATACCAAACAACCACTTCAACACAGTAGCCATCGATATTGTTAAAACTATTATCACTAATAAACTGATCAATGTTTAAACAACTTAAATCCATACGTGAAAAAAAATGGTTTGCAATCATGAGTAATTCCTATATAGTGATTCTGACTATTTTTGCTATCTGGATGCTATTTTTTGATACGAACTCATTGCTGATTCAGAACCAACTCAACCAACAGCTATCGGAACTAGAAGATCAACGCGATTATTTAAAAGCTGAATTAGCAAAAGATTCAGCAACCGTAAAAATGCTTTCTTCGGATACTGCAATTGAGAAATTTGCGCGAGAACGTTATTATTATCAGAAAAAAAATGAGGAAGTCTATCTTATAGAATTCAAAGACAGCATCAACGAAAAGTCTAATGAGTAATACACGTAGTGATATTGATTTTCAAAAGCTAAGTCCTTCAGCCTGGAAGCAGTTGATACAATTTCAACTCGATGGTCAAGACTATGCTAAATCGATGATCTATCATTCCTTGGAGGGTATTGATGTTAAACCTTTTTATACAAAAGAAGATGTAAAACAATCCATCGATTTCCCAAATAGTACCTGGAAGATCGATGAGACTATTATGGTGTATGATCATGTTAAGGCTTCTCAAATGGCAAAAGAAGCAATTGAATTTGGAGCTGTATCCATTCATTTTATTCTACTAAATCCAAACACCAATTTCAACGAACTTCTTGCTGGAATCGATCTAATCGCTGTTGAGGTTAAAATCAGTTTACAACAGTTAACAGAAGTACTCATTAACCAAATAGCGCAAAGTGAACTCCATGAGGTTATTTTCTGTATTGATCCTATATCAAAATTCTTTGTGACTGGAAATTGGTATACAAATCAAAAGGTCGATTTTGAACTCTTATCTAAGTTATTACACCTATCAGAAAAAGGATACCGCGTTCATTTAGAAATCAACAATTACCCAATTGCTCAAGCAGGAGCACATTCCATTTATCAATTAGCACTGTGCTTGGCTCATACAGCAGAATACCTGCATTATTTGGAGTCCGTAAATCAATTACAGCTGCTCAATACCATCTATATTCATATGGGTGTTGGCACCAATTATTTTTTTGAAATAGCTAAAATTAGAGCGTTGAGGTTACTGGTTCCAAGCCTTGCTAATGCCTTTAACTTAAAAATTGACTTTGATATTTCATGTCAAACTCATTCTAGGTATTACACGGCATACAATTCAGTACAAAATCTTGTCAGGTCTTCTACCACGCTATTAGCAGCGGTACTTTCTTCGGCAGATCGCATATCAGGTCTTGCTCATGATCATTTGATTTATCATTCTACTAGCGCTAGTCGTAGATTAATTAGGGATCAATTACTCATCTTAAAGCACGAAGCAGGATTAGTAAAACATCATCATGCAGCTAATGGATCCTATTATATCAATTACCTCACTGATCAAATGGCTCAAAAAGCCTTACAAAGCTTTAAACTAATTGAAAAAAACAAGGGAATCATTGATCAACTTAGACGCACGGTCATACAAAAGGAGATCAAAAATCAACACCTAAAAGAACTGACGCTCTTTCAAAAAAAGGAGGAATTACTCATTGGAATGAATGCTTATGAAGACAAAAAAGAGCGTCTTAAAAAAGTTGCTCAACGTAAGCCTTTCTCCAAAAAAAATTCTAGAAAAACATTGATTGTTCCAATTACAGCTCGAAGAATTGCTGAGTCATGGGAAGAAAAACGCTGGAATAATGAGTAGAAGATCGCTTGAACATATCGAACTTTGCTATCCTAAAGAAGAACAGAAGAGTTTTTATGCGCATGAAGGTTATGGAGCAGGAGCAGCTCCATACTTAAGAGGCCCTTATGCGAGTATGTATATCAATCGCCCATGGACTATTCGTCAATATGCAGGCTTTTCTACCGCTAAAGAATCAAACGAATTTTACAAAAATAATAGTAAAGAAGGTCAAACTGGATTATCAGTTGCTTTTGATTTACCAACCCACAGAGGATATGATAGTGATAATGAAGCATGTGCTGCAGATGTAGGTAAAGCTGGAGTTGCAATCGATACCATTGAGGATATGGAACTTCTATTTAAAGATATAGATCTTGAAAAAAGTTCAGTTTCAATGACCATGAATGGTGCAGTTTTGCCCATCATGGCCTTCTATATTTGCTGTGCAGAACGTCAAGGAGCAAATTTAAAATCCTTAAGAGGTACGATACAAAATGATATTCTGAAAGAATTCATGGTTAGAAATACGTATATCTATCCTGAAGAAGCATCGATGAAGATTGTTGGTGATATTATTAGCTACTGCAGTAAGTACTTACCTAAGTTTAATCCTATCAGCATATCAGGTTATCATATGCTAGAAGCAGGAGCGCCACCTGACATGGAATTAAGCTATACCTTAGCCGATGGTTTAGCCTATGTTAAAACAGCACTTAAAATGGGATTGAAAATTGATGATTTTGCACCCCGATTATCCTTTTTCTTTGGAATTGGTATGGATCATTTCACAGAGATTGCTAAACTAAGAGCTGCACGAGTCCTTTGGGCTGAGCTCATTAGTGAGTTTAATCCCAAAAACAGCAAATCCCTACTTTTAAGAACGCATTGTCAAACTAGTGGATGGAGTCTTATCGCTCAAAATCCCTACAATAATATAAGCAGAACAACCATTGAAGCGGCAGCGGCAGCCTTTGGAGGTACTCAATCTCTTCACACCAATGCTCTGGATGAAGCGATGACTCTTCCAACTCCAAAAACAGCTAAAATTGCTAGAGACACACAGCTGCATCTTCAACTTGAAACCAAAATCACAAAGACCGTTGATCCTTGGGCAGGCTCAAGACTAGTGGAAAAATTGACCGATGAACTCATTCAAAAGGCAAGAAAACAAATCAGAGCCATTCAAAAAGCAGGTGGAATGACCGCTTATATTTCAAGTGGAAGCCCTAAAAAGAATATTGCTACGGTTGCCATACAAAAACAGGGAGCAATTGATACCGGAAAGGAACTTATCATTGGATTAAATGCGTATACCACTTCTAAGGATCCTAGCCTTGATATATTAAAAGTCGATCATCAACGGGTGAGAAAGGAACAGATCATTCGCATTCAATCCCTTAAAGAATCTAGAAACTCCACTTTGGTAACACAACGATTGGATCAGCTTACAGATGCTGCTTCTAGCCATACTGGCAATTTACTTGAATTGAGTATTGAAGCGGCTCGAGCTGGAGCAACACTAGGAGAAATTAGTGCTGCTTTAGAACAGGTTTATCATCGATATACGGCTAAAGCGAGTCCTATCAAAGGAATTTATTTAAATGAAATTAACAAGAGTCAAGAGCGTAAGATTTTCGAACAAGAATTAAAATTATTTGAAAAAAAACAAGGTCGACCCGTACGTATATTAATGTCAAAAATGGGACAAGATGGTCACGATCGAGGGTATCAAGTCGTGGCTTCTGCTTTAGAAGATTTAGGTTTTGAAGTGACGATGACTCCTTTATTTCAACTTCCAAATCAACTTGCAAAAAAAGCCGTCGAACTTGGTGTCGATGTACTTTCCATTAGCAGCCTTACTGCAGGACATGGGAGCCTAATACCAAAATTAAAAGCCGAATTAATTAACCATAATTTTAAAGGTAAACTGTTATTAGGAGGCATCATTCCTAAAAGTGAATTTCAACCTCTTAAAGAAAATGGAGTAGATCTGATTTTTGGATCGGGAACAAATATATTGAAAGCTGCAGTTGAACTGCTGACTGAAATCAATAGGTAAGCCACTTACTTTTGTTGTTGTATTTCAAATTATTTAAGAAAATTTATACTGCTGTTAACAAATATCCTTTTTATCCGTGCGTATTTAATTGTATTTTTATCCACAAAAAAAAATCATTAATGGGTAAAATTATTGCAATAGCAAACCAAAAAGGTGGTGTTGGTAAAACAACAACTACTGTTAATTTAGCTGCATCCTTAGGGGTCCTTGAAAAAAAGGTCCTATTAATCGATGCTGATCCACAGGCCAATGCGACCTCTGGATTAGGAATTGATGTGGAATCAGTTGAGGTTGGAACCTATCAACTACTTGAACATACCGTAAGCGCCAGTGAGGCAATTGTACCAACCACATCACCTAATGTATCCATCATACCTGCCCATATCGATTTGGTAGCTATTGAAATTGAATTAGTAGATAAAGAATCAAGGGAATATATGCTTAAAGTAGCATTGGAGCCTATCGTTGATCAGTATGACTACATCCTCATTGATTGTGCTCCTTCGTTAGGCTTACTAACCCTAAATGCATTAACAGCAGCACATTCTTTAATCATCCCTATTCAATGTGAATACTTCGCATTAGAAGGACTAGGAAAATTGTTAAACACAATTAAAAGTGTTCAAAAACTTCATAATCCTAATTTGGATATTGAAGGGTTATTACTCACAATGTACGACTCACGTTTACGGTTATCCAATCAAGTAGTCGACGAAGTTAATACGCATTTTAGTGAAATGGTCTTTAAAACAATCATCCAACGAAATGTTCGACTAAGTGAAGCTCCAAGTTATGGGGAGACCATCATCAAATACGATGCAAGTAGTACAGGAGCCAATAACTATTTAAAATTGGCTCAGGAATTACTTTCAAATAATAATTAATATGGCAAAAGCGACTAAAAAACAGGCCTTGGGAAGAGGATTATCAGCCTTATTAAATGATCCAAAAAATGAAATCAAGTCGGTTTCAGATAAAAATGCAGATCAAGTAGTAGGTAATGTGATTGAATTGGATTTAAATAACATACAAACAAATCCTCATCAACCCAGAACCTATTTTGATGAAACTGCAATCGAAGAATTGGCTTCCTCTATAAAAGAACTTGGAATTATACAACCCATTACTGTTCGAAAACTTGAGTTTAACACCTACGAACTCGTATCGGGTGAACGTCGTTTTAGAGCTTCTAAAGCAGCTGGACTTAGAAGCATACCAGCATACGTTAGAATTGCAAACGATCAAGAATCCTTAGAAATGGCTTTAGTTGAAAATATTCAACGACAAGATTTAGATCCAATTGAAATTGCTCAATCCTATCAACGATTAATAGAGGAAGTTAATCTCACTCAGGAACAGATGAGTAAACGCGTTGGTAAAAAACGATCGACCATTTCAAATTATTTAAGACTACTTAATTTAGATCCTCTAATTCAAACTGGAATCCGTGATGGATTTATTTCCATGGGTCACGGTAAGGCCATTATCAATTTTGAAGATCCAAATCAACAAATTGAGCTCTACCATAAAATAATTTCAAAAAAATTATCGGTACGTGATACAGAACGTGAGGTTCAACGACTTAAAGCAGGTCCAGTTGATAAAGTACCAGCTGTTGAACTACCTAATGAAGTTAAGAAGTTCAAAAAAGCATTAGAATCAAAATTTGATTCTCAAGTTAAAGTTACCTACAAATCTGGTAAGGGTAAAATTGAAATCGCTTTTAATTCAGAAGAAGAGCTCGATCACATCAAAAATTCAATTCTAGGTGAATAAACCGATTGTTTTCATCTTATTTCTTTTTTTTCTTAGTAAATTAAGTTTTGCTCAAGATTCAGAATCGGTATATATGCTAGAGAATGACAAAAAGAAAAAAGAACAACAACTGAAGGGTTTTGAAACTGGTGCTTACGAAAAGATGAATCCTTTAGCTCCTGCTAAGGCTGCATTTTACTCAGCGGTTTTACCAGGATTAGGTCAAGCTTATAATAAACGTTATTGGAAAATTCCTCTGGTGTATGCTGCTATTGGAAGTTCCGCTTACGCTTTTATCAACAATAACAGAGTATATCATAAGTTCAGAGATGCCTTTAAATCCAGAAGAATGGGTTTTACAACAGATCCCTATTATGATCTAAATGATTCTGGAGTTATTCCTGGACAACCTGATGTTTCTGATATATCGCTACAAACTGCACAAGAACGTGCGCAAGAAGCTCGTGATTTTTCATTGGTATTAACTATTGGAATGTATGCCTTAAATATCATCGATGCTAATGTAGACGCTCATTTAAAACAATTTAATGTCAATGCTGATCTAAGTATAGATTATCGTCCTGATGTATTGATTAACCCGGTCACTAATAAACCCTATCTAGGTATGACCGTTAACTTAACCTACTAAATATGAAGATCGCCTTATTAGGATATGGAAGAATGGGAAAAATGATTGAAAAAATCGCTAAAGATAGAGGTCACGAAGTTCCCCTTATTGTAGATACGGATCAAGAAGTAGATTTATCAACTGTTGATGTAGCGATTGATTTCAGTATGCCTTCAGCCGCCTATGAAAATATTATAAAATGCATGGACGCAGGAATTCCAGTAATTTGTGGCACAACTGGTTGGTTGGATAAATACGAAGATGCCGTCGCCTATTGTACAAAAAAGAATGGAGCATTTATGTATGCCTCTAATTATTCTTTAGGAGTTAATTTATTCTTTAAACTCAATAGAATACTTGCACAATTAATGGCTCCTTATAAAGATTATAAAGCTGATCTCACTGAAATTCATCACACAAAGAAATTAGATGCACCCAGTGGGACTGCCATCACCCTTGCTGAAGGAGTCATCGCTGCTGGAGTTTACGACAAATGGGAACTCGATTCAAATGATAAGGAGGTATTATCCATTCACTCCATTAGAGAAGGGGATGTTCCTGGCACACATACAGTACGGTACAAAACTAACGTGGATTCCATCGATATCACTCACACAGCGAATAACAGAGCGGGGTTTGCACTTGGTGCTGTAATTGCTTCAGAGTGGATCATTGGAAAATCAGGAGTCTTCTCAATGGAAGATGTAATCGATCAAAATTAAAAGATTATGAATACACTACAGTGGCTATTATGCATAGGAATAATTCAGCTTATTCACTTTATTGGAACCTATAAACTGTATCAAAAAGCTGGCAGAAAATCATGGGAAGCAGCAGTTCCTATCTACAATGCCTATGTGCTTATGAAGATTATTAGAAGACCATCTTGGTGGGTCATATTACTTTTTATTCCAATTATTAACTTATTAATGTTTCCTGTGATCTGGATAGAAACCATTCGATCATTTGGAAAAAATAGTCAAAAGGATACCTGGTTAGTCGTTCTTAGCTTAGGTTTATACATCATTTTGGTCAACAACAGCGATGTGAGCTATGTTAAAGATCGAAGCCTTAACCCAAGAACAGCTTTAGGGGAATGGGTGAGTTCCATCGTTTTTGCTGTTGTTGCTGCAAGTATTGTTCATACTTATTTTATTCAACCCTTTGTCATTCCTACTGGGTCGCTTGAACGTACGCTTCTTATTGGTGACTTTTTATTGGTGAGTAAATTCCACTACGGAGCAAGAATTCCAACAACTCCTTTAGCTGCTCCTATGGTTCACGATACCCTACCGATCATTAAATCAAAATCGTACCTTAATAAACCACAACTTCCTTATATGCGTTTACCAGGATTTAGTTCCCCTCAACGCAACGATAAAGTGGTTTTTAACTGGCCTACCGATACAGTTCGTTTTTTTAGAGATCGATCAAAAATCCATGTTGATAAACCAATTGATAAAAAATCAAACTATGTCAAACGTCTGGTAGGACTTCCTGGTGATGAGTTTTCAATTATCGATGGAAAAGTACATATCGATGGGGCTCCGCTACAGCTCGATCAAAGGGCTAAACCACAAATTAGTTATCGTATTTATGCTCAAAATGGGGTTTCTTCAAAAGTACTTCAAGAGGCTGGTGTAGTTGAATTTATGAGAACTTATAGCACTCAAAATCTCAATCAAACCCAGGCAAATGCACTTTACGCGTCAGGATGTGGCATCTATAACAATCCCAATGGAACTGGGTATTTAATTAGTACCTCCGCTAAGGGAATAGATCCGGAATTAATTCGTTCTCAAGGACTTGCTCTTTCTGAGTTGATTGACAAAGAACGTTCAGCAAGTCTTACCTCATCCATGGCAGAAAAATTAACACAATCCAATCGAATTGACTCCGTTGTAAAACAGCTACTACCGAAAGGACAATTCGATGCAATGATTTATCCACATTCAAGAAGATTTCCTTGGAATGTAGATCAAATGGGACCTTTTACCATACCAGCAGCGGGCACTGAAATAGCGCTTAATCTCGCTAATGTAGACCTGTATAAAGATGTCATCACTAACTATGAAGGTCATCAACTTACCGTTAATGGAACTCAAGTTCTCATCGACGGAAAAGTAGCTACCAAATACCGTTTTCAAAAAAATTACTATTGGATGATGGGGGACAATCGTCATAACTCTGAAGACAGTAGGTACTGGGGGTTTGTTCCAGAGGATCATATATTGGGTAAACCCATCTTTATATGGATGAGCGTCGATGGAATCAATGATGGTATTTCCAACTGGAAGATCCGTTGGGACAGAGTGTTTACTACAGTTGATGGAACAGGTGAACCAACCTCTTATTTTAGATACTTTATAGCCTTGTTGATTATCGGATACGGTATCGATTATGTTAGAAAGAAGAAAAAGAAAGAAAAACACTAACGAAAAGACATGTATCTTCATCCATCTTATTTACCTTCGATAGCAAGTTTCATTGTACTTGCTCAACAGGAAGTGATCTGGGATCTTTCGGGTACTTATCAAAAACAAACCTATAGAAACAGAACCTATATCGCAACGGATCAAGGGAAATTACTTCTGAGTATTCCTTTAATTCATAAAGGTAAAGGGGGGCATCAAAGCTATAAAGATATTCAAATCGATTATTCAGTTCCCTGGATGCGTACTCATTATAGAGGTATTGAGACCGCATATAGAACATCACCCTTCTTTGAGTATTATGAAGCGTATTTCAAACCTTTATTTGAAAAACAGGAACAATTTTTAATTGATTTTAACCTCAAAAGTGCAACACTTCTGGGACAGTGTTTACAACTTGAAATGCCTAAGGCAACAACTGATAGTTATCAAAAAAAAATGGATCCTGCTGTAGATGCACGTTTTTTAATCAATTCAAAGAAACCCATTCCCTATGCTGCTACAGCCTATCATCAGGTCTTTAAGGAAAAGCATGGTTTTATAGCAAATCTTTCCTGTTTAGACCTCATCTGTAATCTGGGCCCTTCAGCATCCTCTTACCTTAAAACAGAAGTACTACCTATTTGATGGAGGTTTTACGTTTCATAGCGCATTACGGCATTCATTTTATACTCCCTGTTGGCGTAGCATATTTCTTTTACCATAAACGATTTTTAAAAACCCTAATACTGCTTTGGGCAGGCATTCTAATCGATAGTGATCACTTATTTGCAGATCCTATATTTGATGCGCAACGGTGCTCTATCGGTTTTCACCCCCTACACTCTTATTGGGCCATTGCACTCTACATTATCTTGCTTATGGTCCCCAAAACTAGAATTATTGGGTGGGCACTCTGCCTCCACATCTTGGCTGATGGAGTAGATTGTCTTTTTATCTAGTTTATAAATTAAGTGTACTCATCAATGGGTAATGATCAGAATATGACACCTTAAAATTTTGATGTCGAACCACCTCTAAATGCTTATCAGATAGAATAAAATCAATACGCATGGGAAATAGTTTAAAGTCAAAACTTCTACCAAAACCACTTCCGCGCTGAATAAAACTATCGTTCATATCTCCTTTGATCAACCGATAAACTCGGGAATACTGCGTATTATTAAAATCTCCTGCAACAATATTATAATAGGGTGATTCATCCAATTTAGCGCGAATTAATTGAGCTTGATCCTCTTGCTTTGAAAACATGGAAGACATGCGCTTTAAAAGTCGTTGAGGTTCTTGGTTTGAAATTAGTTCAGGATCGGAAGACACACCCAAGGATTGCAAATGAATATTAAACACTCTTAGGGTATAATTGGCGACCTTTAAATCAGCAAAAAGTGCAGCATTACTCGATGCTTCAAAATTGATCGTCTGAGCGTTTATAATAGGATATTTTGAAAAAATTGCTTGAACTGATTTATTATGTTCTTCACTAAATGCATGATAAGGATAGGACGTAAAGGCATCCTTATAATTCATATCAAATTCTTGTAAACAGAGCACCTGTGGGTCATGTTGATCGATAAATGTTAGAATTTGTTCCGGAATATTATCTTGATCCTTCCAGTGGTATTTATTAAATAAGTGGGTATTATAACTCATCACATCAATTGAATGAGCTGGAACGATCGTTGTTTGGGATTCAAATTGATAAAAAGAATCAAAAACTAATAAGCCAATAAGAATAAGACTTAAAGAGAGTATAAAATGTTTTTTAGCCTTCCAAATCCAATAAATGACAAATAAACTATTGACTATAAATAAAAGCGGAATTCCTAGCGAAAGTATTGAAAGTATAGGAATCAACTTTAGTGAGATATAGGGCATGATTAACGATAATACAAAAGCGATACCAACCACGATATTGATCCCATACAAAAGCTTATTCCAAAATCTCGATACCATAGCTACTTTTTTCCAGCTCTAAACAAAAAATCCTTTTCCGCTTTAGAAAGCGATTCATAACCAGAATTACTAATTTTATCTAAAATTGCATCAATTTTCTTTTGACGTTCATCGTTGCTTAACACATCGCCCTTTGATTTATTTTTAGTCTGTTTATTGGAGCGATGAACTGTTTTTAAGGGAGATGATTTCGTGAACAATCGTTCCAAGAACTTGAAAAATCCTGCTCCAACATCTTTAGATGATTTTAATTTAGTTGCATAAAGGTATCCCAGATATGCACCCCCTAAATGAGCGATATGTCCACCAGCGTTACCATTAGGTAATTGAATTAAATCTACCAAGACCAAAAACAGGCCTATATACCAAAGTTTGATTTTAAAAGTAAAAATACGAACGATATAATCAGGCGTATAGGTTGCTAGAAATATAACTAAACTCATTACTGCTGCAGAAGCACCAATTAAAGCTGAATTGGATCCTGTAAAAGCAGGAAACAACTGATAACTTACAAGATAAAATAATGCTCCAAAAAGTGTACCCAATACATATACTCGTAAATAGTAACGTTGATCAAAAAGATTTAAGAACATGTTTGAAATTCCCCAAAGGAGTAGCATATTCCAAAAAAGGTGAGAAAAATCTATATGAAAAAATGCGTAGGTCAAAATGCTCCAGGGCTTGAACAATAAGAGTCCAATTTCTTGAGAAAGCTCCACATAATACAGTAATGCATTAGTAGAAAAAGAAAACAAGAAAGGAATTATTCGCACCAGTAAAAACAATACAACATTGACTGCAATGAAGCGTTCTGCAATAGTAGCCTTATTCCAAAAGGACTTGATCCCGTTATTTAGTTCCATCGGTGATTATTAAATTGATTTTTTTTCCAATACCAGGCCATTAAAAATCCAATTAGCGCACCACCAACATGTGCAAAATGAGCAATTCCTGAACCGAATAAACTATACCCAGTAACTCCTGAGAATAGATCCAAGGCTATTAAACCTGGAATAAAATACTTCGCTTTTACAGGTACTGGTACAAACATTAAAAAGAGTTGGGAATTAGGATAGGCCATTCCAAAAGCCACTAATACCCCATATATTGCTCCAGAAGCACCCACTGCAGGAGTATTCATCGCCGATAAAAAATTATTGATCGTACTAGCATCAGCCATTGAGTACCACTGGGTATTATAGCGACCACTTCGAACGAGTTCCAACGCTTCATTAGGGTCTACTCCCGAACTTCCTAATGCATCAAGCGCTTGTTGTACATAGAAATAGTTAACCCCAGTATGAAGTAAAGCGGCACCTATTCCCGCTGAAAAGTAAAAGAATAAAAACTTTTGTCTTCCCCATTGTTGCTCTAACGGAGTTCCAAATGCAAAAAGTGCGTACATATTGAAAAAAAGGTGCATCAAACCACCATGCATAAACATATGGGTGACTACCTGCCATAATCCAAAGTGTTCATTTTTAGGGAACCAAAGTGAAAACCATCCATAAAAAAGATCTCCAAAAAGTGACGCCCCCAAAAAGAAGATGACATTGATAATGATTAAATGCTTAACGGTATCGGTGATGTTTCTCATTGAAAATAATTTGTTGTCAATTCTTCTGTTGAAATTGTTTTAAAGGTCAAGCGGTTAAACGGACTCAATTGAGTTTCTTTACACGAAAATAAATCGTTAACTAACGTGAGTTGTTCCTCTCTTGTTAACACATCTCCTGAACGAATACTTCCTGATTTTGCTAAGGACTTTGCTAAGATGTCAGATTGTGAAAAATGAACTCCCGATTCCTCTTCTTTATACGTACTAATCATCTCCTGAAGCACTTCTTCTATAAGCTCAGCTTTAAAGAGCACTGGAAGGGCATGTAGCAGTAGGAACTCCTCTTCTATAGCTACCTCAAATCCTATTTGTTTTAAGTAAGGTGTTAATTCCTCAATCAGCCGTAGTTCTTCCTTTGAAAATTCCACACGAATAGGAAATATAAGCGCCTGACTCATCCCCTGATCGAGTGTCATACAGCTCAATAAGCGTTCGTATAAAATACGTTGATGGGCTCGTTGTTGGTGAATAATAATTAAGCCTGATTTAGTCTTGGAAATAATGAATTTTTTATCCATTTGAAAACAAGTTACCGCTTGATTATAATCCGCATCACGTTCTAGTAGTTGTGTTCCTAAATCAGATTTGATCTCTTGAGGATCTGCTTCACTAATGGTATAGAGAGATTCCCAAGGTTGTTGTTTTGTATGATGTAATGACCCATAAGAAGCGCTAAAAGAAGCTCCAGAGGTTTTTAGGGGTTTTTCTTCAGCAAATGGATTAAAATTTTGATTAACACTTATTGTAGGCATCGGTGCAGACTTATCCTTATAATCATAGGGAGTCTGAAGATTAGGATCCGATTCAAAATCCAAACTTGGAACTACATTAAACTGCCCTAAACTATGTTTGACTGCTGAGCGTAGAATTGCATAAATACTATGATCATCTTCAAACTTGACCTCCGTCTTGGTTGGATGTATATTGACATCTACCGTTTTAGGATCTACTTCTATATCGATAAAATAACCTGGATGGTATTCTGATTTTATTAATCCTAAATAAGCATCCGTTACCGCCTTATTTAAATAGGGGCTTTTGATGAATCGATGGTTCACAAAAAAGTATTGACTTCCCCTACTTTTTTTTGCAGCTTCAGGTTTTAAAATAAAACCAGAGAGTTTTAACAATGGGGTTTGCTCATCAATTGGAATTAATTTATCATTGATTTTTTTGCCAAATATTTGAACAATACGTTGTCGTTTGTTGGAACTCTTTAATTGAAATAAAGGGCTTTTATTAGCGTATAATGAAAACTCAATAGCACTATGAACTAGAGCAACACGATGAAATTCATCAATGATATGATTGAGTTCTATACGATCAGATTTCAAAAAATTTCTTCTTGCTGGTATATTAAAAAAAAGGTTTTTAACACTGATGAGGGTACCTGTTGTAAAGACCGTTTCTTCTACCGACTTTTGATCACCACCCTCGATAACAATATGAATTCCTAACTCCATATCCTTCTTTTTGGTTTTAAGGCTAACCTGAGCAACTGCCGCAATAGAAGCTAGTGCTTCTCCCCTAAAACCCTTGGTCATAATAGCAAATAGATCTTCACTGCTTTTGAGTTTAGAAGTCGCGTGACGCTCAAAACAAAGCAAGGCATCATCACTAGTCATACCCTTGCCATTATCATGGACTTGAATTAAGCTCTTTCCCGAGTTTTCGATATATAAATCAATCTTAGTAGCCCCAGCATCTATAGCATTTTCAAGCAGTTCTTTAACGACAGAGGAAGGACGCTGAACCACTTCACCTGCTGCAATTTGATTTGCAACATGGGGATCTAAACGCTTAATTTCTCCTACCATTATCGAATAAATTGTATAAATCCACTTTGAACCGAAGCATAGAAAAGGAGCACTAAGAAGATGAGAATTACAAAGAATCGAATCTTACGATTCTTATTTTGAGTTTCAGATTTTTTTCTACGCCAATCTTCTCTAAATGATCGAGCAGCATTACGCTTAAAATAATCCTTAGCATCTAATTGGGTAGCCTCACGCGCTTCTTGATTACGCTTCAAACGCTCCATACGTTCCTTACGCTCGTTGTAATAACGAGGTTCGTAACTGTAGGTTCTATTCTTCTGTTGTTTAAATAATGTAGGTAGTCTCATAATTGATGATTCCTTCAAAAATACTCAAAATCACCTTGTTTATGAACTAATGAATTATAAAAATTGTTAACAATCTTAAGAAAGTTGAGCCATTTGTATCGCAGCCACTGCAGCTTCCACTCCTTTATTACCATGTTTTCCACCGGAGCGATCTTTAGCTTGCTGCCACGTATTATCTGTCAAAACACAAAAAATTACTGGGGTATCGGTTTGCGTGTTGAGATCCATAATCCCCTGAGCTGTAGCTTGGCAAACAAAATCAAAATGCTTGGTTTCGCCTTGAATTACTGATCCTATAGCTATAACAGCATCAGGAGCATAGGTGGTAATTAGTTGTTTACACGCATAGGGTAGTTCGAAACTTCCAGGAACTTGAACTGTAGTAATATGTGCTTCACTGACACCTTCTTTAACAAGGGTGTCGTAGGCACCACGGTACAAAGCAGAAGTAATTTCTTCATTCCAATGCGCTACCACAATTCCTATACGAAGTGATGACGGGTCACCTAAGTCGCTGGAATTGTAATCTGATAAATTTTTAAGTGCAGTAGCCATAGTGCTATTCTACCATTCCAACGTAGGCCTCAGCTAATAGTGCTTCAGAAGTTCCTTTATAGTCAGATGTTAATTGATTAAAATAGGTGGCTGCAGAAGATTTATCCTCTAATTCTAAAGCGGTAACTCCAGCTTTAAATAAGAATTTTGGAGTGGAAAAATCATTGACATCCATAGCTAAAGCAGCCTTGTAATGAGTTAACGCCGTTGAAGGTTCTCCAAGCGCACTATATGCATCTCCAATAGCACCTTGAGCAAGCGCTGCTAGAATAACATTATCCGATGAAAAAGCTGAAAGCTGTGAAATAGCATCTTGATACTGCGCTAAGTTTAAATAAGAGATACCTGCTTCGTAACGTGCTAAATTAGCAGCCTTTGTTCCAGGGTATTCTTTGATAATATCAATAAGCCCATATTTACCATCAGCTCCTTGAAGCGCTTTTAAAAATAACTCTTGATTTCCTTCTGTAGCATTAACCGCCTGGTCAAAATTTTGTTGTGGGTAAAACAATTCATTTGAAGCTATAGCTTCTTTAGGTTGCTGAACTAATTGCTCGTATCCTAAATATCCTAATACCCCAACGGCCACAACCGCAATGATCCCTAAAATTATATTTTGATTTTTAGAAACCCACGCTTCAGTTTTACCTGCGCTTTCGTCTAATGTTGAAAATACTTCAGCGGTTGTACTTTCATCATGAGCTTGAACATCAACCTCTGCATTTTTGGAATTTTTATATCCTCTCTTGTTATAAGTTGCCATAATTGTTTTCTTTGATGAGCAAAAATAATTTTTTTATCCAAATTGAAAAGCTAAATTATCCGTTAATTTTCGATAATTTGCACATTCTTTTAAATCTTCTAACAAACATATGTTATTAAAACAGCTTTCACTGCTTAATTTCAAAAATTTTGATTCAGCTGATTTTCAATTTGACAAGAAGATCAATTGCTTTGTTGGAATGAATGGAGTTGGAAAAACTAACGCCTTGGACGCCATATATTACCTAGCATTTGGAAAGAGTTACTTCAACCCTCTTTCTTCTCAAAACATTAAGCATGGTGAAGATTTTTTTGTAGTTGAAGGACTTTTTGAAAAAGAAAACAAAGAAGAGAAAATCGTTTGTAGCCTAAAGAAAGGAGCTAAAAAGATTTTAAAACGAAATGCTAAAGTTTACGAAAAATTAGCTGATCATATTGGCTTTTTACCCTTAGTGATCATTTCTCCCTCAGATCGAGACCTTATTGTGGAGGGAAGCGAAACCCGAAGAAAGTTTATCGATGGCGTTATTGCTCAATCTGATAAACTATACCTGGATCAGTTACTTTCCTACAATAAGATCATTGCTCAACGCAATGCAGTGTTAAAGTATTTTGCTTTAAATCAAACTTTTAATCAGGATACTATCGAGGTATATAATCATCAATTATCAAGCCTAGGAAACAGTATTTATCAAAAACGAAAAGAATTTATTGAAAAATTAGGTCCTATTTTTCAAGAACAATACCGACAAATCGCTCAAGATAAAGAGGAGGTATCTTTAGCGTATAAAAGTCAATTGCACGATCAACCTTTAGAAAAGTTATTCACGAATACTATTCAAAAAGATCGGATCTTACAATACACCTCTGTTGGGACTCACAAAGACGATATCAAATTTAAAATAGGTGATTATCCCATCAAGAAATTTGGAAGTCAGGGGCAGCAAAAGTCATTTTTAATCGCATTAAAATTAGCCCAATATGCTTTTATAAAAGAACGATTAAATACCAATCCTATTTTGCTTTTAGATGATATATTTGATAAATTAGATGATCAACGGGTCACTCAATTAATAAGACTGGTGAACCTAGATACGTATGGTCAAATCTTTATATCAGATACCCATAGAGAACGTACTGAACAAGTCATTAGTACTACTGATCAATCTTATGCCATAATCGAATTGTAATGAAACTAATTAATATATTTTTCCTTTATATACTTTTGATGGGTTGTACAAGACCTGATATTGAACTTAGGCATTTAGATGGCTATTGGGAAATCGATCATGTTATGTTCAAAAATGCCACCAAGAAAAAATACGCAATGAACGTAACGGTTGATTATTTTCATTATGATGATGGACGAGGCTATATCAAAAAGGTTCAACCTCAGTTAGATGGCTCCTTCAAGGCTTCAAAAGATCGACAAGTTTTTAGAATCGATAGTACCCAAAAAGGTGTTTTCTTAAATTTTGATAACGGAATCATAGAACGAATAAGCCTTCTTAACAAGGAACAACTCATTATTCAAACACAAGATTCCACCAGTTTCCATTACAAGTCATTTAAACCGCTAGACCTAGAACTCGATGAGTAAAGATCCAGAAAACATATCAGCTGTACTTAAAGAATTTATCAAGGGGAACAAACTTGAACAAGGTATTGACAATGTGCGCATCAAAGAGTTATGGACTGAGCATATGGGGAATGGAGTAGCCAGCTACACTCAAAATGTACAACTGAGTAATTCTACTCTTTTTATCAGTTTATCCTCTGCTGTCCTTAGAGAGGAACTCTCCTATGGTAAAAGCAAAATTATTACCATGATGAATGATGCGCTTGGAAAAGAACTAATTACTAAGGTTGTTCTTCGTTAATCAAGAAAAATTTCTCGATCAGAAAAAAAGAAATCCGACTCTAATAGAGCGTTTTCATCTGAATCAGATCCATGAACTGCGTTAAAAGACATCGATTGTGCAAAACGCTTTCTGATGGTTCCTTCTGCTGCTAGGTCTGGATTGGTAGAACCGATAAGAGTTCTAAAATCTTCTACTGCATTTTCCTTTTGTAAAATTGCAGCAACTATTTTTCCAGAAGACATAAATTTTACTAACTCTGAGTAAAAAGGTTTGTCTTCGTGAACT
>Ga0181576_10001430_pt1 | contig 18215 bp, 18 predicted proteins | sample 101ome_22_FD_132464 | JGI IMG/M metagenome (GOLD analysis project Ga0181576, IMG submission 132464) | Coastal salt marsh microbial communities from the Groves Creek Marsh, Skidaway Island, Georgia - 101412BT metaG (megahit assembly) | ecosystem: Environmental > Aquatic > Marine > Intertidal... | reverse complement strand
CCTGTTCACGCTTATCGCCCCATTTGGCATGGGGCACGTTGTCTGTAGGCGAAGTAGTGGCTGCCTTACGCAGTGCCAAACACGACTGGCTCAAAGACAGCGCCAACCCGGATCAGCTGCGCATGCTCGAGAGTTTGCGCAGCTTTGAGAGTCGTCTTCACTGGCGCTGCCATTTTGCTCAGAAGCTGGAATCGGAGCCTGAAATTGAATTCCGGTGCCTGCATCCAGCAACGCGCGGCATTCGCAACGAAACTGAGCTGAGTGAACATGAAGCGCTGCGTTTAAAGGCGTGGATCGACGGACAAACTGGCTTTCCATTTGTCGATGCGTGCATGCGCTACTTGCGGCATGGCGGATGGATTAACTTTCGAATGCGGGCGATGTTGATGTCGTTCGCTAGCCAGCATTTGTGGCTCCATTGGCGCAAAACCGGCGAACATCTGGCCAGGATGTATACCGATTATGATCCGGGTATCCATTGGCCGCAGGTACAAATGCAAAGCGGGACGACCGGCATCAATACTATCCGGATTTATAATCCCGACAAGCAATGGATGGATCAGGATCCGGATAATCGCTTTGTCGATAAGTGGGTGCCCGAATGGCAGAGCGATGACTATCCAGACCCGATAGTTGATCAGGCATCGGTTGCCAAACAAGCCCGCGAGATCCTGTGGGGTTTGCGCAAGTCAAGGGTTTCCAAGGATCAGGCTAACGCCGTTTTTGAGCGTCACGGAAGTCGACTAAGATCTGGTCGCTCAGCACGGCGATCCAAACGCTCCAGAGCCGCGAGTGACCCCACAACACCCGATCTTTTTGGTTAGGAAGCGGGCTCATTCGGTCGATTGAATTCGATCGCGATACGTCCGATTGCTTTGCGGTCCGCCATCATCTTGAAGGCATCAATGGCATCGGCGAACGCGAAGCGCGCGCCGATCAAGGGTCGCATAAGCCCCGCGTCTGTCCATTCCTTGATCTGATGTTTACTCGTCGCCGCCAGCTCAGGGTCGCGTCTCGTCGCTTCACCTGCTCGTACACCGATAATGCTGTAACCCTTGATCAGCGGAAGGTTTGCCGGAACTTGACCTATACGACCGGATGCAAAACCGACCACGAGGAGTCGACCGCCCCAGCGCGGAAGCCGAACCGCCTGCTCAAACAAGTCACCGCCAACCGGATCAATAATGACGTCTGGGCCATCTGGCCACACTGCGCGAACCGCCGCTATGAGTTCATCATGGCCATAGTTAAGCGAATGCTGAGCGCCCAATGGCTCGAGCATGCGGAGCTTTTCTGCTGACGATGCACCGACCATGACCTCGGCGCCGATGTGCAGGGCCAGTTGACTGCATGCATAACCGACGCCGCCCGATGCGCCCAGAACCAGAACGCGCTCTCCGGCAGTCAGTTGAGCCCGGTCAATCAGACAATGCCTTGCGGTGTGTAACGACGTCATGTAACACGCTGTTTCACTGTCATCAAACGCCGGTGGCGCAGGGACGACCTCGCTGGCCGGTAGCGTAATGTAATCGGCAAAGGCGCCGACACGCATGCGGACGCTGACACGGTCGCCCGGTGCGAAATCGTTTACCGCGCGCCCGCAGGCGATGATGGTGCCGCAGGCTTCCATGCCGGGGGTAAACGGCAGTTGCGGTTTGAGCTGATATTTGCCCTGGGTCATCAACAGATCCGGAAAATTGAGTCCGCCGGCCCTGACCTCAATACAGACCTCATCCTCTTTGGGTGCGCTCAGCGTTTGCTCCTCAATGGTGAGCTGCGATGGGCCCTCGAGGCTGGAGCAGATCAAGGCCCGTCTGCGTGCTGGCAGGTTGTTCGTCATCATTGTTCAAATCTATTCCCGGTTAGGTATCTCGCGCTGTCGCAAAAGGCTCTCGCAGAATGGTCGTGGGCGCTTCTCTTGAGCAGTCCTCGGCTGTTACTATCCCGAAGTTATAGCGAGCGGAGAAAATTTTGTTCCGCAATCAATAATGACATACACGGAGCCAGAAATGACTGATTTATCTGCCCTCGAGGAGCGCTTAAACAAGGTTGAGCACGAGCTAGCTGTTCTACAAGACGTGAACCAGATTCGTAAGCTGCAATACACCTATGGCTACTTGATCGATAAATCGCAGTACAACGAGGTTGTTGATCTGTTTGCCGATGATGGTGACGTGTGGTTCCTGGGCGGGATCTACAAGGGCAAGGCCGGCGTTCGCCGTCTTTACATAGACCGCTTTCAGACCAACTTTACGCAGGGCCACAATGGTCCGCGATACGGTTGGTTACTCGACCACCCTCAGATGCAAATGGTGATAGATGTCGCGCCGGACCGCAAAACGGCGCTGGTGCGTGGACGCTCAATGATGCAGGCCGGTCTGCACGAGTCGGCCGAAGGGCAGCAGCGCGCTTGGTTTGAAGGCGGCATCTATGAGAATGAGTACGTCAGGGATAATGGCGTGTGGAAAATAAAGGCGCTACGTTACTTCCCGTTTTGGCATGGCAGTTTTGAAGACGGCTGGGCTAAGACGCCGATTGATTACATCCCGATGTCGACGACCTGCTATCCGGAAGATCCGCTTGGGCCCGACGAGCTAATCGAGCCGGCCCCACGGTTATGGCCAGCGACCGACACTGTTGAGTTCCATTATCCGCACCCGGTGACCGGGGAGCCCATCGTTTGTGATAACTCGCGCGCGCGCGAGGGCTTCAAATAGGTCAGCGACCGCGGTCGATTGGCACATAGATACACCGATAAACAGTAAACAAGGAGACATCGTGTTACCGAGAATCTTCACCGAAGAACAGCAAATGTTCCGCGAGGCCTACCGTAAGTTTCTGGCCAATGAAATCGTTCCGCATATGGAGGAATGGCGCGAGCAGGGCCGTGTTGACCGTTCCGCATTCAAGAAAGCCGGAGAGCAGGGTTTTCTGATGATCTGGCCGGACGAAAAGTACGGCGGCATGGGTGATTACGACTTCCGTTTTGAGCAGATCATCATGGAGGAGTGTGCCTACGCGCGCTGCGGCGATTGGTACGCAACGCTTCACAGTCGCCTTGTCGGTCCGTACTTCACGCGCTTTGGCTCCGAAGAGCAGTGCATGCGTTTTCTGCCAAAATGCGTTAGTGGTGACACCATTCTTGCGATCGCGATGACAGAGCCCGATGCAGGCAGTGATCTTGCAGGTATGCGATCGGTTGCGGTCGAAAAAGATGATCACTGGGTGCTCAATGGCTCCAAAACATACATATCAAACGGTATCAATGCCGATGTCGTGATCGTTGCCGCCAAAACAGATCCGGAAAACAATCCGCACGCCATGACCTTGTTCATTGTGGAGCGAGGCATGGAAGGCTTTGAGCGCGGACGGAACCTCAAGAAAATGGGGCTAAAAGCGCAGGACACTGCAGAGCTCTTTTTCAATGATGTAAAGGTACCCAAAGAAAATGTGTTGGGCGAGCCGGGCAAGGGCTTCATTTATCTGATGGAAGGTCTGGCCGAGGAGCGACTCATTGGTGCTGTAGGCTATTTGGCAGCAGCGCAGTTGTCCTGGGATCTGACGCAGGCCTTTGTTCTGGAGCGTAAGGTTTTCGGCAAGCGCATTGCGGATATGCAGAACACACAGTTCAAACTGGCGGAATTACGTACAGAGCTCGATATTGCCCAATGCTTTGTTGATCAATGTGTGGCGGCTTTCAGTGCCGGCATGCTGACAGCGGTAGACGCGGCCAAGGCCAAGTTGGTGACATCAGAGCTGCAGCTCAAGGTTGCTGATGTTGGCGTGCATTTGCACGGAGGCGCCGGTTATATGGATGAGTATCCGATCAGCCGACAGTTTACCGATGCGAAGATCGCACCGATATACGCGGGTACTTCCGAAGTGATGAAACTCATCATCAGCCGCGAGTGTCTGTCTGATAAATACACACCATTCAATACTCGAAACTTCTAAAAAGGAGAAGCTTAAATGGAAATTAACGGTAAGGTTGCTGTTGTCACCGGTGGTGCTTCTGGTCTCGGGCGGGCAACCGTTGAGCGCCTTGCAAAAGCAGGTGCGAAGGTCGCTATTTTTGATATGAACGCCGATCTGGGCAAAGAGCTTGAGTCGGAGTTGGGCGCTGATAACGCACTATTTTGTCAGGTCAACGTTGCTGACGAAGATTCCGTCAAAGCTGGCGTCGATGCGGTTATCGCCAAGTTTGGTGCGATTCACATCAACTGCAACTATGCAGGTATCGGTAACGCGATCAAGACAATGGGCAAAAACGGCCCGTTCCCGCTGGCTGATTTCAACAAGATCATTCAGGTCAACCTCGTGGGCACCTTCAATACCCTGCGCCTTTGTGCCGAGCAAATGGTCAACAATGAGCCGATGAATGAGCATGGCGCTCGCGGGGTTATTATCAATACCGCGTCGGTGGCTGCGTTTGAAGGGCAGATTGGCCAAGCAGCGTACAGCGCATCCAAAGGTGGTGTGGTTGGTATGACGCTTCCGATCGCGCGCGATCTGGCGAGCTATGGCATCCGTGTGAACACCATCGCCCCTGGTCTGATTGAAACGCCGCTGATGCTTGGACTGGGTGAGAAGGTGTGCGAGGCCCTGGGTAATATGGTTCTGTATCCGCGTCGTCTTGGTAAAGCAGATGAGATCGCTCATCTGGCACAGTCAATCATCGAGAATGATTACATCAACGGTGAAACCATTCGTATGGATGGTGGCATCCGTATGCAGCCGAAGTAATTCGAACAGGAGACACTCGAATGGGACCTTTGAATGGTTTCACCGTTATTGAGCTGGCCGGAATTGGCCCGGCGCCCATGGGCGGGATGATTCTGGCTGATATGGGAGCTGAGGTGATTCGCGTCGAGCGCGCGGGTGCCGCCGCGCCCATGGCCAGTAAGGACGTCAGCATGCGCGGCAAAAAGTCAGTCGCGCTCAACCTCAAATCGGCTGACGGTCTGGAAACGCTCAAGCGGATGATCGAAAAAGCCGATGTGCTGATCGATCCGTATCGCCCCGGCGTTTGCGAGAAACTTGGCATTGGTCCCGATGAGTGTCTTGCCCGCAACCCCAAGCTGGTGTTTGCGCGCATGACCGGGTGGGGGCAGGATGGCCCGATGGCCCATGCAGCAGGGCATGACATCAATTACATTTCGTTGACCGGCGCATTGTTTTCGGTGGGCCGGCGCAATGAGCGCCCGGTCCCGCCGTTGAATCTGGTTGGCGATATGGGCGGTGGCGGCATGCTGCTGGTCAATGGTGTACTGGCCGCTTTGCTCGAGACATCGCGCTCAGGTAAGGGGCAAGTGGTCGATGCGGCCATGGTGGATGGAGCGGCGCAGTTAATGTGGATGTTCCACGGTATGCATGCATCCCGCTTCTGGGATCCCTCACGTCGCGAAGCAAACCTGCTCGATGGTGCCACCCATTTTTATGACACCTACGAATGCGCAGATGGACAGTACGTCTCGGTTGGTTCGATCGAGCCCCAGTTTTACGCGCTGTTGATCAAGCACACGGGGGTCGATCCCGAGCTCTTCAAGGATCAGATGAACCCGGCTAAATGGCCAGAGCTCAAAGCAATATTGTCTGACGTCTTTCGCACCAAGACGCGCGATGAATGGTGCGCGATCATGGAAGGCACCGATGTGTGTTTTGCGCCGGTGCTCACCTTTGAGGAGGCACCAAAGCATCCAGCTAACGTTGCCCGTGGCACCTATGTTGAGGTCGATGGTTATATGCAACCGGCGCCGGCTCCACGTTTTAGCCGGACGTCATCTGAAATCCGTCATGGTCAGCGTCCTCAGGGCGCGGATACGGATGAGGTGCTGGGCGCAATGGGCTTTAGTGCTGAGGAAGTGTCCTCACTAAAAGCATCCGGGGCCGTATCTGGTGGTTAAAGGGTCGCGCTAAAAAGCTTTATTGACGCAGGCCCGGGGCGCTCTGGTCGGGCGGCAGAGTGACGCGCGCGATACGATTTCCCACATAGGAGCCCAGATAAAGCGCATCACCAACGCGTTGAGCGACGGTTGCTGCGCCCATGGGCGCTCCACTATGTGCAAATAACCGCGTTAATTGCATGGTGTCCGGGTTCAGTTCTACGATCTCAAAGGCTGCGGCGCAGGCACTCGTCTCGCTATTGACCTTACTACAGGCAAGCATATCGCCAACGCTCGCAACATGTGAGGCGACCAACAAGCGCTCGCCCGCCCACTGAATGTTGTCGGGTGATTTGATCTCGGCGCTGCCGAGCAGTTCGCCGTCGGGGAAGGAGAGCTTGCGCACCTCCGAGCCCATATATACGTTCAGGTAGACCTCGTCACCGCTCTCGTTGATCTGGATGCCGTTCGGCACCGGCGCCTTTGAGCCTTTCATTTCCCGAAAGTTGAGGCCGTCCCAATGCAGAACGCTCCCGGTGTCGATTCCCAAGCTGGCCTTGATGATTTCCGTCCCAATATTGCCCCAGCGAGGGTTGCTCTTGGGGAACATATGTGTCACAAGAAAGCCGGCGCCGGGCAGTGCGACAACATCGTTCAGTAGGCTGCCTGGGGGCGCAACAACGCATCCACGCCAATTTAGGCGCCAGTGACCGCCATCGCGGATAACTTCAAAAAACTCAACTGATTCGCGGCCGCCGTGATTGACGACCAGCAGACGATTCTCACCGACCGCGTTTCGACTCAGATGGATGCCGTGCGGCGAGAATTGGGCGCCCGGCGCACCGGGGCATGACTGGCCGCCCCAGTTTTTGTCCGTATCTTCGGTGAACAGGGGCAGCCGTTGAATGATGCCATCTGCTGTGTCGTAGAGCACAAGCGAGCCGGGTTCATGGCCATCGATATCGCCCATTTGACTCACCACCAGCGTTTTGCCATCGGGCAACAGCTCGAGGTCCTCTGGCTTTCGAAACTGGCAAATGGGTTCGACAGGGCCATTGCCTACACAACCCTCGACGGGTTCGAGATCTGAGCTGCACCCCGTCATCAGAAAGCAATTGAATACCAGAAGTGCGATTGCTGTGCGCATGATTCCTACCGTGTCTTTTCAAGCGGCGTAAGCCAACCGGACGTGGCTAACGTATACTTGCACCATGATATACGAGTAACGGGAGCATCGATTGAAATTCTGCAGCGCGTGCGGCCATGCGGTAACGCTTCGAATTCCGGAAAACGACGATCGTGAGCGTCACGTCTGCGACGGATGCGACGCCATTCACTATCACAACCCAAAGGTCATTGTCGGTTGTCTTCCCCTGTGGGCAGATAAAGTGCTGCTTTGCAAACGCGCAATTGAGCCGCGTTATGGTTTTTGGACATTGCCAGCCGGGTTTATGGAAAACGCCGAAACCACGCTCGAGGGCGCATGCCGGGAGACCTGGGAAGAGGCGCGAGCGAAAGTTGAGAGGCCGACGCTTTACACAATTTTTGATCTGCCAGACATCAATCAGGTTTATATGTTCTATCGGGGCGATTTGATCGGTCCCGAGTTTGGTTCAGGGCCAGAGAGTCTTGAAGTGGCGTTGTTTGACGAAGCAGAGATCCCATGGGATCACCTTGCGTTCCCGGTCGTGACCGAAACCCTGCACCATTATTTCGAAGATCGTCGAAGTGGGGTGTATCCGGTTCATTCGCGCGAACTGCGTCGCGATGCTTGGAAGCGCATGAAGCGGAGCCATTAATGGCGTTAACAGTCGATCCATTGTTGATGGCGCTTGCGGTGCTGCTGCTGGCATTGCTTGTTGTATGCGCAATTCTGATACGTCAGCGCGCGATGCTTGAGGCCAGCCAACGCTCGATTGCTGCAGAGCGCGAAGCTGCCGATGCGCGAGAGTGCGCATTATCTGAACGTTTGGAGGCGCTTCAACTCGAGCACGAAGAGCAACGCCGGACGCTTGAGCAGTTTCGAATCGAGGCGGCTGCCGAGGCAGCGCGCCATCGTGCCGAGATGCATAGCGCCGACGACAAACTTCAGATGCTCCAGGCGGCGCGGGAGCAAATGTCGGCCGAGTTTGGTCAACTTGCCAGTAAGATCTTCAATGAAAACGCAGAGCGCTTTGCGAAGCAGAGCGGTGAAAGCTTGGGGCTGACATTGACGCCCTTGCGCGAGCAGCTCAGCGAGTTCAGGAAACGAGTGGATCAAGTCCACAGTGACGACACCGAGACTCGCGCCCGTTTGCTGCACGAGATTACGTCGTTAAAAGATCTGAACCGCAAAATGTCCGATGAAGCGGTGAACCTGACCAAAGCACTCAAAGGCGACAACAAGATCCAGGGTGGCTGGGGCGAGGTCATCCTCCAACGCGTTCTTGAAGATTCAGGCCTCAGACAAGGCCATGAGTATGAGACTCAGGTTGCGCTCCGGCATGAATCAGGACAGCGACGGATGCCAGATGTCATCGTGCGCTTACCTGAAGGACGAGATGTTGTCATCGACTCCAAGGTCTCGCTGGTTGACTACGAACGTTATTGCTCCGCCGAGCAGGACGCGGATCGGGAGCAGGCGCTAAAGGCGCATGTGGCCTCGCTAAAGGCGCATATAGAAGCCCTTCATGTCAAAGATTATGAAGGTCTTGAAGGCATCCGCTCATTGGATTTTGTGTTGGTGTTTGTTCCTATTGAAGCTGCGTTTATGCGTGCGGTGGAGGCCGACCCGAGTCTCTTTAGCCGCGCGTATGACCGCAATGTGATTGTGGTGAGCCCAACCACGCTGTTGGCAACGCTGCGAACGGTTCAAACGATTTGGCGTTATGAACGGCAGAACCGCAACGCAGAGGAGATCGCCCGTCAGGCGGGCGGCTTGCACGATCAGTTCGTGCTGGTCATCGAATCGCTAGAGGACATGGGTAAACAACTTGCCCGTGCGCGCGAGACCTACGAACTGACACTCGACCGGTTCTCACGAGGTCGCGGGAATTTGGTGAACAGGGTCGCGCGACTTGAGAAACTCGGTGCGAAAGCTCGTAAGCAGATGCCGGCCGCCGTGATGAATCGTAGTGACGAGGATCCTGATGATGATCCAGAATCGCTACCACCGGCGTAAGCTTCCCGCGATCCCTTACCCAGACATAAAGACGGAGTCATCATGGCATTCCCCAAAGTAGGCAACCTAGCCCCGGCATTCGCGTTATTGAATCAGGATGGAGAGACAGTCTCGCTGAAGGACTTTCGCGACCAAAAGAATGTTGTTCTGTATTTTTATCCGAAGGCGATGACACCCGGCTGCACGACCCAGGCTTGTGGACTGCGCGATGCGTCGGCAGAACTCGCGAAGTTCGATGCAGTCGCGATCGGTATCTCTCCGGACAGCCCGGCGCGACTGAAGAAGTTCGAGGAGCGCGATGGGCTTAACTTCACGTTGCTCTCAGACGAAGATCACTCAGTCGCCGACAAATATGGCGCCTGGGGACCCAAGAAATTTATGGGCCGCGAGTTTGACGGTATCTTGCGTACAACGTTCCTGATCGGTAAAGACGGGCGCCTCAAGCACGTCATGGACAAGGTCAAGACGAAAAGTCATCACGACGATGTGCTGGCGTTGCTCGCCGAACTCTGATCGATCTTAGAAGCAACGTAGCTGGCACGGTACTTGATAGATCCTCTTTGAGACCACAAAGAGGACGAAAAATTGACGTATCAGCCTATCGAAGACTTCCGAAGCTGCGTAATTGCAGCATCCCTTATGCCTGATATGGCGCTGATTGCAGAGGCGTCCAAGCGCTATGATGCGGCGGAGCGCAGTCTTTCCCTCGCACCTGATGATCAGCGGGAACAATTAGCAGAAGAGCTCTATCGGCTGCTGCCCAGCGATTGGCCGCTGTGGATGGAACAGTGTCGACACACGGGGTCAGGCGGATTGCACTGGCATCAGGGTCGAGATGAGGCCGTGCTGATTCCCTGTCGCGGGCAACGTCGCGCCGGATTTACCGGGTCAGCATGTATGCGTCATTGATTTAAGACGGATACCACAGCAAAATGGCTGGCCGCTAAAGAAGCGTGGCTAACCTACAGCAGGAACCGTCAGATGGCGTTGATCGAACTTAATCATTTCAATATCCGTGCACCGAGCCCGCTGATGGAGTCGGTGCGCGATTTTTATTTGAATGTTATCGGTCTGCAACAGGGTCCGCGGCCGGAGCTGAGTTTTGCCGGCTACTGGCTGTATCTGGGCGAGCTCGCGGTGTTGCATATCATGGACTGGCCAGAGGGCTCCAATGCACCGACAGGCGAGCGGGGCTATCTGGATCACATCGCTTTTACGTGCACGAACGTGGATGAATATCTCCAGCGCTTCGAGTCGATGGGCATCAAGTACATACGGCGCGACTTCGAACAGGCCGGGTTTACTCAGCTCGAGGTATCAGACCCAACCGGTACGGGCGTAGAGCTTAACTTTCCGCACAACCTGTAAGGGTCTGTCGCAATCTGTTAATTCACTCTTTGACGGTGAACCTCAGACCGGCATGGGTTTCGAGGCGAGTTTGCAATGCGGCACCCATGGCGCTGGCTGGAGTCCAACTGCCCCCCGGCGTTTTAAGATCATCAAGCGCGAGGCATAGCGCGCATTCGGCGAGAATTTTCGATGTCGATCCGTAACCCGGATCCATATCGCCTTCCACATTGACTCGGATATCCGCATCGCTTTTGGTTGGGTGATGAGCAATCATTTCGGCGCGATAATACCCTGACTCGCGGGCGAGCTTGTCCGGTCCCTCACCGGGTTCAGGTAAAAAGCGTTGTAGTAGTTTGCGCGTTGTTTTTAGCGCGGCCGCAAGCATGAATCCACCTGTTCCGGCCAGCATTGCCATCGCTCGCGTACGACCCGAGATGCCGGGGCCGGTCGCGACGGCTTCTTCATAGCTAAAATCTTCACCCCACGGCGAGCCCAGCAGCGCATTGGTACGCTGCACAATACGCGAATTAATCGGCGTCATCACGAACGGCGCCGTCCATGTATCACCCTCAACCGACCACGTGACGCGTGATTCGCAGGCCGGTCTGCTGATGTAACGCGATGGCTCAGGTAGCAACATGCCAACATTGGTCAGTGCTTTACGAAGCGACGGACTGCCCGAGGCCTCTTCCATCATATTGATCATGCTGGCAAAGGTGCCGCCGCTGAAACTGCCTTTCATGCGACGCATTAATCCGGTCACCGTCTTACTGAATACGCCGTGTGCTTGCTGCATGTTCTGCTGAGCGACCCAGACGCCCATATCGAACGGTACCGAGTCAAAGCCGCAGCAGTGGACAATTCTGGCGCCGCTTTCCCGGGCTGGCTCATCGGCAACGTTGATCATCTCGCGAATCCACTGTACCTCGCCGGCGAGATCGCAGTAATCGGTGCCGTGTGCGGCGCACGCTTTGACAAGCTCTGATCCGTAGAGAGCGTAGGGCCCTACAGTGCTTATAATCACGCGAGCCCGCTGAACCAGCGTTGTCAGAGAATCAGTGTCGTGACTGTCGGCGATCAATATGTCGATGTCATCAGCGTTCAGATCGGATCGAATCTGTTCGAGCTTGGTGTGGTTTCTGCCGGCCATGGCCCAGCGCAGGTTGGGTAAGTCCTTCGATCGACGTGTCAGGTACTCTGCGACCAGTCGACCGGTAAAACCGGATGCTCCCCAGACGACAATGTCATATTCTCGGTCAGCCATGTTCAGCCCTTGTGGTGCGAATATAATGTGCAAACCCCGAGGCAGCTGTACGCGCGTCGGACGTTCGTTGCGATGAGGCAAGTTTACGCGATTACGAAGCAAATGGTTTGGCAATGGATTTGTGGGAAGAATGGATTTATGGGAAGCGATGATTTCTGGCAAGAATGGATCTAGCGGAAGCGCGCGGTTAACGATGGGACTAAATACATGAACACCTATGCATGGGACGCGACGCCAACGCATGAGTTCGCGGCTGAGCCGTCCGTTGTCTTGAAGGTGCTTGACCAGACGCGGCTTCCGTTTGAGGTGGAGTACGTTGAGATCGCTGATGTTGCCGCGTGCTGCCGGGCGATCACCGCGATGCAGGTTCGTGGTGCGCCACTCTTGGGCGTGGTAGCGGCCTATGGGATCGCGATCGCGGTACATCATGATGCAAGCGACTCGGCGCTGACCCGCAGCCTTGAATTACTCGCCGCAACCCGGCCCACCGCAATCAATTTGCATTGGGCGTTGAGCAAGATGGCAAGAGGACTCTGGTCAGTGCCCGAGCCGGAGCGCTTCAGCGCCGCAGTTAAATTGGCGAACGCAATCGCACAGTCCGAAGCCGATTGCTGCCGGGCAATTGGTGAACACGGCGCTGCCTGGATTCGCGAGCACAGCGGCGAGCGGAGGGAGTTGAATATTCTCACCCATTGCAATGCCGGCTGGCTTGCTACCGGCGCCTGGGGAACAGCGTTGGCGCCAATCTATGCGCTGCAACAGCAAGGCCACAAACTCCACGTTTGGGTAGACGAGACACGACCGCGGAATCAGGGCGCGCGACTAACGGCTTGGGAGTTGGCTCAGGCTGGTATTCCACACACAATCATTGCAGACAACGCTGCCGGGCATCTGATGCAGCATGGCATGGTTGATGTCGTGATTGTCGGCAGCGACCGTACCACGGCATCGGGAGATGTTTGCAACAAAATAGGCACCTATCAAAAAGCGCTGGCAGCTCGCGATAACGACGTACCCTTTTTGGTTGCATTGCCGGTGTCGACAATCGATTGGACGATCACCGACGGGGTGCGTGATATCCCGATTGAGCAGCGCGACGCCAGCGAGGTTGTCCTGCTCTCCGGCCCCGATGACGACGGCATCGCTCGGACGATTAGGGTCGCTTCGGTTGGAAGCAGCGCCGCAAACTTCGCATTTGATGTTACCCCCTCGCGCTTGGTGACGACCTTGATAACCGAGCGCGGTTGCATACCCGCCAAGACCGAAGCGATGGCGGCGTTGCGAAGCGAGTAGCTCCTCAGGGCGACGGGCGCTATAGTTCGCCGGCTTTTCCCAAGGAGGACTGCATGGATTTCAAAGAAGGCATTGCCGGTCTGGTCGGCAATACGCCGCTGATTCGATTAAAAGCGGTGTCCGAGCAAACTGGCTGTACCATTCTGGGCAAAGCCGAATTTATGAATCCGGGCGGATCGGTAAAAGACCGAACAGCGCTTGGGATAATCCGCGATGCGCAGCGCAACGGTCGGTTACGCCCGGGAGGCCGCATTGTTGAGGGTACCGCGGGCAATACCGGTATAGGGCTCGCGTTGCTCGCCAACGCACATGGCTACAAGACAACCATCGTCGTCCCCGAGACCCAGAGCGCAGAGAAAATCCAAATGTTGGAGTTACTTGGCGCTGAACTGCGATTGGTGCCGGCTGCGCCAGTATCCGATCCGAACCACTACATTGCGTGGTCAGGGCGACTCGCTGATGAATTGGCGGCTACCGAGTCCAACGGAGTAATTTGGGCCAATCAGTTTGATAATCTCGCCAACAGGGAGATTCACAGGCACACCACCGGCGCTGAAATCTGGAATCAGACCAATGGTCAGGTTCACGGTTTTGTTTGCGCGGTCGGCACGGGAGGTACCATCGCCGGCGTTTCAGACGCGCTAAAAGCGTTTAACCCCAGCGTCAGGATCGCACTGGCAGATCCTATGAGTGCGGCACTGTACAATTGGTACACACATGGCGAACTTCGAGTGGATGGCGATTCGATCACCGAGGGGATTGGGCAGAGCAGGGTGACGGCGAATCTCGAAGGCGCCCAGATCGACGCTGCCTATCAAATCCCCGACGAAGAGGCGCTGCCTTACGCATTCGATCTGCTCGAACACGAGGGCTTGTGCGTCGGTGGCTCCGCCGCCATAAACATTGCCGGTGCCGTTCGTCTTGCGCGTGACCTGGGTCCCGGCCACACCATTGTGACGATGTTGTGCGATAACGGTACACGCTATCAAAGTAAACTTTTTAATCCGGCGTTCCTGCGACGCAAAGGGTTACCTGTGCCAGCATGGATGAACTGAGTATTTGCCGATGAATGATACTGACATCAAGGCGCAGCGGCGTTTGTGCCAAACAGTGGGCGATCTGATAGACCGGGTGCGAGTCAGCGATCTTCCGGCTGCATTGTCGGACCAAACGACCCGCGAACTTGAGGACATGTTGCGACGTATTGTGGGCTACCAGCGTCCCGAGCCGCACGCGCAATCGCGTCAGACCGACACCATCTTTTGGCAATTGGATGAGGCTGTCGATCCGTCGGATCTGATGGAATTCAGTCCGATTATGGGAACACTCAATCCGGTTTCACCCGGGTTTAAAGTGTTCCGGGTTGAGGATCATATCGAAGGTCACGGGATTATCCCCGAGCGCTTTATCGGCGCACCGTCGACGGTACATGGCGGCTATGTTGCGGCAATTCTTGACGAGCTGATGGGGATGCTCGGATTCATCCACGGCGGCGGTGCATACACCGGCACGATGACGGTACGCTATCAACAGCCAACGCCTGCGGGTAAGCCACTGCATGGACATGCACATGTGACCTCCCGCGACGGACGTAAGATTTACTGCACCAGCGAGTTGCGGTACGAGGGAACTGTTACCGCGTCAGCCGAGGCTGTTTTTATCAGGCCTCGTCCTGCAGTTTCAGAAAAACCAGAGCAGCTGCAGCGATAATCGATCCGACAGCCATCAACAGCGAGACGACCCCGAGTCCAAAGCCCCCTGCAAACAGGACGCCGGCGGCGATTGGCGCCAACACCGATCCACCGCGGCCAACGCCGATGCCAAAGCCGGTGCCGAATGCGCGCACATGCGTTGGATAGGCGTGTGCAAACAGGGCATACATGCCAACAACCGCACCGTTGGTGAAAAATCCGGTCGCGGCGCATACCAGCTTCAGCGTCGTCAGGTCTGCCGGCGTCTGTCCGAACAATGCCACCATGACACCCGATATCAGCATAATCAGAATACTGAGTTTGCGTACGTCATACTTCAGCGTGAGCAGGCCGAAAATAGCGCCGCCCAAGGCACCGCCAACGTTGGCAGACACCAGCACACCTGCAGCCGAGGAGGGCGCAAAGCCCATGTCGACAACGATTTTGGGCACCCACTTGAGAATGTAATAGAACGTCGTGATATGGCAGAAATAGGCCAGTGTGACGATGATCGTGGTGGCCATCAAACCTTTGGAAAAAATGTCACCGATCGAACGCTTGCGGTCATCTTGCGTGATGGTCGGCAGTGCATCGATAGCGGCATGTCCCAGGCGCATCATAGTGGTGTTGATTTTTTCAAGGGCACCCACGGGTTGTTTGCGCACCAGCCAATGCACCGACTCAGGTACCAGGAAGTAGACAAGTGGAATGCAAATAGCCGTGACGGCAGAGCCGAAATAGAAAACGCTGCGCCAGCCATATGCCTGTAGTAACTCGGCACTCACCATCCCGCCGGCAACCGCCCCCAAGGGGTAGCCAATGGTCATCAGCGACACACTGAGGTGTTTGCGCTTGGCATTCGCAAATTCAGCGGTGACCGCATTGATCGCTGCCAACATGCCACCGATGCCAAGACCGGTAATGACCCGCCAGATCGACAGCTGCACAACGCCCGATGCCGTTGTTGCCATAAACATACCCACGGCCATTACCAACAAGCAGCCGAGCATCGTCGGTCGCCTGCCAATCTTGTCGGCAACACCGCCTAGCGCGATTGAACCCAAGCTCATACCGATCAGTTCCATTGACAGAACCAGCCCCAGTGCTGCACGGTCAATGCCCCATTCGGCAGCGATGCCAGGAGCCGCAAACGCGATCGATAGCACGTCAAAACCGTCGAGGCCGTTCATCAGAACCATGATCGCTACGATCGTGATCTGAAGGCGGTGCATGGGCTCGTTCAGCAATTTGTCGCGGGGGTCATTGGTACCGGTCATAGTGTCTCCTGATCGTTATTCGAATTCGCCGTTCGCCCGGTCGCGGACGGCCGCGAAACGCGTATTATTGGGATCTGACGCCATTTGTCCATGCCTGTTTGAGGTTTCACTTGGTGAACCGTAACAATTGCTTGCTTGTTTGACGCAGCCGCCGGCAATAATCTCTGCCTCCACTGACGCTAATAACGGATAAGTGAGATGAACATATTGGACACTAAATTGAGTGTACGGCTGTCGATTTGGGTAGCGCTGTTGTTGGGTTTTGGGACTAGCGCGATTGCCGATCCAGCACCGTCAGCGCAGCCGCGTGAACCTGCAGCTATTTACAAGACGATTTGTGGTTACTGCCACGGAAAAAATATCGGCCCGATTATATTGGGTCGCGGTTTGCCAAAAGAATACATCACCAGTATGGCAAGAAGTGGTCCAAACGGAATGCCCGCGTTTCGTCCCACGGAAATAAGCAATGATGAGCTCGATGCATTGGCGGTATTTATCAGCCAGTCAGATGCGGCTGAAGGGGAGTACGGACAATGAGTGAGATAAATAGACGAGAAGCGCTGGGCCTTGGCGTTGCGGCGCTTGCCGGATCGCTGGTCAGTGCATCAGCGTTCGCTGGTGCTCAGCTGCCCGATAACGTGAGCAAGGGCGATTACGAAAGCGCGCTAAAAGCGTGGCGAAGTATCGTTGGCGAGGAGTGGGTATTTGCGGACACGGCAACGCTGCAGCCGTACATGAAGAAATTTATACCTGATCCTTTTAACCGCTGCGTGCCGATGGGCGCGGTTGCTCCACAGTCGCTGGAAGAGGTTCAGGCGATCGTCAAGGTCGCCGGCAAATATGGTATTCCCCTGTGGCCGGTATCGACCGGCAAGAACATGGGGTACGGGCAGGCGTCGCCGGCCACGCCGGGCCAGGTGATACTTGACCTCAAGCGTATGAATCGCATTTTGGAGGTTAATGTAGAGCTGGGAACCGCGTTGCTTGAGCCCGGCGTAACCTATCAGCAGTTGAAGGATTATCTGGTCGAGAACGACATTCCACTGTGGATCGATGTGCCGACGGTGGGTCCGATAGCGAGCCCGGTGGGGAACACGCTCGATCGAGGGGTTGGATACACACCTTATGGCGAGCACTTTATGTTCCAGTGTGGAATGGAAGTGGTTCTTGCCGATGGCGACGTGCTCAGAACAGGCATGGGCAGTTTGCCTAACCAGAAAACCTGGACAGCGTTCAAATGGGGTTATGGTCCATACCTTGACGGTATGTTCACCCAATCCAACTTTGGGATTGTGACCAAGATGGGGCTATGGCTAATGCCCAAACCTCCGGTCTATAAGCCCTTCGTTGTTCAGTTTCCGAAAGTCAGTGATATTGATCGCATGATCGAAGCATTACGACCGCTGCGGGTCAGTTCCCTGATCCCCAACTGCGTTTTGATGATGGGCGCGGCGTATCAACTGGCGATGTTCAAACGTCGAGATGAGATCTATGACGGCCCGGGCGATATTCCCGATGAACATCTCGAGAGAGTTGCCGCAGAGAATGGACTCGGTGCGTGGAACAGTTACTTCGCCCTGTACGGAACGCAGGATTCGGTTGCCGCCATTGAGCAGGTGGTACGACCGGTGCTGACCGCAGCGGGCGGTAACGTCTACAGCGAAGAAGAGATGCATGACAATCCCTGGTTTCACCATCACCAACAGCTGATGCAGGGTGGTCTGAATCTGGATGAGGTGGGTTTAACGCGGTGGCGCGGTAACGGCGGGGGCCTCGCGTGGTTTGCGCCGGTCGGTCCGGTCACCGGTGATGACGCGCGTGAACAGGCCGCATTGGCGACCGCAATCCTGAGCAAATACGGGCTCGATTATACCGCTGCGTGGGCAATCGGCTGGCGCGACTTACATCATATTTGCGCGTTGCTTTACGATCGTTCCGACGAGCAAATGCATCGACGCGCAGATGAATGCTACCGGGAACTCGTTAATGAATTTGGAAAACGCGGGTGGGGTGTGTATCGCGTCGGAACGGCGCATATGGAGCTTGCCGCCCAGCAATTTGGGGAAAAGAACAGGGAAGTGAATCAAACCTTGAAGCGCGCATTGGATCCGAAAGGTATCATTGCGCCCGGCAAGTCCGGTATCTATAACTAAACACAAAACCGAAGCTTACAGGAGCAAAGAATGGGACAGTTCGATGGCAAAGTGGTCATGATTACGGGCGGCGCGACTGGCATTGGTCGCGCGACGGCGCACGCCTTTGCTGCGGCAGGAGCTGCGGTTGCGATTGGCGATGTTG
>Ga0181576_10001429_pt1 | contig 18217 bp, 20 predicted proteins | sample 101ome_22_FD_132464 | JGI IMG/M metagenome (GOLD analysis project Ga0181576, IMG submission 132464) | Coastal salt marsh microbial communities from the Groves Creek Marsh, Skidaway Island, Georgia - 101412BT metaG (megahit assembly) | ecosystem: Environmental > Aquatic > Marine > Intertidal... | reverse complement strand
ATCAATGTCTCAAGCACGACCTCCCCTCCGGGGCGAAGTGCGCCGTACAACTCTGCGAGATGATCAAAGGGTGATCGGCGATGGTATATCACACCCATAGAGAAGACGGTGTCGAAGGCATTGAGCCCCGTCGGCAGATCTTCGCTGCGCAAGGGTAAAACGAAGGCATTTATCTCGTGGTAGAAGCGGCGAAACACGCCAAACTGCGCGATAAACCGCAGCGTAGGATCGATACCGGTGACGCTGGCTGCGCCAGCGCCCAACATCCGTAAGGCGTAATAGCCATTACCGCAGCCAACATCCAGAATATGGCGCGATCGCAGTGGTTGGATATGCGTAATGAGTCGCTCCCACTTGAGGTCAGAGCGCCATTCGGTATCCAACACTGTTCCAAAAAGCTCAAAGGGCCCCTTACGCCATGGATGCAATGTGCTCAGTGATTGACGCAGCTGCTGGTGTTGCTCGTCGTTCAGATCGCTGGAATGGCCTAGACGAGGCGCTGGAAGATTGAGATCGACGCTGGACGGCATGACCGTTGGTAGTGCGTCCAGAGCCGTCTGCCATTGCGGAATGTCACCGTGACGCAGCCTGTCTGAGGTGATATCGGTTGCCTCGGCAATGAGCTGCTTCGGCGCGGGCGCGAGCGGACCTTCGGTAAATGCCCGGTATTCGATCTCAAGAAAATTCAAGGTTCGGCCAATAGTGATACAAAATTCAGCGCTTGCAGCCAGACCGTGACTTTGGAAAAGCCGCAGGCTTTGAGGCGTTGTTTATGTGTCTCCAGGGTTTCCGGGATGAGCACATTTTCGATGGCCGCGCGTTTACGGGCGACTTCCATTTGACTGTAGCCCTGCAATTGCTTGAAGTCATGATGCAGTTCGGTCAGCAGATGCTGTTCCTGTTCATTTTCGAAGGCAAGCTTTTCCGATAACACCAAGCAGCCGCCGGGCAACATCGCGCGTCGTAAACGCGTCAGTACTTCGCCGCGATGCGCAATCGGGATAAATTGCAGGGTCAGATTCAAGACCGCGAGTGAGAAGGGTTCGGGCTGAAATTCAAGCAGGTCCTCGCACCTGAAATCGACCTCAAGCCCCGGCCCGTCCAACTCGATGATGGACGCCGCTTTGGCCAGCATCGCCGGCGCATTATCAATGCCGACGATGCGACAGTTGGGCGCGGCATGGTGACGGATTTGCAGCGTGGCTGCGCCCAGCGAACAGCCGAGGTCGTAACAGAGCGTATCGGGTAGGGTATAGCGCCGCGCGGCCACGGCAATCATTTCGAGCGTGAGTGCATAGCCGGGTACCGATCGCGACACCATGTCGGTAAATACACTCGCCACCGAATCATCAAAACGAAAAGCGCCGCTGCGGACGCTGCCTTGGGCGTATATTTGGTCTTTGGAGCTCAACTCACATCTCGTCTTCGTAGCTAGGCATCTCTGCGTCCGGGCACCACATCATTTCGGCATGAATCGATGGCACCCCGTGATGTTCAATCAGTGCGAGCACTTGATTATCATCGAACTTGCCTATCTGATGCATGAATGAGCCGAGCCCGGCGATGCGTCCTAGATGCATCGCAGTTGCTAACGGGCAGAGCGCTTCGACGTCGAGTCCGAGCTCAAATTCCGAGAAAGCCTGACGCACATTGTCTGCTAGCTGCCATTCGTCGGCTATCAGTTTGCATACCCGGTTTGCCTGCTGTTCGAATATGCGCACAAACACTTCTGGGCGCGGGAGCGAGCCCGATGCTCGCTGATAGAGGTCGGCCGTTAACTTGAAGAGCACGATGTAAGCCATGTGCTGGATCAGTGAGCCGAGGTGCGCGCTGAATCCATTGCATTTCTTGGTCGAGCGCGCCCATGCCTGAGCGGCCATAGCCGAGCGCACTGCCAGATCCCATATGGTGGGGGCGAAATCATCGTAATAGCCTTCGGGTACCTTGAATATCGGCTGCATAACCGAGTTGGCTATGACCGAACGGAGGCCATCCGTCCCGAGCAAAACCACCGCTCGCGCGACTGTTTCGACTGGTTCCTTGGATACTCTATAGAACGTGCTGTTGGCCAACTGCAAGATATTGCCCGTCAGCACTGGATCCTGACTTATGATGTCGACGAGCTCGCGCGTTGTGGAGTCATCGCTGCGTATCGCAGACATCAATTTCGGGATGACCATTGGACGTCGGGGGAAATATTTTCGACTGTTAATGGCTTCAGGAATGGATTCCTCGACCAATTTAAGGACTTTTTCATGTTCGCCCAGAATGGCGTAGTTGAACTGGCGGGTATTAAAGCACTTGCGCCAAATCTCAAGCATGGCTTCGGCCGTATCATCATCGTTGCCGATATATGATTTGGGACCGGCACGTTTGGTGCTGCCGATCGCAACCGAGCCGGAGCGACTCCCCTTGCGTTTGCGATAGCGGGCATGCAACGTCACGATCAGCAACAGCAGCAGCGCGCCCATCAGAACTGCAATGCGCATCAATTGGTTATCATCCTGAAACAAGGACAGCATCCATCTGGTTATGAACACCGCACAGTATAGCCTTGAAAACTGCCTTTGCAGGAAATCCTGAGATATGGTCGGACACAAGAAAGATCGTTTGGGAAAAATTCGAACGGGCTCTTTGGAGCGCCGCTGGAGCCTTGCGCGTGCCGGCTTCGTTGCTGGTACGCGGATGGTTGCGCGCAGTGCCGGCGCAATGCTGACCGGTCAAAATCAGGCGCAGCGGCGGGACATACTCTCGCAGGAAGCTGAACTGCTTGTGTATGAGCTTGGCAAGCTCAAAGGAAGTGTCGTCAAAGTCGGGCAAATGATGGCGTTGTACGGAGAGCATTTTTTACCTGACGAGATCACTCGTGCGCTGCATACGCTCGAGAACCGCACGGTTGCGATGGAGTGGAGCGTCGTCCGAGGCGAGTTCGAGCGTCAGCTTGGTAAGCGGGTGATGGCGGAGCTTGATATTGACCCAGAACCGCTTGCGGCAGCATCGCTTGGACAAGTGCATCGTGCATCGCGCCGCAGTGATGGTGCGCAATTATGTTTGAAATTGCAGTATCCGGGGGTTGCCGATGCAATCGACAGCGATATCAACGCTGTGGCGCGCATGCTTCGCTTGAGCATGGGGCTAAAGCGAAGCGCAGGCTTTTTCGACTGGGTCGAGGATGTGCGCGAGATGCTACATGCCGAGGTCGATTATCAACTCGAGAGTGAGCAGACCCAACGCTTTTATCGACGCCTGAAAAGCGATAATCGGTATGCGGTGCCCCGTGTGTATCCGCAATTCTCTGGCAAGACGATTCTTGCTACACGCTATGAGCCAGGGCTCAACGTCGCCGACGAGTCGATCGCAAGTCTGGATCAGTCGCGCCGAAATGAGCTCGGACGCATGTTTCTTGATTTGTTTTTCCGCGAAGTATTTGAATGGGGCGAAATGCAAACTGACCCGAATTTTGGTAACTACCTTATTCGGCCCCGACCTCGACGCGGTGTGTCCGACAAAATCGTCTTGCTTGATTTTGCCGCGGTTCGAAAATTTCCAAACAGCTTTCTTGAGTCGCTCAAGCAGATGATACGCGGCGCCTACCGGCAGGATATGGAAAGTGTCAGACAGGGCGCTCTCGGGCTGAATTTTATTCGGGAGGATGACCCTGAAGAAGCGCAGCTGTCCTTTGTTCGCATCTGCTCATCGGTCATAGAACCGCTGATTGCCACGCCAGCGACGGTCCCCGCGGGCATGTTCAATCGCGATGGACAGTATAAGTGGGGAGCCAGTGACTTACCCGAACGGGTTGCAAAAGAAGCCGGACGCGCGGTATTGGACAAAAACTTCCGACTACCTGCGCGAGAGTTTATGTTCCTCAACCGCAAATTGATCGGCGTGTATACCTTCATTGCGTTGCTCGGCGCCGAGTTCAATGGCGCCGATATCATTGAGAAATATATTTGAGGCAGCGGTCTTACAGCGTTCGGATTAAAAACGCTTTTGCCTACAGTTTTTTGTTGAGTTCCTGCAGCCAGTTCAAGACTCGCAGACGGTTCTCCGGACCCATTCGGATCAGCACTTTGACACTATCGGGCTGTCGTTCAAGAGCAGGATCTGCGTATTTATAAAACACTGCCGGTTGAATCAAGGCCGGCGGCTCCTCCGGGTATGTTGCGTCCAAGAGCACGCGGATTCCTGCTTTGATGCTACCCCGGGCGGTCTGCGTCGACTCACCGAGCTCTGCGTATGCCATATCAAATAACGGTTCATAGCGCCTAAACCAGGTGGCTGCACTGCTGGTGTCTATGTCTGTTAGCGTATCGACCGCCAGATCGTAGCGGCTGTAGTTGCTTTGCGACAGGAAGACACTATCGACAGAGCGCTCATCAACTGCAAATTTTCCGGTCGGTCGAGGCAGTGCCAGCTTGTCGCGAATAACTTTACCCAACCCGAAGTTCGACAGGACCACGGCAGCGCGTGAAATCAATTGGTCCGACTTGAGGCTTGCATCTAGCGCATCAGGCAGAACGTCGCCAAGCGTCGCTCTGACCTCATCATCGCTTTCTGATAAAGCCGGGAGCGGTGGCGGTGGCGGCGTTGCTGGCGACTCAGGAATAACCGGCGGGGCTTCAGTCGCAGGTGGCGGCGCTACCGCCGGCTCTGGTGCAACTTGTGCCGGAGTGGCAGGTGGTGTCGAATCGATTTTAACGATAGGTTGCTGTGGCTCTTCAGCATTACGGCCAAAGAACAAAATTGCAATCAAGGCCAGAACAACAACGCCGGCAGCAATAGCCAAAATTGGAAGCTTCGACGGTGCGGCGCTGCTTGTGTCACTAATACGATCTTCCCGATCAACATTCATGTCCGAACTCCGGAGCTTAAAGGATTATGGTAAATGGCCGCCCCGGACGTTTCCGAAACGGTGTTAAAGGGCTTAGACGCCAAGCATATGGGCGAGTTCCTGCCTATGTGTATCTACCCGCGTCAGGAATCGTTCCAATGACGCATTAGCCTCTGCTGAGGACAGTGTGCCCATCAGTGATTGACCGAGGCGGGCGCCGCGATGGATAAGCCAGAAGATTTCCAGCGCGCTTGCGCGCATATCGTGCAGGGCCTGTGGATCGCCCCTCTCGTCGATACCGCGCTCGAACCACGGTACCAACTCGGCTATTCCAAAGCCGGATGCCAGCGTTGCCCATTCGATTTGTTCGAGTAGCATCAGCATGCTGCGACCCAGAACGCTGCTGTCGGCGCCTGCCAAATCTACTCGCAGTTGGTCAAGGCCGCTGCACACGGCAACCAGACGTTCATTAATGGACTTCAATTCAACGTTGCCACGCTCAGTCGCACTGCGGTCATTTTTGCGCTGCCGTGCGGCGTGCAGTATTGCCGTCGCTGTGCGTCCGTTGTCTCGACCGAAACTGTCCCTGTTCACAAGAAAATGAGGGAGTAATGAGGAAAGCGAGTCGCTATTCAAAAGGACTTTCGGAAAGCGCAGTGAGAAAGCCATGTCGCAGAGCGTGATCACGCCGCTCAGCGGGTCGAGTTCGTCAGCGCTTGCAGCGGATGGATATCCTGAACCATCGGCGCGCTCATGGTGCTGTAACACAAGTTTCGTCACCAGAGCACCTGCATTGGCGAACTCTCCGCATATTCGGGCGCCAACGATGACATGACGCTGCACGCTCGCCCAGTCCTCGGCCGTCAGGCCGCTGCTCTTTCCCACCAATTCCGGCGGAACGTGCAGTAAGCCCAAATCATGATAGAGCCCGGCTTTGAAGAGTGCCTCGATATCTGCTGTCGACAATTGGCGTTGATAGGCTATTAACGTGCCGAACCAGGCCGCGAACAGGGCTCGCTGGTAGACCCTGGGCAGCGCGGACCTGAGGACACCAAGCTTTTGCAGCATGATCTCAGGGATATGACTGGTGTGACAAAGATGCCTGATTCTGCGTTGGTGTTGGTAGAACTCGTCGAGTTCATACAGGTCAGCTTCTTCTTCAATCAGGGCTCTGAAGTCGCGATCGAGGGTGTCGCTGTTGGGTTTATCATCAAGCTCCAAGCACGCGTCCAGCGGCTCTTTAAAGGTAGTGCCGATCCACTCGTTGGCTTCGTCTGGCGATACAGGTTTCCCCGAGGGGATGGTTAGGTCGTTATCAGCCGATATCAGTGCTTTTGCCCCGACACGAACGGTGCCTGCTTTCAGCAGATGCAGTAGATACCCGTCCGCGGTTCTTGCATCGTATAGCGAGCTCATACTTAGCCGGGCGCGAGCTGCTTCAGATACTCGCGAACGGCAGTAGACATACCTAATTTGATGGAATCAACTGTTAATGCATGACCAATGGAGACCTCGGCCAGCCCCGGTACCTTGCAGAAGTCCCGCAAGTTATTGAGGTTGAGATCGTGACCCGCGTTTATACCAAGGCCGCAATCGAGGGCCGCGCGCGCGGCATCAATGTAGGGGGTCAATATCGAGTCTGGGTCTTCCCCCCGAGCATGCTGTTCAGCATACGGGCCGGTATAGAGTTCGATGCGGTCTGCGCCACAGGCTGCAACCTGAGCCATCTGCCCCGGATCCGGATCCATAAAAATACTGACGCGAATTCCCAAATCTTTGAGTTCGGCGATAATCGGTTTCAATGCCTCGCCGTCGCGAGCCATGTTGAAGCCATGATCAGACGTCAGTTGCGCATCTCCATCGGGAACCAACGTGCATTGTTCCGGGCGACACTCTCGCACCAGTTCCATGAAGCCCGGATAGTCGCCTACGTCGGCTCGTTCAGAGCGTCGAGGCCCTGCAAAGGGATTACCTTCAATATTGAGCTCTACCGAAAGAAAATCTCTTAGCTCTCGTGCATCGCTCGCTCTGATATGACGTTGGTCGGGTCTCGGGTGAATCGTAATACCACTGGCTCCTGCGTCCAGACACATGCGTGCATGGTCCAGCAGGTTGGGATAATTACCTTCACGCGAGTTTCTGATCAACGCGATTTTGTTGAGATTAACGGATAGGACTGTCATTGCGTTGCTATCAGTCCGTCACGCGCACTGCGCTCTCGATAATGATCGGCTGCTTGGGGACATCTTGGTGACCGGCTATGGTCGCCGTATCAACCAGAGAAATGCCATCCACCACGTCCATGCCTTCAATTACTCGACCAAATACGGCGTAACCCATTTTGCGCGTGACGTAATCAAAATCGAGCCGCAGGTTCGACCGAACATTGATAAAAAACTGTGAGGTCGCGCTGTCTGGATCGTCGGTTCGGGCCATCGCCAAGGTGCCGCGTTCGTTGTGTAAATGATTGCGGGACTCGTTTTTAATGCCATCACCGGTTGGCTTCATTTCCATTTCTTGTGTGAAACCGCCCCCCTGAATCATGAAGTTCGGGATAACACGATGGAAAATGGTGCCATTAAAAAAACCACTGTCGACGTAGCTGAGGAAGTTCTCAACCGTAATTGGCGCTTTGTCTGGATAGAGCTCGACTTTGATATCGCCAGTGTTGGTGCGAATCAGCACTTGCGGATTTTCGGCGTTGACTGGCCCTGATATCAGCATCAGCGCGGCGAGGATAATCGAATAAAGTCGGAACACAGTTTTCTCCCTGGCGGATTAGACCCATTCAGAATTGCGACGTCGGCGTGTGAACAGCTTCGGTATCAGGATCGTCAGAAGGCCACCGACGCCTGTTGCCCACACGCCGTTGATAAACCATTTTTGCCACAGATCGTCCCGAAGACGCATGTTGTCGGACTCGACCACGCCAAGCCGATTGCGCAGATTATGCAGCTCTTCATTGAGCACTCGGTTGCTGGAGTCGAGCTCCATCGCATTGGCCGACAGCTGCTTCATTTCGGCCAGTTCTTCTCTCAATGAGTCGCGCTCGGAAATGAGTGCATCGCGCTCATCGATAATCAGCGCGACGGCTTGCTCAAGGCTTGGTTTTTCGTCTTCGTTGTGACCAAGTTGAGCCAGCGTGGAATCGATCTGTTGCTGCGCGCCGGGCAGGTTCTTGAGGAAGCGAGAAGGCATCCAACCTTCGCCGCCTGAGTTCGTTCGCACTTTGCTCCATCCGGCTTCGCGATCAGTTTCGACCAATTGCACCGGGGTGCCGCTCGGAAGGCCCTGATTAACGATGCGATAGTCGAGACCGGCGCCGCTGCGCATCGGTACAAAACAGGTGTCATCGATATAGCGCTGTTGCGCCTGCGCGTCCATCGAGAGCGCGAGGCCAAAAATGACGGTGGCTAAAATATGGCGGTGCATTACTGATTTCCGGTGCAGAAGGCAAGACAGTCTTTAAATCTAGTTCGCTCTGGCAGACAGTTCAAGGAAACACCTTGAGGAAGGGCTTAACCGTAACTTTTTGGTATACGCCGGCTTTCGAATAAGGATCTTCCTCCGCCCAGCCTCTGGCTTCTTCCAGGCTGTCGAACGAGGCGATGATGACGCTACCGCTAAAGCCGGCTTCTCCCGGATCCTCGGAATCAATCGCCGGGCAGGGTCCGCCCGTCAGGATGCGCCCGGATTCTTCCATAGTCTTCAATCGTTCGAGGTGAGCCGGTCGCGTTTGTAACCGTAGCTCGCGGGAGTTCTCAATATCATCGGCGATTATGACGTACCAGGGCATATTCAGGCGCTCTCTGTTTCGGATTCGTCGGTTCGGATCCAAGGCATGATTAATACGACCGTCAGAACACTCAGCAGCACGGTAAAACCGATTGAGCTGTAAAGTTTGTAGTCAACCCAGGTTGCTTCGCTGAATTGATACGCAACAAATAGATTCAAACCGCCGACTATGATGAAATTCATTACCCATAAAGTATCCAGCCGTCGCCATGCCACTTCGGGCAAATTGAGTTGTGAGCCAAGCGCTTTTTGCATGGCTGTTTGACCGGTCCATATCCGCGTTGCGATGAATACAGCAGCCAAGGCCCAGTTGAAGATGGTTGGTTTCCATTGAATAAATAGCTGATTTCTGAACACCAGCGTGGCAGTGCCGAAGCCAACCACAGCCAACATGAGCCAAATCAGGCGTTTCTCCAGATGACCGGTTATCAACCGCGTGAGGACCACTTGAGCCACCGTCGCAATCATCAGAACAGCTGTCGCCGAATAAATTCCATCGAACGTGTAGTTGTATCCCAGCGCAGAGATTTGCTCACCGTCCATCTTGTAGACGGTGAAGAAAAGAATAATGGGAAGTAGCTCCGCGAGTTGCTTCATGCCAGGGTACTGCTGTCGACTCAAAGCGCGTATTCTATCTCTCTCGACTGTCATGAAGCCATAGCCATGCGTGCTGACCTGCACACCCACACCACTGCGTCCGACGGTTCCCTCTCTCCGTTTGCGTTATTTGAGCTGCAGAAACAGTCTGGCGTTGAGCTGTTCGCGATTACCGACCACGATACACTGGCAGGCTATGATCTGTTGGCATCGAGCGCGATAGACGGTCAGGGTACTCGTCTGATTTCCGGCATCGAGTTTTCGGCGCAATGGAACCGTCGGGAAATTCATATTGTAGGGCTCGGGTTTGATTCGTCTGATCCAGCGCTGCGCTCGATGATTGGGTCGCAAGCGGAGCGCCGTCATGATCGGGCCAAGCGGATCGGGGACAAACTGGCTTATCTTGGTATTAAAGGCGCTTACGACGCTGCGCTAAAGCACGCGGCCGGTGGCATTCCGGGACGTCCGCATTTTGCGCGCCATCTGATCGACACTGGTCGTGTCTCGGATATGGAGACCGCGTTCAGACGGTATCTTGGTGACGGGAAGTTGGCCGCGTGCAAGACCCAGTGGCCTGCGGTCTCGGAGGTGACTGCCTTGATCCGGGCAGCGGGAGGCGTCGCCGTGTTGGCCCACCCGGTCGTTTACGGGCTGACGCGAACCAAATTGCTGACATTGCTTGGCGATTTCATCGACGCCGGAGGGCAAGCGATGGAGGTCGCTGTTCCCGGTGTGCAGCCGGATAAGCAGGCAGCGATGGCCCAAATTGCACGACAGTTAAAGCTGCTGGGGTCAGCCGGCAGCGATCTGCATGATCCGACGAATCCCTGGCGCCATCCATCAAGGATTCCGGCAATACCGGATGGTATAAATCCGGTTTGGGAAATCTTGGTTTGATCGACTGCTGGGACAGTCGTAGACTCCGCTCGGTCTTCCCCGCAATATTTGCTTTTAGAGGTTCCTGAATGGGACAGTTTGTTGAAATCCATCCGGATAATCCGCAGAAGCGTCTGATTGCGCAAGCGGTGGATGTATTGAAAAAAGGCGGAGTGATCGCGTATCCCACCGATTCCGCTTACGCGCTGGGATGTCATATCGGTGACAAGAATGCGCTGGATCGAATTCGTGCGATCCGAAAGCTCGATGAACGACATAATTTCACCCTGATGTGTCGGGATCTGTCCGAACTGTCGACGTATGCGGTGGTTATCGACAACACCACGTTCCGATTGCTGAAGGCTCACACGCCGGGGCCGTACACCTTTATTCTCAAGGCCACGCCGGAGGTTCCGCGTCGGCTGATGCATGCGAAGCGAAAGACCATCGGTATGCGCGTTCCGAACAATCCGATCGCGTTGGCCTTGCTTGAAGAACTCAACGAGCCTTTCATGAGCGTTACGATGATTCGCCCGGGTGAAGAATTGCCGATGACCGATCCGGTTGATATACAGGACGAGTTCGGGCACGCACTCGATCTGGTTATCGATGGCGGCGGCTGTGGGCTGGAGGCGACCTCGGTGGTTGATTTGGCCGGAGACGCGCCTCAGGTGTTGCGCGTCGGCAAAGGCGATGTTCGCGCTTTCGAGTAGCATGCCCGCAGTCCAAGCGGTTATACTGCAGCGCTGATTCAGTCGGCCCCAAGGCCTGTTTTGTCGGGAGACAACGTGACCGAACCCAATGACGATACGCTTGAACAGGAGCTCGCGCCTGTTGCAGGTGCGAGCCCAGAGCATTCAGTTGACTCGGCGAAGCCCGAGCAGCCTGAATTACCGCTGGCGTTCATTCACGGCAAGCCCATCACTGAATTACCCAAAGATTTGTACATACCGCCAGAAGCACTTGAGGTGTTTCTCGAAGCGTTCGAGGGCCCGCTCGACCTGCTGCTCTACTTAATCCGCCGTCAAAACCTCGACATTCTGGATATCAACGTATCGCAGATCACAGAACAGTATGTTCGTTATGTCGAGTTGATGGACGCGATGCGTTTTGAATTGGCAGCAGAATATCTGGTTATGTCGGCGATGCTGGCCGAAATCAAATCCCGCATGCTGTTACCTCGTCAGGAGAAAGAGGACGACGAGGGAATCGATCCGCGGGCAGATCTTATTCGGCGGTTGCAGGAGTATGAGCAGTTCAAGCAGGCTGCTGAGGATCTGGATACGCTGCCACGATTGGAGCGCGATGTCTTCAATGCCAGCGCGAGACCGCCGGAGTTGCGCGCTGAGCGCCCGCAGGCAGAGGTGGATCTCAAGGAACTCGTGCTCGCCTTCAGCGAGGTCGTGCGACGAGCATCAATGAATGAAAGCCACCACATCCAGTTCGAAAAACTCTCAACCCGAGAGCGGATGTCGCAGATTCTGACCCGCCTCGATGGGCCTGAGTTCGTGCCGTTTATCAGTTTGTTTGCGGTCAGCGAAGGCCGCATCGGTGTTGTGGTGACATTCCTTGCGATTATGGAGTTGATCAAGGAATCGCTGGTTGAAATAGTGCAGTCGGAACCGTTTGGTCCGATACACGTGAAAGCGCGGGGGCAGGATGCAGTTGAAGAAAATTCTTGAGGGCGTGTTGTTTGCAGCGGGGCGTCCGTTGACGATCGCTGACATGCAGGAACTGTTCGATCTGGACCAGCGCCCGGAGCCCGCCGAGATCCGTGATGCGATGACCGAGCTGGCCGCTGATTGCGCCGAGCGTGGCGTCGAGGTTCTTGAGGTTGCCAGCGGTTTTCGTTTTCAGGTTAAACAAGATTTGAGTCAGTGGGTTGCCCGGTTGTGGGAAGAGAAACCGGCTCGTTATTCGCGCGCGCTGCTGGAGACGTTGGCGTTGATCGCGTATCGGCAGCCGATTACCCGCGGCGACATAGAAGAGATCCGCGGGGTTGCAGTAAACCCGAACATTATTCGCACGCTGCAGGAGCGCGAGTGGGTGCGCGTGGTCGGGAATCGCGATGTGCCCGGTCGCCCGGAATTGCTAGCGACGACCAAACGCTTTCTGGATTACTTTGGGCTAAAGAGCCTTGAGGATCTGCCATCGTTGTCGGAAATCAAGGATTTTGAACAGGTTAATCCCGAGCTCGAATTGGATATCGGCGACCCGGCTTTGCTTGCTCAGGCGGCTGCCAACGACCTCGAATCGACCGAGGATCCGGATAATCAGCCGATGGCTGAAGACGATGAATTACCAAGTGAGGTCTATCTTGACGAACGCGATGACGATAACGAGCCGCCGGTGTCCCCTGTCTGATGAATGAGGGTATCCGCATTCATAAACTGTTGGCTGACGCTGGTTTCGGCTCGCGTCGTGAAATTGAGTCTTGGATTTCTGCCGGGCGCGTATCCGTCAATGGCAAGGTGGCCGAGTTGGGGCAGCGTATCGGCGCGGAGGATCGTCTGTCGCTCGACGGCAAACCGCTGCGCCTGAACCTCGCACAGGCCCCCGAGCTTCGTGTTATCGCCTACAACAAGCCCGAGGGCGAAATCTGCAGTCGCCGCGACCCCGAGGGCAGGGCAAGTGTGTTCGACGCATTGCCCAAACTTCGCGAAGGTCGCTGGGTCATTGTGGGACGCCTTGATCTAAATACCAGCGGTTTGCTGCTGGCCACCAATTGGGGCGAGCTCGCCAACCGACTCATGCATCCGGGATACTGCATCGAACGCGAATATATGTCGCGGGTACTCGGTAACGTGGATGACGAAATGCTAAAGCGTTTGCAGCAGGGAGTAATGCTCGAGGACGGCGAGGCAAGCTTCGACCGAATTGCTCAGCGGGCCGACAACGGCGATCGTGCAAACCAGTGGTTTTCAGTCGTGTTGAGTGAGGGTAGAAACCGGGAGGTCAGACGCCTTTGGGAATCTCAGGGCGTTCAGGTTAATCGACTGAAGCGGATCAGATTCGGGCCAATAGCGCTGAGCAGTCGCGAGAAAAAAGGACGCTGGCGAGAGTTGGATGCATCTGAGATCAAAGATCTGTGTGCGCTGGTGGATTTGAAGCCTCGTACCGCAGCTCCTGGTACCAAGTCCAAGCGAGCGGCCGTCAAGGGTAAGTCCTGGTCGCGGACGCCAACGCTCAAGCGTAAGACCGCCGATCCCAGAGGGCGGGGTTCAAAGCGCTGAGACGACCTGATTGCGACCGTTGCCCTTTGCTTGGTAAAGAGCGCGGTCGGCGCGATCAAACAGCTCTGAGGGGCTCTGATTTGCAATAAATTCCGCGAGACCGATGCTGACGCTGACGTTATGTTGCGGGTACCCGTCGATACCAACATTCTGTTCCACGTTGAGTCGCAGCCGTTCTGCAATCTGCAGGGCTTTTTCCTTGTTGGTTTGACTCAGCAGGACAACAAATTCCTCGCCGCCATAGCGAAATGCGCGATCGTAGGTGCGCAAGCACTCTTTGATTTCGTTGGCTACACCGCGAATAACGACATCCCCGACGGCATGTCCATGCCGATCGTTCACCCGCTTGAAGTGATCGATATCGACAACCAGCAGGGTGAATAGCTGACCAAAACGATGCGCTCGTGCTGTCTCACTGAGCATGGCGTTATCGAAATCTGAGCGGTTGCCCAGTTGAGTCAAACAGTCGCGACAGGCCAGTTGCTTGAGTCGGTAATGGGCGAGAGCGTTACGCAGCGGTACCTCAAGCGCTGTGACCAGCTGGCGGATTCCGCTGCGGTTGGATTCTGCATCGCTGTATATGGTCAGCTCGCCGAGATAGTCACCGGCACAATGGAGTCGAATGCAGTCGCCGATGACACCCATTTTTCCGGCGTAGAATTCTTCACGGGTTTCGGGGAGGATGTATCCAATCCCCTCGACACGATAGGCCTGGCTGATTTCGCGCAGGAACTGATTCAGCAGCTGATCGATTTCGAGCTCGCGATGCAGCCGATTGATCAATAGCGCTGAGTTGACGTCAGACTCATTGATACTGGGTATATCAAACAGCAGCGTTGATGGTGTGTCGGATGACCTCGGAAACGGAAAGATCTCTGCGCCGGCCATGTTGCGATAACTCGTTGGTGGATTCCACTGAGTTAAAGCGAATCCTGTGCCAGCTTTTTTAAGTATTCTTAACTAATTGAAAAATATAGATTATCTACCCGTTCCTCAAGGAAGATAAGCCAGTTTTGATGATAGCCGGCGGTCAAGCGTCAGAATGTTGACGCACCGGCAATATGCTCATTGCGCGTCGACGGATTGCCCGTTTATGCCGCAACTGTCCGGACCTATGAGGTAAAGGTAGGTGGGCATCAGTGCCTCGGGCAAGGGGTTCGAGGCAGGATGTTCGGCCGGGTATGCCGCTTGACGCATGGCAGTGCGGGTCCCACCGGGGTTGATACAGTTGACCCTGATATTGGAGGTGTCGCCCAACTCATCAGCCAATATTTGGGTGAGTGCTTCTACTCCGAATTTGGATACCGAATAGGCACCCCAGTAAGCTCTGCCCTGGCGACCTACGCCGGACGAGGTGAATACCAGCGATGCGTCCTCGGCGTCGCGCATTACGTCGATTAAATGCTTGGCAAGCAGAAATCCCGAGCTCAAGTTAACTTGTAATACTTCGTTCCACGCGCTCGCAACCGTATTCTCGATTGGGGTGCGTTGGCCCAGAATGGACGCATTGTGCAGTACGCCGTGCAACGGGCCGAGCTCGGTTGCGATCGCATTGGCGAGCTCTATATAGGGCTCCTCCCTGGATTCTTTCAGATCAAAACCGTGAATGATGGGCTCGGGGCTGCCGGCGGAGACAATCTCATCGTATACGGATTCGAGCTTGCTCAGGGTTCGACCAAGCAGGATCACTGTGGCTCCATATGACGCAAAGCTGCGTGCCGCTTCGCGTCCAATACCGTCTCCAGCGCCGGTCACCAGAATGTTTCGATGCTTGAGTAGGTCCGGTTCAGGCTGGTAGTTGCTGGGGGTTATGATCATAGAAAGTGCTTATTCAGAAGGTCGAGTGTGTCGTGTGGCGTGACGTGGATATGATCAGCCATCCACAGGTCTATGCGCTCGGCAGCGCCGATATAGCCCCAAGCGGCGGCAATCGTTGCCATGCCGGCAGCGCGGCCAGCGTCAATGTCGCGCACGTGATCGCCAATATAGATTGCCTCTTCAGGCTGGATCTGCAGTTGTGAGCACGCGAGCAAGATCGGCTCAGGATGTGGCTTTTTATTGGTCACATGGTCCGGGCAAATCAGCGTACTGCAATCTGGCTTTATGTTCATGGATCGAAGCAGCGGCGCAGCTAGCCACTCGGGCTTGTTGGTCACTACACCCCAGCGGATACTGTTGCGCTCAAGCTCCTGCAGGAGCGCAATGATGCCATCGAACGGCACTGTCGCCACGCCAAGATGGTGGTTGTATAGCTCGAGCAACCGTTTGAGCGCAGCATCAAATCCGGCGTCGCCCGGACTCAGGTTAAAAGCCATCTCGATCAGAGCCCGCGCTCCGTTTGACACGGTTTCCCGAACGCGCTCATAGGGTACGGCTGGCAGATTACGCTCGGAACACATTTGTTCGAGCACCACTGCAAAATCCGGCGCTGTGTCGAGCAACGTGCCGTCAAGATCAAACAAGACGGCTTTCAGGGACGGACCGTGCTTCATGCGCTGCGGCGTGCGTGAACGATGTAGTTCACGTCTACATCCTTGCCTATTTTGAATACTTGAGTGAATGGGTTATAAGTCATTCCGGCGACCTCTTGGACGTCGAGATCGGCTTCTCTGATCCACGCGCACAATTCCGACGGTTTGATGAATTTTCCGTACTCGTGGGTACCCTTGGGTAGTAGTCGCAAAATGTGTTCTGCGCCCAGAATAGCAAAGGCATAGGCCTTGGGATTGCGGTTGATAGTAGCAAAGAAGAGATCCCCGCCCGGTTTGACCAGTGTTGCACACTCTTTGATCAGCGCGCTCGGATCCGGCACGTGCTCGAGTACTTCAAGGCAGCAAACGACATCGAACGCGCCCGGCATCTCCTCTGCCAGGACTTCGGTTGCGATGTGGCGATATTCGATGTCCAGCCCCGATTCAAGAAGATGCAGCTGGGCGACTGCCAGCGGAGCTTCGCCCATATCGATACCGGTCACGCTGGCGCCGCGCTGGGCCAGTCCCTCGGCCAGAATGCCGCCTCCGCAGCCTACATCGAGAATCCTCTTGGTGGCGACACCGGCGCGGCCATCGATGTAGTTCGCTCTGACCGGATTCATCTGATGGAGGGGCTTAAATTCTCCGTTGGGGTCCCACCAGCGATTGGCCAGGGCCTCGAATTTGGCTATCTCACCGGGATCAGCATTAAAGTTTCGTTGGGTCATGAGTCAGTTGCTTCTTGATGTATCGATATGCGTTGACGGCTCAGCGGGCGGCATCGGCCGAGGCGATTTTAGCGCCCCATGCTCGCATCCGCTCGCCTAAATTTTTACTGTCCAGCGTTTGCAGCGTTCGTTGCTTCACCAGCCTCTTTCCGCTCACCCAGACGTCGGACACAGCCGACCCTGTTGCCGTATAAATGAGAGTCGAATGCGGATCGTAGACTGGTCCGCATTCCAGGCGCTCCAGGTCAATCGCGATCAGATCAGCTGCCTTACCGACTTCAAGGCTGCCAATGTGGTCGTCCAGACCGAGCGCGCGGGCGCCATAGATCGTCGCCATTCTGAGCGCCTCGTGGGCGGGCAGGGCCGTGGCCTTGCCGCTGCTGATCTTCGCGGCGAGGGCGGTCAGTCGAGCTTCACTGAACATGTCGAGCATATTATTGCTGGCCGCACCATCGGTCCCAATGGCGACATTGACGCCGTTCTCCAGTAATCGTGGGACCGGGCAAAGTCCTGATGCCAATTTGAGGTTCGAGCTCGGGCAGTGAATGACGTGTGTACCAGTGTCGGCGACGGTTGTTATGTCCTCAGCGCTGAGTTGAGTCATGTGGACTGCCTGCAGGCGGGGACTCATCAAACCGAGTTCGTGCAGTCGAGCAATGGGTCTTTGTCCGTGCTCGCTGATCGATTCACTGATTTCGTGTTCGGCCTCGTGCAGGTGAATCTGGATCTGGGAGTCCAGTTCTTCAGCGTACATGAGTACCCGCTCCAGGGTTTGATTGGTCGTCGTGTACGGTGCATGCGGGCCGAACGCAAAGCTCAGTCGCGGATTGGTTTTGAAGTCATCCCGCACTTGCATGCCCTTGAACAGATGATCATCGGCATTCTTGGCCCAGGCGTTCTGGAACTCGATAATCGGAAACGCAACCTGCGCGCGAATACCCGATTCGGTGATTGCCTTGGCCGCCGCATCCGGGAAGAAATACATATCGCTAAAGCAGGTCGTCCCCGAGAGTAGCATTTCGGCTATCGCGAGCCGGGTTCCATCCAGCACGAAGGCCTCGTCTACCCAGCGTGCTTCGGCAGGCCAGATATGATCTTCGAGCCAGTTTTTGAGCGGCTGGTCGTCTGCAAGCCCGCGCAACAGCGTCATAGCGGCGTGGCCGTGTGCGTTGACCAGTCCGGGCATCAGCAGTCGTTGGCCCAGATCCTCATGGGTCGCGTCCGGATATCGTTGGCGCGCTTCCGAGGAGGGCATCAAGGCCGCTATCACGCCGTCGCGACCAACACAGATGCAATGCGCTTCGAGAACGCTATTTTCTGGCACGATGGGCAAAATTCGGCTGGCGTGCAGGCAAAAATCGATATCGCTCACGGAGGCTCCGGGTCGGAAAAACTCCCGATTATACGCGGCTTTGTCCGCCAGCGGTTTTGGACTAACTTTGCGGGCATTCCACGTGTTACAATAGCCGGCTTTCTAGGCTCTGTTTGATCTGTGTCCGCGTCACTGATGTTGCGGGCGCTCTGGGGTGAGACTGCTGGTTCAAGTGCGGCAGATCGAGCAAGCTCGTTGTTAACATGATTTTCAAGAAAATTTATTAGAATTATATAGTTATGGGTGATTCAGCGAAGGAAATCCTGCCGGTCAATATCGAGGACGAACTGCGACAGTCGTACCTCGACTAT
>Ga0181576_10001422_pt1 | contig 18285 bp, 10 predicted proteins | sample 101ome_22_FD_132464 | JGI IMG/M metagenome (GOLD analysis project Ga0181576, IMG submission 132464) | Coastal salt marsh microbial communities from the Groves Creek Marsh, Skidaway Island, Georgia - 101412BT metaG (megahit assembly) | ecosystem: Environmental > Aquatic > Marine > Intertidal... | reverse complement strand
GCTGATACCGATGACGATAATGACAATTACCTTGATACCGATGATGCCTTTCCATTAAACCCCAAAGAATGGTTAGATACCGATGGCGACGGAATTGGTAATAACGAAGATCAAGATGATGATAACGATGGTGTAGAGGATAAAAATGATGCCTTCCCCCTTGACGAATCTGAACATACTGACACGGATAAAGACGGTATAGGCAACAATGCTGATGAAGATGATGACGGAGATGGGTATTCCGATCTGGACGAAATAGCATGTAATAGTGATCCACTAAACAGGTACAATAAGCCAAGAGATTATGATAGGGATATGATTCCTAACTGTATTGACCCTGATGATGACAATGATGGATGTTTGAATGAGGAAGATCTTTTCCCACTTAATGAGAGAGAGTGTATAGATACCGATGGAGATGGAATAGGCGACAACGCTGATCTCGATGCAGACAACGACGGTGTGTTTGATCCGCTGGATGACTTCCCCTTAGATCCCAACGAGAGTAAAGATACTGACGGAGACGGAATAGGTGACAATGCTGATCTTGATGACAACAACGATGGCTTCCCAGAGGATCCGGTAACCAATGATGCAGGAGAGCAGGTTATACCCCTGTTTGTTTCTGGGTTACTAACTCCGAACGAGATGGGAGAAGAGTCAATATGGAGAATTGTAAACATAGAAAAATATCCATCGGCCAACGTTAAAATTTACAATTCATCATGGGTATTAGTTTATGAATCATGGAATTATCAAAACGATTGGAATGGGACAAATAAAGATGGTAATCCACTTCCCTCTGGGCCTTATTTTTACAGAATAGACAGAGGAAATGAAACAACTGTTGAGGAAGGTTGGATGTACATTTTCAATTAATTTTATTATGAAAAAACTCAGTCACTTAGTCTTTTTAATATTTACATTTAGCTCTATTTATTTAAGTGCTCAGGTAAATGAAAACCTTTTAATGGAGCGTTTTAATATGAATGCATTTAACCCAGCATACGCTGGATCAGAGGGGAGAGTATTGTCTTTCACAACAAGATCTACATGGCAAGGGGTAAGTGATGCTCCAAGAATGAACTATTTTTATTACAGCGGTAATCCGAAAAAGAATCTATCACTAGGTGTGTCTATTATTGAAAATAAAATATTTATAGATCAGAGAACTCTGTATTCTGTTGACGCAAGTTATAAACTTACAGTTGGAGGGGGTAAATCTTTATATCTAGGAATTAAAGCAGGTGTGCACACAAAATTTACAGATGTTAATGCTATCCAAAGATTAACCAATGCTCCTAACTCAGCAATTCCAGATATTACCAGAGAAACTTATCCGCTTCTAGGTTTTGGATTTTTATACAAAACCCAAAAGCTTTATGCAGCTATGTCAGTACCAAATTTTTTAAACCCAATAAAATATACTGATAATGAATCTTTTATCGGTGATGAAAAACCATCCACATATTTCATAGCAGGTTACAAAATAGATGCTGGTCCGGTGGGCTCATCACTAAATCCATTTATAAGTTCAAAAATTATACCTGGGATTGGAAACACAACCCATTATGGGGGGACATTCGATTATAAGGGAATAATTGAATTAGGAGGAGGCTATAAAAGTACTAGGTATATGAATGTTATGGCTATAGTAAAAACAAAATTTGGACTATCCTTAGCTTATGCATATGATTTTAGAGGGGCGGCTAATGATGTTGAGGTGCAGAGAAGCGGAACTGAAATTTTTCTAAAGTTTAAATTTTAAACTAATAATTATTTCCACCTTGCGAATCATGTTAATTTTTTCGATTACAAGCTTTTTCTTTTGTTGTAATAAAGAGGATTCTGCATCAAATCCTGACATTGAAAAAATTGATCCAACAATAGTCGTTAATGACATTTCAAAAACTTTTGGAGATGAAGATTTTCAGATAGATGTTAATTCAAACAGTTTGGGGAACTTTACATTTGATATCGAAAATCAACAAATCGCTGAAGTTGAAAATGGTGTTTTTAGTATTTTAAGTGCCGGAACAACGACAATTACTGTAAGTCAAGATGCAGATGAAAATTATAATTCAGGATCTGCTTCGTTTTTGCTTACGGTTTCGGTTAGTAATATTTGGAGAGGAAGGGATGTTTATTTTAGGAAGGCCACAGATGACAATTGGAACGAAAAGGGGTTTCAGGATTCAATAAGCTCTAGTACAATATTAACAAGAGCTAATAAGCAATCAATTTTTAATATTTTTTCTGAGCAATCATATAGTGAAAACTCTCCAGAAAATACTGAATGGGCGTTTGGTAATTTAGACCAAATTGAAGATTTAAACTTCTGTGAGTTTTCTTGTTTGGTTCAAGGTAAACCAAATAGATTAATCGATGAACCTCTAGTTTTACACCTCATAGAAGAGAATATTTACTTGTCGATAGTTTTTACCTATTGGGGTGGTGGCCAAACCAATGATCCAGGTGCATTATCATATTATAGATCGACTCCCCTTGGTTACATAGATAATGATAATGATGGAGTAACAGATGCGTTTGATCAATGTCCTGAATCACTGGGTAATCTTATCACTATTTTTGGTTGTGATTTATAAGTTATAATAGAATTTTTTTAGGATTACAATTGCATACCAACTTTCTTTTTAAATTTCATTTAAATACAATACCTTATATTAACTATTGAGATTTTGTAATTGATTACAATCTTTATTATTCTTTGATAGGAGTTGTGTGCAAATAGTGTGCAAGTTAAGAAACCAAAAAGGGACTACATTTCCGCAGTCCCTTTGTTTACTAGTTGGCCTACTAGGGATCGAACCTAGACTCTTCTGAACCAAAATCAGACGTGTTGCCAGTTACACCATAGGCCAAAAAGCTGTGCAAATTTATGGTAAAGTTTTTTGTTGGCAAATATTTCGAAAAAAATATATAAAACTATGTGGAGGTCTAAAGCCTTATTTTTGCTATTATTCATACATTCGTGAAACAATAATTTGATATGACCATCAGCACTTTTCAATTTTGGAATCGCAGTGTGGGTTGGAGTGTCTTCACCATTGCCCTGATTACCTATGGACTCACCGTTGAGCCTACCGCTAGTTTCTGGGATGCGGGAGAGTACATTGCTACCTCTGCAAAGCTTCAGGTGGGGCATCCCCCGGGAGCACCCCTCTTTCAAATGATCGGTGCATTTTTTGCCCTTTTCGCCAATTCACCAGAGAACGTTGCCCTTATGGTCAACTATATGTCTGTCTTTTCCAGTGCTTTTTCGGTGCTGTTTCTCTTTTGGACTTTGACATTGTTGATCAAAAAATTACCGGCTTTCGAAAACCTGAATAACACCCCCCAGCGTTTGACTTATTTTGGATCAGCCGCTGTTGGCGCTTTAGCGTTTTGTTTTTCCGATAGCTTTTGGTTCAATGCTGTGGAGGCCGAGGTATATGCCATGGCGACTTTTATTCTCTCCTTACTTTTTTGGTTGGGTCTAAGATGGGAACAAGACATGAATACCCCCCGGGGAGACCGCTGGCTGTTGTTGATTGCTTTCGTCATCGGCTTGTCCTTTGGGGTTCACTTTATGGGACTGTTGACCATTCCTGCCATCGGGATGATTTATTACTTTAAAAACACACCCAAAGTAACCCTTAAAAGCTTTTTGCTGGCCAATATCATTTCTGTTGCCATTCTCCTTTTTATTTTTAAACTCTTATTGCCCACGACCCTAGCTTTTTTTGGAAATGCTGAGGTTTTCTTTGTCAACAAAATGGGCCTCCCTTTCAACTCTGGAACCCTAATTGCAGGATTGTGCTTTGTCCTGTTTTTTTATTACAGTTTGCGCTACACCCGAATCCGAAAGTGGGTCAATGTAAATACCGGAATATTGTGTGTGCTCTTCGTATTGATTGGTTTTTCTTCATGGCTGATGATTCCCATTCGTGCCAATGCCAATACGGTCATCAATGAAAATTCACCTGCCGACGCCCGATCACTACTGGCCTATTACAACTTAGAACAGTATCCAGAAACCCACCTTTTTTACGGGCCCTTGTTTTCTGATGTCTATGCCGGACAAGACGAAACAGAACCCTATATTGACGATAAACCCAAATACGAAAGGGATTACAAAACCGGGAAATACATCATTGTCAACCATTGGGAGCAGGCGAAAATCAATTCCAATAGCAAACACCGTGGTTTATTGCCAAGGCTTTGGAGCTCTGAGCATGCTGGAAATTATATGAATTTCACCGGTCCTTTGAACTTCTCTATTCTGCCCGAATATCGCGCTAACGAAATGTTGGTCAGTCGCGTCAATGAATTCAGAGAGGACGTCCTTGATGGCCTGGTGACAGGGGACGACTATCACAAGTTTTTTCGTACGCTCTCTCCTTATTTGGCAATCGAAAAACCCAGTTTCTTGAGCTCCCTTCAATTCTTATTCCAATTTCAAATAGGATACATGTATTGGCGCTATTTTATGTGGAATTTCACTGGGCGACAAAATGATATTGCAGGTACCTATAACGTGCTAAATGGCAATTGGATCAGTGGAATCCACTTCATCGACAATATGCGATTGGGCAACCAATCCAAAATTTCAGAGGATGCACAAAACAATAAGGCACGAAACACTTATTTTTTCCTTCCTTTTATATTGGGTTTATTGGGGCTGATTTTTATCTATTATCAAGACCCCAAGCGTTTTTGGGTTTTGTTGCTCTTCTTTCTCTTTACTGGTTTGGCTTTGAAGGTTTATTTGAACGAACGTCCTTTTGAGCCTCGGGAAAGAGACTATGCATTGGTAGGGTCTTTTTATGTCTTCGCCTTGTGGATTGGATTGGGGGCTTACTCCTTGGCATACAAAGTAAAAAGTTTCCTCCGTTCAAAAGTCCTACCCCCTTTGATGGTTGCCCTGTGTTTTCTTGCTGTCCCCCTATTGATGGCCTTTCAAAATTGGGACGATCACGACCGATCTGGGCGCTATACTGCCCAGTCCATGGCCAAATCTTATTTAGAGTCCATTCAAAAGGACGCAGGAGCCATGATCTTCACCATTGGAGACAACGACACCTTTGCCCTGTGGTATGCACAAGAAATTGAAGGTTATCGTACCGATGTAAAAACCATCAACACCTCACTATTGGCTACAGATTGGTATATCGATCAATTGAAACGAAAAACCTACGAAAGCGATGCCATTCCCTCACAAATGACCCACGATCGCTATGCCTATGGAATCAGAGATTACATCAAACATGAACCCATATTGGATTCGGTTCGTTGGGACATCAAAGACTTTGTTAACTGGGTCGCCAGTGATCACCCCCGAACCAAATACAAAAGCTTATTGGAACAAGCGGGAGACGATCCAAGGCGACTGCCCAAAGGAACACAAGAGATGGTTTTTTACCCCACCAATAAAATTCGAGTGGAGGTCAACAAAGAAAATGTTCTTAAAAGTGGACTCGTAAAAGCCGAAGATGAGGCACTGATCGTTCCCTACATTGATATTGACTTGCCAGAAAGTGGGATGACCAAAAACCAAGTCATGATGCTCGATATACTGGCCAACAACGATTGGGAAAGGCCCATTTATTTTACGGGAGGTAGTTATGCAGATTCCGAGTATATCTGGATGAAAGAGTATTTGCAATTGGAGGGCTTGGTTTATAAGTTGGTGCCCATAAAAACCACCCAAAATTCGGAAAACCCATACATCATGGGTCGAATTGATGCCGATTTGATGTACGATATTGTAATGAACTGGAGTTGGGGAAATTCTCAAAGTCCCGACATTTACCACGATACAGAAACCCGAAAAAACAGCATTTCTTTCAGAAGCAATATGGCCCGATTGGCAGAGCAGCTCATTGAGGAAGGAAAAGATCAAAAAGCTAAAAAAATAATTGATTTGGCCATGGAAAAAATGCCCCTTGATTATTTTGGATATTACAGCCTATTGACCCCTTTTGTCGACACCTATTATCGTTTGGGGGCCTTGGATTCTGCCCAACAGCTTGCCCAAAAAGTAGCTTTCAAATACAGCGATCAATTGGAGTATTTTGAATCGCTCAGCCCAGGGGAGCAGCTCATGATGGGGGAAGAGATCATTACACAGGTAGAACGATACAGAACCCTATTGGAGGCCATCTTAGTTCACGAGGATCGAAAACTTTTAAAAACCGAGTTGTCTCTTTTTGTCGCCTCAATTCAGCCTTTTAAAAATCTCTATGGAGATTACGATTATTATACATCACTCAATGATTTTGTCAGGGGCTATTATCTTTCAGGGCAACAGGAAAAAGCACGTGAGCTGGTGAATTCCATTACCAGTCAGTATGAGGGGCGCTTTGAGATGATCGCCAATTTTTCCAAAGACAACAAAAAACTGCTTTTCGATCGCGTTAAAGGAGAAATTCTTGATTTTCAAGAGCTGATCTATGAAGTAGAATTGATGGGAGATACCACTTTTGCTGAGGGCTTACAGACGCGTTTTGATCAATCAATGGAACAGTTCGATCAGGAAGCAGTTGGATCAGCGGATTAGTTTACGTAATCCTGCATAAGACTGATCAGGGTGTTGGCATCTTGCTCGCCACTCTGCCTCCAAACCATCTCTCCCAACTTATAGATCATTAAAGTTGGAAGTACTTTTACCCTTAATGCCTCGGAGAGTTTATGGTTTTTTTCGGTATCGATTTTGATCACTTTGCCTTTATCCCCCATGGCGGCAGCAACGTCTTTCAAAACTGGATGCATGGAAGAGGAGATTTGATCCTCTGCATTGTAAAAGACCAAAAGCAGGGGTAATTTTTCGTTAATGAGTTCACCAAATTTTGACATATCTCAATAATTTCAAGGGTTCTCAAGAGCAAATGTAGTTTTTTTTACGATTAAACCAATAATTTCTCCTTTTTCAAAGTGATCACTGTAATTTCAGGCCAAATACCAACACGACCGGGATAAGCGAGGTAACCAAAGCCTCTGTTCACATTGAGTTTTTGTTCTTTCTCTTCATAAATACCTGCCCAATGCTTGTATCTCCATTGGATAGGGCTCCATTTGATCCAGCCAGGAATTTCAATGCCAAATTGAAATCCGTGGGTGTGACCGCTCAGTGTCAGATGAAAAGGATAGGAGTGAGGGAGTACTTCTGCTTCCCAATGGGAGGGATCGTGACTGAGCAATATTTTAAAATCCTCTGGTTGGATTTGGGCAATCGATTTTTCCAAGTCTCCCGCTTTTTTAAACCTGCCAGCACCCCAATTTTCTACCCCTACAAGGGCAATTTTTTCTCCGTTTTTTTCAATATATCGACTCTCGTTGAGCAAGAGATCAAAGCCCATGTCCTTATGGGTTTGATACATCTCTTCCATATTTTTTTGTTTTGCGGCCTCACTTTCCCATGAGCTGTAGTCACCGTAATCGTGATTCCCCAGTACCGAGAACTTTCCATAGGGGGCTTCTATGTTGGCTACCAAATCTACCCATGGTCGAGCCTCCGATGATTTGTTGTTCACCAAGTCTCCCGTAAAGAGGAGGAGGTCAGATTTTTGCTGGTTGATCAGTTCCATTCCATAGGCCACTTTTTCAGTATTGTCGAAACTCCCACAGTGTAAATCTGAAATTTGTGTGATTTGAAAACCGTCAAAACTATCGGGCAGGGACGGATAGGTCAAAGTATATTTGAGCACCCTGTAATTATATCGCCCCTGGTACATCCCATAGAGCAAAGAGGAGAAGGGTATCGTACCCAGGACCAAAGCCACTTGAGAGACAAATTTTCTACGCTCGGGAAGTTGTATTTTTTGTTCCGTTGCAAAAAAGTGGTACACACTTAATGCGATTCTGCTTAAATCTTCAAAAAACAAAACGAGGATCATCACCAACTGACCACTTAGTAGTGCGATAAAGGATCCAACCCCATAGGCAATCCAAGGTGTCCATCCTACCGATCGATCGAAAATTAAAGTTTGCCAAATGATATTGCCTAAAATTAGACTTACCGTTACCCCGTAAAAGGTCCACCATACTTTGTTTTGGGTCACTGTTTTAAGGGCTTGAAAAGCATACCACTCCACAACAATCAAAAAAACAATATAGGGAACCCAACGCATTGGCTAAATTTTGGTTAAAGGTATGAACACAAAATGAAAATCGCCCTCTGCATTTATTTAAACCCTATTTTTTCGGCCAAAAGTTTGGCTTTGCCATCCGTAAGACTGGCAACAAAACAGCTCGCATTGAGCAGGGTTTGGTAAAGGCTTTCTCCCTGGAGTTCCAGGTGACCAGGAATCAATTGCAACAACAATTGGTCATAGCTGTTGGGCTTTTTGAAAAAAGCATTGGAGGCAGCGGTTACAAAAGCATCCAGTAGAACCGAAATTACTTTGTAACCCACAATCTCTTTTTGTACCACCTCATCTGAGCAATAGATTTTTTCCACACTCAGATTGATGATGTCTTTGATTTGTGCTTTGTATTGGCTTTTTTCCAGTAGGGCATTTGAAAAAGTTCCCTTGAGGATGTCCGATTCATTCTCAGTAAAGAGGTGCACCGCATCTTTGATAAGACTGTTGATGGCTAATGCTCTGAGGTAGGCCAACCTTTGGGCGCGATGTTTCAATTGGGAATATTTGTTGGTATCCATGTCCTCTTTAACCAAATTGATTAAGTATTCCAGCGCGTATTCCTCTTCAATCCAACCGAGATGGATACCGTCCTCAAAATCGATGATGGTATAGCAAATGTCATCAGCAGCCTCGACCAAATAGGCCAATGGGTGACGGTGAACAGTTGCCCCACTTAGAAGTCCGAGTTCTTCAGACAGTGTATCGAAGAAAGCTTTTTGGGCTTGAAAAAAACCAAATTTTTTATGAGCGACATGGGAAGTGGGACGATGGGGTAAACTTCCTTTGGGGTACTTGACAAAAGCCCCCAAAGTGGCATAACTCAGCCTCAAGCCACCCGGGATCCCTGCCTTGCTTTCTGTGAGAATTTTAAAACCGTTGGCATTGCCTTCAAATGCACATAAATCTTGGTATTCTGCATCAGTCAATTGAGATTGGAACTGTTGCCCATTGCCTGCTTCAAAGTAATGGCCGATGGCTTTTTCGCCACTGTGTCCAAAGGGGGGATTGCCAATGTCGTGGGAAAGGGCTGCTGCGGCAACAATGGCACCAAAATCATTGATTTTATAGCCGAGATCTTTCGTTAAATACGGATATTTTTCTAAGACGGCTTTACCCGCCATTCTGCCCAAACTTCTGCCTACCACAGAAACCTCCAAACTGTGTGTAAGCCGGGTGTGAACAAAGTCGGTTTTGGAGAAAGGAATGACCTGTGTTTTGTCCTGCAGACTCCGAAAAGCACTGGAAAATACAATGCGGTCATAATCCACTTCAAATCCCAAACGAGTATCGTCTTGTGCCAACCTGGGACGGTCATTTATATCTCCAAAACGCTTTAACTTCAATAGTTTTTCCCAATCCACGACTCACCAATGTTAAGAATTTATTAATCGATTAGATTTTATATAACATTAACTTAACCCAAACCCCCTTTGTTTTAACTTTTACCTAAGGATACAAGCTAGCAGTAAAGATATATTTGTCAAAAATATTTCAAAAATCATGAAAAAACTCCTTAATCTACCTTTTTTAATTTTAATCATTGCTGTTGTAGTTTCTTGCGAAAAAGAAACTGAACTGGTTGAGATTCCCGAAGCAACCATTGCAAGGATTGCCAATGCTGCCGCTGCTGCTGTTTCTACGCCCTCTGCAGCCGAAATTGCCGCGGCTGTTGAAGCTGCATTGCTTGACGATCTTCAAGAAGAGGTAGAAGAAGCTACTGCTGAAATTATGCATTCTGGCTTTATTACCTCTGATGAGACTTGGGAAGCTTCTTCAATCCATGTATTGCAAAATAAAGTAATTGTAACTGAAGGAAACACCCTCACCATCGAAGCGGGTACAGTCATCAAAGCTCAAAACAACGCTCAGCCTAACACTGTTGCTCTAATCGTTGCAAGAGGTGCCGACATCTATGCATTGGGATCTGCTACAGTACCAATCATTATGACGTCAACCGCTGATGAGGTTCAGAGAGATCATACATATGCATCCGGCTCTCCTAACCTTACTGCTTCAGACAATGGTTTATGGGGTGGTTTGGTTGTTCTAGGCAGCGCATACATTTCTCCTTCTTCTAACGCCCAAGTTGCAATCGCTGAAGGTATTGAAGCCTCCAACGCATGGGCAGAATTTGGTGGTACAAATGATGCAGACAACTCAGGAGTAATTGAGTATGTAACCATCAAGCACGCTGGTGCCGCATTGACCGCTGATAATGAGTTGAATCAATTAACATTATGTGGGGTTGGAAACGGAACTACCATCCAAAATATTGAAGTTTATGCTGGTTCTGATGACGGTATGGAATTCTTTGGAGGAGCTGTTGGTGTTACTAACTTCTTGGCTTATCATGTTTCTGATGACTCAGTTGATACTGACTTTGCTTTCTCTGGATCTATTAACAACGCTGTAATTATTCAACACCCTATCCTTTCAAGTGATCATGCAATGGAGCTTAGTGGTAGACTTGGAACTTATGAGGCAGCCAACCCATACACATTTGACGACTTTACCATTGTTGTTGGAGGATCTACCGATAACGTATTCAAGTTCAAAGACAATCTGAAGGCTACCTTCAGTGACTTTTGGGTAAAAGGTTTGACTGAAACAAACAAATCCTATATTAAAGTTGAACTAGCCGATTGGACTGAAGCCGCTGCTGGTGATGTAACCGCATCAGATATGGTTATCTCTACCGGAACAGCTACTGGAGTAGACGAGGCATATATTTTAAGCAATCTTACTGAGTCTACTGAGGTTAAAGCCTCTGAGCTTAATGGTGCTTTTACCACTACCGCAACCGAAACCAAGCCTGCTAACGCAGGTGCTGATACATCTGTATTTGGATGGACTTTTGCAGCATCTCAAAATGCGCTTACAGATGCTGGAATTTAATTTCTTTGTGTCAAGTTAATTTTATTAAAAATGCTAACTACATGTGTGAGCATTTTTTTTAATACCAATTAAATGAAAAATATTTTTCTTCTTTTTTTTCTTCTTTTTATTATTGATATATCATACTCCCAGTCAGGAAGAATTACTGGTAAAGTTTATGATAAAGAATTTCAAGAAGCCCTTCCGTTTGCCAATGTAGTAGTTGCCGAAATGGATGGTTCCGTTACCGATTTTGATGGAATCTATAATATTGAGCTCGATGCTGGAATATATAACATCCAGTTTTCTTTTGTTGGGTTTAATACAGTAACTGTAGAAAATATCGAATTGACTCAGGGAGAAGTTAAAGAACTAGATATTTACCTAGAATCTGCTGCTCAGGAGTTTGAGGAGGTAGTGGTAACCGCACAAACCCTTCGTAATAACGAGCAAAGTGTACTTCAAGTCCAAAAAAAATCTGCCAATTTATTAGATGGACTTTCTGCACAAAATATTAAGTCAACGGGGGTAAGTAATCTTGCTAATGCAATTAAAAGTGTCCCAGGCGTTTCCATTCAAGGCGGAAAATATGTTTACGTCAGAGGCTTAGGGGACCGGTATACAAAAACAACCATCAATGGAATTGATATTCCTGGGCTTGATCCGGACAGAAATACCATTCAACTGGATATTTTTCCTACAAATATTATAGATCAAATCATTGTACTCAAATCTGCCAGCGCTGACCAACCAGCTGACTTTACTGGAGGGATCGTTGATATCGTCACCAAAGACATTCCAACCAGCAAACAATTTGGCTTTTCAGTTTCAACCAGCTATAACCCTGAGATGAACTTAGTTAATAATTTTAGAACTCAGGACAAATCTAGTACAGATTTTCTTGGATTTGACCGAGGTTACAGAAATTCACCTATTGATCGAAACAGAGAAATTCCAAATCCTACTGGATCTGAGTCAGGAAGAATTGAGCTTTCCAATCTTACAAAAAAATTCAGCAATTCATTTTCAAATGAAGTGGAGTCCAGTGGTATGAATTTATCACTTAACGCTAACTATGGAAATCAGTTTGATCTTGGAAAAAATAAATTAGGGGTTATTTCTAGCTTGTCTTATTCAAATGTTTACACTCACTATGATAATTTTGAGAGTAACATCTTTCAAAGAGACAACAACAGAACAAAATACGAGCTGAGAAAGGTGCAGGGAAGAAATGGATTGAGTTCCGAGGTAAACACTCAACTAAATGGTCTGTTAGGGCTGAGTTTAAAAACAGCCAAGTCAAAGTATAAGTACAACTTTTTAGGCATTCAAAATGGGATACTGAATTCTATACTGATGGAGGAAGAGAGAATCATTGGTGCCGATGCGCTCTTCGAACAAACTGGAAACTTCTACACTGAAAAAAGATTATTAAATAACCTATTTAGTGGAACACATTTTAATGCCGACGGATCATTAAAAGTCGAATGGAAGGTCTCCAATACCCAAAATAAAAATCATGAGAAAGATTTTAGAACCTCTGCTTTTGATATTCAAGAAAAAGTTTTGGAGGGGGGGGATTATAATTTGGATCTTACAGCCACCGGCCCACCGACTAGATTTTGGAGAATTTTAGATGAATCCAGTAATGTGGGTAAACTCTATCTCACAAAAGAATATACCTTAAGAGGTAGAAAAGCTAAGTTTAAGACGGGAGGATATTATTCAAAAAAAGAAAGAGACTATTACATTGAAAACTACATTTTTGATTACCGGGAAGTTACAGGAAGGATACCAGGTCTTCGAGACGGAAATCCATCCATGTGGCTTCAGTCGGCAAATATTCTAGACCCTTCAACTGGTGAAGGGACTTATTTTTACAATGCATCGAGTAAACTAGATGAGTTTAATTCAGACCAAACCATAGTAGCGGCATATCTTTCAAATGAATTTGAATTTTTTAAAGATTTAAGAATGATTTTGGGCGTTAGATATGAAATTTACAATCAAAATTATAATGGATATAAAAGAAGTGACACCACTTTTCTGATAGAACCATTCGAAGATCAAGTCATTGATGAGGCAAAAGTTTACCCCTCTTTAAATTTAATTTATAAACTCAACGAAGAGTCCAACATAAGATTTGGATATTCTGAAACAGTCGCCAGGCCTTCATTTAAAGAGTTGTCAAATGCTTCAATTTATGACCCGCTAACTACTACATTCTTTTTTGGCAACTTGAATGTGAAACCCTCATTTATTGATAATTTTGATGTAAGGTATGAGAAGTTCTATACCAGTGGGGATATGTTTGCCGTAAGTGGTTTTTATAAAAGAGTAAATGATCCTATTGAAGTTGTTCTTTACAGTGAGATTGTAGACGACAGTTTTCAAGCAAGAAATTTGTCTGATGCAAAAGTTTATGGGATAGAGTTTGAAATTCGAAAAACGATTTTAGAAAATTTAAAATTCAGAACCAATGCCTCATACATTTATTCGGAGGAAAAGATGGATGATGGAGAATACCAAGGGAGATTGAATAATGCCAGGGAGGCTGAAACAATTGATGATACAAGAACACTTCAGGGTCAATCCCCATATTTGATTAATTCCTCCTTAGAGTATTTTAAAGAAAAATTCAAAGCCAATTTAAATTATAACGTCCAGGGAAAAGCTCTTGAAATTGTTGGAAATGGAGCCATTCCTGACGTATTCACGATGCCTTTCAATAGTTTGAATCTGAACATTATTAGGTATGGAGGAGAACAAAATAATATAGAATTTAGGTTTCGGGTAAATAATATTTTAAACGACACCAGAAGAAGTGAGTTTATTTTCCCTCAGGCAAAAGAAACCTATCATTTCAGGAAACTAGATGTGGGAAGAAGATTCACAGTTGGAGTTGGATTTAAATTTTAATTCATATTTTGGAATAAAAAATAAATGGGAGATTTCTATCTGTATATTGTTATTATTTTATCAGCTCTAGCAATAGGCGACCTTATAGTTGGTGTAAGTAACGATGCCGTAAATTTCTTAAATTCTGCCATTGGCTCAAAGGCGATTTCTTTTAGGAACATTATGATCTTTGCGAGCCTAGGCATAGCTTTGGGAGCGCTCTTTTCCAGCGGGATGATGGAGGTGGCCCGCAAAGGGATCTTTAATCCCGGAGCCTTTAATTTTGAGGAGATCATTTTCATTTTTATGGCGGTGATGATGACCGATATTTTACTATTGGATTTCTTTAATACCATGGGAATGCCTACCTCTACCACCGTTTCCATTGTTTTTGAATTGTTGGGGGCGGCGGTGGTCATGTCGATCATTAAGATCTTTTCAGGCTCAGGGAATCTAATGGAATTGTCTACCTATATCAATACGGAGAAAGCCACGCAAATCATTATTGGGATTTTACTTTCTATCTTAATTGCTTTTACCATAGGGGCACTAGTGCAGTGGATTTCCCGAGCCTTGCTTACCCACAATTTTCTTAATAAGGCCAAGTTGATCAACGCCTTTTTTGGGGGAATTTCACTGGCGGCAATCAGTAATTTTATATTGATCAAAGGTATCAAAGGCACCCCTTACGCTGGGATTGAATATGATTTTCTCAATGGCCAAACCATTAACGCCTTCCTTGAGGCCAATGCGCTTTTGGTCAATCTTTCCAGCCTTTTCTTTTGGTATATCTTCTCCTATTTACTAATGAAGATCTTTAAAGTGGATATCTATAAAGTCATCATTGGAGTAGGAACCTTTGCTTTGGCTTTGGCTTTTGCGGGCAATGATTTGGTCAACTTTATAGGTGTTCCGGTGGCGGCCTATCAATCCTATGATGCATGGGTTGCTTCGGGTATGGCAGCCGATCAATTCAGTATGAGCGTACTTTCTAATAAAGTCCCTACGCCAACCGTATTCCTATTGGTTTCTGGATTGATTATGGTGCTTACCCTTTGGTTTTCTTCCAAGGCGAAGAAAGTGGTTAAAACCTCCCTTGATTTGTCCGATCAAAATCAAATCAAAGAAAGATTCAAACCCAATTTTTTATCTCGATTATTGGTTCGTTTTTTTGTGGTTCTGAATCAATACTTTTCCAATTTGTTCCCCGCTTCTATTTCTAGAAAAATCAGCAGTTCTTTTGAGCAAAAAACAGATGCATCCCTCGTTAAAGATGCCAATGCCCCCTCTTTTGATACCCTCCGGGCTTCTATTAACCTGACGGTAGCTGCCATATTGATTTCCATTGCGACCTCCCTGAAATTACCTTTGTCTACTACTTATGTCACCTTTATGGTCACCATGGGAACTTCCCTAGCCGATCGTGCTTGGGGGACGGACAGTGCGGTTTATCGCGTTGCTGGCGTGATCAACGTCATTGGGGTTTGGTTTTTCACTGCACTGAGTGCTTTTTTGGTCTGTGGTGGAATTGTTTATTTGATCCATTGGGGCGGGTTTACTGCCATACTGATCATTTTGGGTATTATTTTATTGTTGATTTTCAGAAACTTTGTCAACCACAAAAAAGAAACGCAGAAAAAAGTGGATCAAAGCATTTTAAGTAATACACAAAGCGATTCTTTTAGTGGTATTTTAGAGGAAAGTTCTAGAAATATTCGAAGTGTAATCAGCCAGACTTACGATATCTATGCCAATGTTATCAAGGGTCTGTCCAAAAGCGATCTCAGAGCCCTCTCTGTTGCAAAAAACAATGCGCAAGAACTGTTGGACGAAGTCAATGATTTAAAAAATGGAATCTATTTTTTCCTCAAGCGAATGGATGAGACCAGTGTTTCCGCTACTCGATTTTATATCTCCTTGTTGGGGATTATGTCGGACTTGATAGAGGATCTGATCTATATTTCAAATGTAAGCCATCAGCATGTCAACAACAATCACGCTGCACTCAAAGACAAGCAAATTCAAGACCTAAATGACATATTTGAATCCTTATCCTCGGTATTTAAGGAGGGAATCGAGGCCTTTAACCTGGAATTTAGTGATAAAGAGTTTAACGACGTATTGATTCAGAAAAGCCAAAACTTTGATTTATTGAATCAAAAAATTGAAGATCAAATACTAAGAACCAAGGCAGAAACGAGTGCTAAGAACACGGCACTTTACTTCAATATCCTCATTAGAACCAAGGATCTCATACTTCATAAATTTGAATTGGTAGAGGAGTTCTATCAAGTCAGCAGGAAATTAAATGCCTAAGCAAGTAGATTACAGTCTAATATCAATCGTTTTTGGCGATTAATTTTTTATCACTGCTGTTCCACTCCAATACATTGACAATTTTGTTGTTGTCGTAAATGACTTCCATCAAATCATCACCTTGCCAAAAAAACCATTGACCATTTTTCTTCCCCGAAAGATAAGAGCCCATGGCAGTTTTTTTGCCAGAAGCTTTATAGCTGACCCAATTGCCGTGACGTTTTTTATCTTTAAAAAATCCGGTTTGGGCGATGGCACCGCTGTCGTGAAAATAAACCACTTTGGTTAGATTTCCTTCTTTTGTAAATTGGGGTTTAATGCTTTCTTGTGCACTCAATGTAAATGTAAACATCAACAGGGCGATCATAATATTTTTCATAGTTGAAATATTTAAAATCCACCACTAATGTAATCAAAAGTTCACATAAAATACACAATAAATTAACATTAAATTTACATAAAACCCATAAGTTATTGATTTACAATATTTAATATAATAAAAAAAGGTGCTTTTTGAATTCAAAAAGCACCTTTTTTTGGTTTAATTTATGGGTTATGATCCACACATCAGACAGTCATCGTCTTCACTTTTTTTAGACTGTTCGAGCATTTGTTTTAACTCTGCAGGTGTGAGCGGTTCTACAGCTGCGGCATCATTTTGAGCTTTCTCAACTGTGTTCACCAAACGAGAAGCATTAGTAACGGCAGCGACGGTGGCAACTGACTCTGTGCGATTTGATGCTGACTGAGCAACTTTGGTATTGTCCAGGGTAAATTTGATGGCATCTACAGCCGATTTTGTTCTCAGGTAGTACATTCCTGTTTTCAAACCAGACTTCCAGGCGTAGAAGTGCATTGAGGTCAATTTTGCCATCGTGGCGCCTTCCATAAATAAATTCAAGGACTGCGATTGATCAATAAAATAGCCACGATGTCTAGACATATCAATGATGTCTTTCATACTCATTTCCCAAACCGTTTTGTAAAGCTCTTTGATATCTTCGGGGATACCCTCTATTTGTTGAATAGATCCATTGGCTTGCATCAGTTTCTGTTTCATATCCTCATTCCATAAGCCCAGGTTAACCAAATCCTCCAACAGGTGCTTATTGACCACAATGAATTCTCCAGAAAGCACCCTTCTAGTATAAATATTGGAAGTGTAAGGTTCAAAACACTCGTTATTTCCTAGAATCTGCGAGGTGGAAGCGGTGGGCATAGGAGCCACCAACAGCGAATTCCTTACCCCGTGTTTTTTCACTTTTTTACGGAGATCTTGCCAATCCCAACGACCACTAAGCTCCTCATCTTTAATCCCCCATAAGTTGTGTTGAAACTCCCCTTTCGAAATGGGTGAGCCTTTGTAGCTTTTGTAGGGCCCGTCTTTTTCCGCCTCATCCACCGAAGCGCTAACTGCTGCAAAATAGAGGGTCTCAAAAATTTCCTGATTGAGTGTTTTGGCCTCCTCGCTTGTAAAAGGCAATCTGAGTTTGATAAAAGCATCGGCAAGTCCCTGAACCCCTAGGCCAACAGGACGGTGTCTCATATTGGAATTTTCCGCCTCTTTCACAGGATAGTAGTTTCGATCTATTACTCGGTTGAGGTTTTTGGTAACCCTTTTGGTAACATCGAACAATTTGTCATGATTAAATTTTCCATCCTCCACAAACATCGAAAGTGCAATAGACGCCAAATTACAGACTGCGATCTCATCCTTGGAGGTGTATTCCAATATCTCAGTACACAAATTGGAAGAACGTATGGTTCCTAAGTTTTTCTGATTGGATTTGCGGTTGGCAGCATCTTTATACAACATATAAGGGGTGCCTGTTTCAATTTGGGATTCCAAAATTTTATCCCATAGTTCCCTGGCCTGGATGGTTTTTCTTCCTTTGCCCTCTTTCTCATACTGGGTATACAGCTTTTCGAATGCCTCACCATGACAGTCATAAAGTCCAGGGCACTCATTGGGACACATCAATGTCCAAGAGGCATTTTCTTCTACCCGTTTCATAAAAAGATCCGGCATCCACATAGCATAGAACAGATCTCT
>Ga0181576_10001416_pt1 | contig 18338 bp, 19 predicted proteins | sample 101ome_22_FD_132464 | JGI IMG/M metagenome (GOLD analysis project Ga0181576, IMG submission 132464) | Coastal salt marsh microbial communities from the Groves Creek Marsh, Skidaway Island, Georgia - 101412BT metaG (megahit assembly) | ecosystem: Environmental > Aquatic > Marine > Intertidal... | reverse complement strand
CCATTGAGCCCTACAGCCTTTCAACTATTTAACAAAGATGGTGATTCAGTAAGCTTGACTGAAGAAGAGTTTAATAAACTTGATACGAGGATAGCGTTGGCCGCTTATGCTGCTTCTTTTTTTCGACCTTCGAGTACGCTAAAAGACGTTATCGATTCCTTGAGGAATGTCGGCTTACTATCCTTTGCCCCAAATGTTGTCTTTCAAGCCTATCTTCAAAACATTGAGCTTAGTGCCGCAGAGGACATTGAAAAATTACCTATAGGTGCTCTTATAGCTGAAGCGGAGTACATGGAGGCCGCCGGAGAGGATGAAGAAGTTTTTGGAGGTTTTGATCAATTTACAAACTATCTATCCCAGGGCTTAGATATAAAGCTTAATAATCCAGTAACAAAGATAGATTACTCTTCTGACAGAGTTAACGTTTATGTAAAAAATATCAAATATTCTGCCGATGCCGTTATTGTCACTGTTCCCCTGGGAGTATTGCAAAAAGGCTTGATTAAATTTCAGCCGGAACTTGCGCAGTCCAAGCAGGAGGCTATTCATGGCATAAATTGGGGAAATGTTAATAAAGTCATATTTCAATTTCCGTATAATTTTTGGGGTGAATCAGATAATATTTTTATTGAAAGAGAAGATCGCCATGCTTTTACCACCTGGCTTAGTAATGAGGTTATATCTGGAAAACCTATTCTTTATTCGTTTTATTCAGGAGATTTTTCAAGGGCAATGGAAGATAAAACCGATGAATTTATCATTAAAAAGGCAATGAATTCTCTTCGTTCTGCTTATGGTCAAGAAATACCTGACCCTGAAAACTATCTCATAACGAGGTGGGGTAAAGAGCCTTATATCCTCGGATCTTATTCAAGTGCAGGACATAATCAAGACGATGAGAAATTAAGAACAGAGCTAGGAAGCCCAATTGCTAGTAAAGTTTTTTTTGCTGGGGAGGCTACAAGTCTTAATGAGTATGGTTTTGCCCATGCAGCTTTGTATACAGGACTTCGTGAAGCTGAGAGATTGAAAACCCTTCTTCCACAGTAAAAGTATTTGACTTAACCCTTAGCAATAATTTGAATTATTAAATTTAATAATTTAAAGTGCTACGCCCCGATAGAAAAAATGAGAACTACGCAGGAATATACGGACAAGACAGCTATTAGCCTTTCGCTGATTTGCGTTGCTCATTGCTTGTTCATGCCCTCTTTCCTAGTTCTGCTTTCAAGTTATATTTCTTTTTCTTATGACAATGAGCTTGTTCACTACTTAGTTTTGGCTATGGCTATTCCCCTCAGCCTATATGCGCTTATAGCAGGAGTGAGAAATCATAAAACTTATAGTTACTTTCTTCTCGGACTCTTTGGCCTTCTTTGCCTTATTTTTGCTATTTCTTTGGGGGTGCAGTTTTGGGGAGAATTAGGAGAAAAGTCCTTCACCACAATTGGGGCCTTGCTTGTTGCCTTTTCTCATTTCAAGAATTACAGACTCTGTAGACAGACAGACTGTGATACGTGTCATTAAATTCTTTTAACCTAGTCTCGTAGGTCAGATGACCAAAATTTTGACAACTATTTGCCTTATATCTGGAGGCATCATGCCAATTCTAGTAGATGTTAGTACCTCTCATTTACTCAACCCTGACTGGGATTCACATGCTCGAGTTCATGAGGCCTGGCGACTTTCAACTAACTTTTTAGTTTTTTGTGTAGGATTCTATTTATTGTGGAAGAGGAATAGCGAAATGCTGGCAGGCGTGTTGAGCCTTTGTATTCATTTTGGTTTTGTTATCGGGGCTCTATTAATGCCTTTATATGGTGGGCAACCCGTAGGAGAGGGGATAATCGAACCCGAAGTTTTAAAGGTTCCGCTAAATGTATTGTTCTTTGGCTTTATGTTCTTTATTCAAAGCACAGTTATTGTGTTCTTATTAAAAAAATAAAGTGCTTCCCAAGGAACACAAAAATAATCAGCTATCAGCTTCTCGTTTCAGCTTCAATCCATTCGTCAACCAGATCCTCAAGTACAAACAACGGAACAATACCCTGATTCAAGACCAAGGAATGAAATTCTTTTAGATCAAATTTGTTATCCATTTTATTTTTTGCTCTATCCCTCAATTCCAAGATCTTAAGCATTCCCATTTTGTAGCTGGTTGCTTGAGCGGGCCAGACAATATATCTTTCTATCTCAACCCTTACTTCTGTATCGGACATACCGGTTGTTTTCTTCATATAATCCATGGCCTTTTCTCTGGTCCACTTCTTATGATGTAAGCCTGTATCGACAACCAACCTATTGGCCCTGAACATTTCACTCTGAAGTACCCCCAATTCATCATAGAGATCTTTCGTCATTCCCACTTCAACTGCAAGTTGTTCCGAGTATAGGGCCCAACCCTCCGTGAAAGCGGAAGTTCTATAACCAAGCCTGCGGTATAAGGTCAAATCTTCATTTTCTAGGTTCAAAGCTATTTGAAAGTGATGCCCAGGTACAGCTTCGTGAAATGTGAGTGTTCTCATTCCAAATTTTGGAGTTTGTTTTATGTCATAGAGGTTTGCATAAAATACACCGGGTCGAGACCCGTCTAAACTTGGTGATTGATAGTATCCTCCCGCAGCGGTTTTTTCAGAGTATTCAGGCACAGCCCTCACTTCGACAGGGCTCTTTGGAAATTCGTTAAAGTATGGTCTGACATCTTCTTCGGCCTCTTTAACCATTTTGTTATAGTCTCTAATTACAATCTCTTTTCTGTCTGGGGTATCCGCATATAAAAAATTTGGATCTTCATTTAGATCATTCATCATCTCGCCTATTGGTTTGTTTACTTCATACCCAAGCTCTATGAATATATCCCTCATTCTATTTTCAATTCTAGCGACCTCTGCCAATCCAATTTGATGAATCTCCTCAGCGCTATAATCAGTAGTTGTATAAGATTTGAGTCTTAATGCATAAAAGTCATCCCCATCAGGTAGTGACCAAACACCATGATATTCATTGGCATTCTCATAGTTATCTTGCATATAACCCAAAATTAATTCAAAGCCCGGCCTCACCTCTGATTCAATGGTTTTGCTAAGCTCAATTAAAAATTCATTTCTTTTCTCTTCTGAAATACCAATCTCACTTATTTTTTTTGAGAATACTTGCACCAAAGGATTTTCGGAATTTTCATATCCAATCATCTCTTTAAGTTGACGAATTACACGATCAAAGACAAATTTGGGAGCGAATATTCCTAATTTTTTTTGCTCTTCCAGCCAAACCAGGTTTGCCTTAAGAGAATCATCAAACATTTTTACTCTTTCAATATAGTCTTTTGCTTCATTTTCATTTCTTATGGGATGAGTATCTGTCATGAACTCAACCAGATTTAAATGATTGCCACTTATCTGATTAAATGGATAGCTGTGGTATCTAAACCTTTCAAATCTTTCAATGTCTATTTCGGTATCAAATACTGCTATTTTATGGGTAATTCGTTGATTTTTACTTAGCTCATCACTCTTATAACGCTTGAGAGTATCAAGCCTCTGTAGATTTTCTAGATAATCCTCTTTGCCTTTTTCTAAGCTTGAGACTGTAAGCTTATGGTTATGATTGAATATCAGGTTATAGTCATCGAATATACCCAGATAGGTCATAGACTCAGGTGAATCTAATATCCCAACAATTATTTCTTTCGCAAGAAAGTGATCAAGTGAATAAGGCTTTTTAGAGAAAAGGTTTAAGAGGTACATCGAAAGAATCACCACTAGAACTAAAGCCAAATATCCCAAAAATTTAAAAGTTCTTTGCATTTATATCCCCCGGTTGTAAGTTTTAAATAGGATCACCTCTGATGGCTATTTTTTATTTCTTAAAGCAGATTAAGTCGATTGTTAACTTTATTATAGAATGAAAGAGGTCTTTAATTCATTCAGAGAGGTATATATGAGATATTTAGTTTTTTTAATTTTCATCTTTTCTATCAATATAAAGTCAGAAGTTTACGAAATAAGGGACTATACGATTGACGAAGATTGGTTTGAAGCCTATGTTTACTGGGCAGAAAATCACTTCATGCCTTATGGAAATGCAAGAATAGAAATAATTGATTTTTGGGTTAGCACCGGGGAAGAGGCTATAGTGGAGGGCACAAATCCAATTGTATCTCCCAATGGGCAGCCCAACGTAACCTGGGTTGCTAGGTATAAAAGCCGCGAAGAAAGAGATGCTTTTTTTGCAAATCTTGACGTAGATCCAGAATGGGAGAAGGTTTGGGCTAAGCATCCTAACCCTGACGCCTATATTCATTCTAACGCTAGATTTTTTAGCTCTGTAAAATAAAAAAATTTTGTGATTTGTCCTGTTTGTTCTGGATCTGATGCCCTGTCTTTTCAACAAATTCAGACCAAAGAGTATTTTAGATGTAATACCTGTATGGGTATATTTGTGGACCCCAAAAATCATTTAAGCCCTGAAGAAGAAAAGGAAAGATATTCTCAGCACAATAATGATATATATGATTTTGACTATCGTAAATTTTTGTCAGCCCTATATGATCCCATTACTCAGAAGTTAAAAAGAGATGCTAGAGGGCTAGATTATGGGAGTGGTCCTGGTCCGGCATTAGCTGAAATGTTTAAAGAAGACCATTACGCTATAGAAATATATGATCCTTATTTTTTCCCGGATGATTCTTGCTTCAGCAAACAGTATGACTTTATAACTTGTACTGAAGTGGCAGAACACTTTTATAGCCCTCAAAAGGAATTTCAGAAACTCAACTCTCTCTTAGAGGTTGGCGGCTGGCTTGGAATCATGACTAATTTTTATGATGACTCTATAGACTTTCAGGACTGGTATTACAGAAAAGATCCAACTCACGTAGTCTTTTATGCACAAGAAACCTTTGAGTTTATTGGATCAATGATGTCGTGGAGAATCGAAATACCAGCTAAAAATGTTGTTTTGTTTAAAAAATAATTATGTTTGAATCTGTTTGTATACAAAATAAAGGAGAGGAAAAATGTACAGTCACATAATGGTTGGAGCAAATGATATTGAGGAGTCCAAAAAATTTTACGACAGCACTTTTGCTGTTCTAGGTGCAGAGCCGGGGGTCCTTTCTGTGAACCCCACAGGACACAAAAGATATATGTATTTCTTAGATGGAAATGTGTTTCTTATATCTGAACCAATAGATGACCAAGTAGCCACACATGGTAATGGCAGCACGATTGGATTTGCTGTTAAGAGCCCAGAGCAAGGAGATGAATGGCATGAAGCTGGAATCAACAATGGAGGAACTACTTGCGAAGACCCTCCTGGAATGAGAGAAGGCATGGGCATGAAATTATATTTAGCATACCTAAGAGATCCATCAGGAAACAAACTTTGTGGAATTCTCAACCTAAGCTAAATTCATGGAATTAGAGCTTGACCATGCCAAGCTAAATTTCGTTACAAAAGGCAATCAAAACAATCCGCCTCTCGTGCTTTGGCATGGGGCGGGTTGTACTTTGAGAATGTGGGATGTTGTCGCCGAAGAGTTGGAGAGAGTCTTTTACACAATTGCTTTTGATATTAGAGGGGCAGGCAAGAGCATTAATCTAAGTAAAGACAATGAATCTTATACTTTCGAAAGATATTCAAAGGATCTAAACAAAATACTAGAATTTTTAGATATAGAGCGCTTTCATATATGGAGCATGGCCTGGGGCACTAGGGCTGCAATTGCCTATTCTTCGTTGCATACTGATAGAGTCATATCTGCTGTTTTTAGCGATGCAAGTATAGGAAAAGCAGATATAGAGGCCCAAAAAGTAGGACTAAAAGATGCCCTAACTTTGCAAGATAAGAGCGGTATAGAGAGATATGCAATGCCAGAGGGTTGGAACGAACATTTGAATAACGAAAGTGCAAGACTGTCTTTAGGGGCGGCCTCTAAATTTGATTTAAGTAAGGCTTTCGCAAAAATATCTTTCCCATTCCTAATCATGACAGGAGATCACGATCCTAACTTAACTTCGAGCCAAGACATGTTAAATCATTCTGATACTGGTGAGCTCAGAATTCTAAAAAATGTAGGCCATGGGTCTGTTTTACAAAGACCAGACCTAACTGTAAAGAATTTCTTAGATTGGCACAGTAAATAAGGGTGTTATAGATATGCTAAAGGATAAGACTATTTTAATTACTGGCGCAGCTAGCGGATTAGGCAGGGCTTGGTCCAAAAAGTTCTCTGATGAGGGAGCAATAGTTTTTGCGTGTGACATAAACGAAGAAGGCCTAACTGAATTAAAAGATCGTGAAATCTACACTCAAGTGAAAGACGTTTCTAGATCAGACCATGTCCGCACTTTTATTGAATCGGCCTATAACAAAACTGGCCGAATAGATGTCTTGTTCAATAATGCTGGAATGGGTTTTGGACATAAAGTTGATAGTTTTCCAGATGGTGCATTTGAACATCATGTGTCGGTACATTTATTTGGGACGGTCTATGGAATGCGATATGCACTTCCTTTAATGCAAAAACAGGGATACGGCAGAATTATAAATACCATTTCCAGGAATGCTGAGACCAATGTAGAAAGAACCTCTGCTTACGCTGCGGCTAAAGCCGGGATATGGGCTGCAACTAGAGTTGCAGCTAAAGAAAACCGTGACCATGACATTCTGATTAATATGATCATACCAGGTCCAACTAATACAAGTATTTGGGGTAAGGATATGCCTCATCTTCAGAGCCCTGAAGACACTTATCCTACAGCTAGATTACTTGCTAGTTTCGAAGAAGGCGGACCTACCGGCAAGGTTTATTGGGATGAGAAAGAATATCCAATGTTTAACGAAGAAAATTCAATCCTCAAGGGATAAACGGTCGGCATGAGCCGACCGTTTAAAGAAGCTTAATTTACTTCGAATACTTCAAATTTTAGAGTACCAGCAAAAAGGTCAACTTTACCTTGAGCGTGATTAATAACTCCATTATTGAGAGTGTCGAAAGAATACATCGTGACTATAGTGCCATCTCTGGTCCATGAGCCTTGAAGAGAAGCATATTGCAACTCACCATCTTGATTGATAGTTCTTGCTTGTCCTGTAAATTCTCCAGACATTCCATCATCACCACTCACGGTGAAATTATGTGTTAAGTACACTTTGCCGTAGCCTTCTCCCACTACTCCTTCAGAAGTTATTGTGCTCTTACCTTCACCAGCAGTCCAAGAGGTCATCTTAAAGTTAGCCGGGAAACTTTCTCCACTAACATCGAAAGTGAATGCATTGTGAGACATCAAAGCAAAAAGGGAAGCAAGCGCTCCAATTGCAATCTTATTTTTTATAATTTTTAACATAATATTATCCTTTAGGTTTAATAAGTTAGTTCACTCTAACTCGAATATACTTTAATCGGTCTATATTTATAAACAACAAAAAAATAGGCCCTGAGGCCTATTTTTTAATTATGTTTTAATGGCTATTTTGGCTCCGCGCTAGGCTGATAATCATAATAACCGTCTGTAGGTATCATTAAATGAACATATGGTGAGCCCTTAAACATCACATAAGGTGCACCTGTATCAAAATCAGTAGTTTGGGTATCTAAGCTTTTAGGGTCTTTAGGAAGTAACATTAAATGTGGTCCAGATTCAATAAAGTGAATAGGATTTGATCCTTCCCTGTCTCCTTCAGAATAAGCTCTAAAATTGTCTACACCGGTATCTCCATGTAACATCCACAACCATCCATCGCTTTCCATTTCAGGAATAGTGTTGTTCATATAAGCATCTACCCAAGCAAGGGAAGCTGCATCTCCGCATGCAGGATTTGCATCATGAGGTGTATTGAAGCCTCCTTCTGGCATAGGATTAAATGCAACGCAAACCCAACCATTTGTTCCCTCTCTTAGCACTTCACCGTTAGCACCTTTTACAGTGGCAAAATCTCCGATAAAGTCAGGAGCTGCTGTCGAATAAGCCCAAATTTGCCATTCAGCTGAATTATGCGCAACCTTTGGTTCGTCTGCTAAAGCTGAACTGACCGCAAAGAGACTGACTACACAAATTGTTATATATTTTTTAAACATTTCTTCTCCAATGATTATTTTGTTAAGGTCAGTATATCTTTTCATTTAAAAAAGGAGAATATTATGAAATTTATTAAATATGGCTTAGCCATAATGCTTTCAGCACTTTTTTCCCTTTCGGTATTGGCACATGACCCTAAAGGAGAATCCTTTTCTTTATCAGGAAAAATTACGTCAGTTGAACTTACTGACGGCGGCGGAACTATAACTGTTTCTTCAGAGGCCGGTAGGTATGGAAAAGTTTTCTTAACTTACAATGTAACTTTAAATCCGGCTTTGCCTGATCAAGGCTATTTTTCTGGAAGAGGCGTTGGATTTAACGATGGAGTTAGACAGGCAGGATCTAGACAAGGAGTTTTCAGAAGAGAAGGAGCCATAATGAAGTTTTGGTCATTAGATGACGTAACAGATGGCAATATGAACTATTGCGAGACTGTAATGAATTTAGAAACTGAAACTGTAGAGATGACCTTTTATCCATTCTAAGTTTTTTTAAAAAGAAGCCCTCCTCATGGAGGGCTTTTTGTGTAAGGTAAGTATATGGGTGCAAATGATTTATTAGAGATAGGAACTCTCTTGAAAATAGTTCTATGGGTTGAAGTGATCGTATATCTTGGTATCGGAGTTTACGAAATACTAGATTCGTTTTCGAAGGAAAAGCCTTGGAATATGAGAAATGGCAAGGTGAATAGTTACTTGGCTATGCGTGAAGTTGTAAGTTATAAGATGCATGCAGCTGTGTGCTTCTTGCTCGGATTTATTGCCCTCAATGGCCTGTTAGAAGGATCAATAACTCGATTTGAGTTAGAGCTTATATTTTTAAGCCTTGCCTTGATAATGATGCTTCTATGGATGGTTGCTCTTCCTGGTAGGCTTGGCTTTATAGTTATTTTCCTTACTAAACCTGAGACATCCTTGCAGATAGTTATGTTTATTTTCTTTGCTGACCTAATTAGGCCCTGGGTAATGTATCTGTGCATTTTCTTCAATATATGGGGATTTATTGTTTACTTCGTCCAAACAAGAAAAAAATCCATTTATCCCTATGATTATTCAACAATTAGACAAGACGCCTTAGATGCAGGACTGGAAGTTTCAAAGGTTGAGGCTATGGACAAAGCTGCTGGATATTCCAAGTAAATTGACTAAGATCAAGACGCATTGGCAAATCTTATCTATCCTCTTAGCAGGGTCTATTTTAAGATTTTTTAATTTAGGACTTATTCCTGGACCTATTTTTGACGAAGTCTTTTATCCTGTCTTTGCCCTTAATTATTTAAGTGGAGAGACCTTTTTTTCAGTACACCCTCCACTTGGATCTTATATTCTTACATTAGGTATTTATGTTTATGACTTGCTGCCTTGGACAGAGTCTATTAATTTCTCGCTAGCTCAGGTAGGAGATGTGAATCCCTTATCTTATAGATGGATAGGAGCAACTTCTGGAGTTGCGCTGGTTTATGTAGGTTACAAGTTGGCACTTGAATTGTTTAACCATAAACACTTTGCTTTACTGGTGGCCCTCTTTTTTATGCTTGATGGATCTCTGCTAGTAGACTCTCGCTTAGGTTTGATAAATGTGTTTTTCACTCTTTTTGGTTTTATTGCAGTCTTATTCTTTGTAAGAGGAAATAAGAATAACAATCTAGGCCACTTTCTTTTATCAGGCTTGATGCTTGGGGCGGCTTTCTCTGTTAAGTGGAATGGATTAGGGTTTTGGTTGGCCCTTATAAGCTTTTCGTTCTTATTTTTTATTTTTCATAGACTGGAATTACATTATAGAGACGAATATGAAAGAGGGGGTTTGAGCAAATTTTTATCCCTTATCTTTCTTCCTTTTTTTATTTACTTGATTTTTTGGATACCTGAGCTTATTCATAATGAAAACACTCTTGTAGATAAACATTCTCAAATGATCGATTACCATTTTAGTGATACTGATCAAAAGGCTCACCCTTACAGCTCACCTTGGTATACCTGGCCCCTAATGATAAGACCTATAGGTTATTTTTTTAATTCTGAATCGATAATTGCAGGAGGAGGAGACAGTATTGAAATATTTACAGCGATACACCTATTTCCTAACCCTGCACTAAACTTGCTGGCATTTATTGCAGTAATCATCTTGTCATTTAAATGGATAGAGCAAATTGCAAAATCATATGGTACAAAAAAGGTAACTGAAGACACATATGTAATGACTGTTATTTTAATTGGGTTTTATGCTAATTTTTTACCTTGGGCTGTAGCTTCTAGATCAACCTTCATTTACCACTATCAGCCTTCAGCTTGTTTTTCTTTTATGGCCTTAGCGTTTTTGCTTTACAGGCTTACAGATAAAAGAAAATCAGAAAATATGTCACTTTATTATTTAACCTTAATCCTTGTTCTGGTTTCAGCTGTATACTGGCTACCTTTGCAGCTAGGTCTTGAAATAACCAGCGAAAGCTTTTATTCAAGGATGTGGTTTGATACGTGGATATAGACTCAATTAATACTAATTTTAAAATTTGTTTTGTTCTTCCAACATATAACGAAGAGGAGAACATAGAAAATATAATTCAACAGATATTAAAAGAGGAAAAGAATCAAAGTAAACATACCTTTTCAATATTGGTAGTTGATGACAATTCTACAGACGAAACACAAACTATTGTTCAACGCTATATTTCGTTAAATTCGAAGGTCCACTTGGTTACTGGACAAAAGAAAGGTTTAGGAGATGCTTACAAGCGTGGTTTTAAATTTGCTTTAAATGACCTGAAAGCTGATTTAATTTTTCAAATGGACTCTGATGGGCAACATGACGCCTCGTTAATTCCTGATTTCGTGAGTTATATTGAAGAAGGTAAAGATGTTGTCATAGGTTCACGATTTATAGATGGAGGGACTACGCCAGATTTTTCTTTTACAAGATTGCTTATGAGTAAGGTAGGAAATTTATTGGTGAGATATGTTGGAGGCGTAACCCAAGTAAAAGATTGTACATCTGGTTACAGAGCAATTCGTGCTTCTTATCTGAAGGAGCTAGATTTTAGTTACCTGTCTACAAGGGGTTATAGTTTCCAGTCTTCATTAATATGTGACCTGGCATGGAGAGGCGCAGATATATCTGAAATACCAATTGAATTTTCTTCAAGGCAGGGTGGAGATTCTAAGTTAGCATTGAGAGATCAAATAGAATTTCTTCTCAACATACCAAGATTAGGTTTCAGGAATTTGGAAGACTTTATGAAATATTCTTTGGTTGGAGTCTCTGGTGTGTTTGTAAACTTAGGACTTTATTTATTTCTTACAAGATATTATGAAATTTCGGAAGTTGTAGCGCCATTAATTGCTATTGAATCAGCATTGATTTCTAACTTTATCCTCAATAATTTTTGGACTTTTGGTAAGAGAATCACACAGAGCAGAATCAGGGTTAAATTTGTTAAGTTTCATTTGGTTAGTGGTTTCTCTGCATTAATAAACTACTCAGCTTTTTTAACTCTCTTTTTGGTTTTCGGACTCTATGATATTTTGGCCAATTTGATTGGAATAGGGCTTGCTGCAATAGTGAATTACCTCATCAACTCTAACTGGACATGGAAGGGCAATAAATGAATTTCAATAAAATCACTTTTCTAATATCACTTTGTTTATTTGTATCTTGTAGCGAACAAAAAGTAGCTTCGCTCAATAATTTTGCAGCAGATGATGATGTATTTAAGTCAGGTAAATCTTTAATTGCTTTCTCGTATGGCTTGCATGATCTGGAACAGGCCACTTTAGACCAGCAAACTCTTTTAATAGGCGTGCATGGCAGCAATAGCAGAGGGTATGAGTGGGTCTACCCTTTGTCGGCATTAAACAAAGAAGCAAATCTGGTTTCATTTTTTCGTTGGAATGACGATGCCTGTCCAGCCCCATCTATAACTTCTTTGAATAAGTTGATAGATACAAAATTTGCGGAAAACCCAAACCTAGAGAAAGTTGTTTTATTAGGCCATAGCTATGGTGGTCTTTTGGTAGCTGCTTTTACCGATAAATGGGATAAAGAAATACCACTAGAGGCTCATGCGATAGCAGCTCCATTAAAAGGAATGGGTGCGCTTAATAACGTTTGCGATTATCAAATCCCAGTATCTATTGGTCCTGAAACAACTTTCTATGAATGGAGAACAATAAAAGAGTTAGATGGTGCATTTAGGGATTTAAGCTTTGATCCGCAAGAAGTAGAAATAGAAAATAGTAGAGTGATAAGGCTTCCTGAAACTTACAAAGGAAATAAATTGGGTCATAATTGGTCTATCAGTTGGGTAGCCGATGAAATTAAATAATACCGCTCTCTTTGATAAGGTTATAAAAGCAATATGAAATCTATTGAGAATTTTTTTCAGGATAGAAATCTTAACTATGGTTGGGTAATGGTTGTGGTGGTCTTTGTATTAAGTGGACTTGCTTTTGGTTCCATGGCTTCAATTTCGGTTTTTCTGAAGCCGGTTTCTTTAGAGTTTGGCTGGTCAAGAGGCCAGACTTCTTTTGCTTATACAGTTGCATCTTTTGCTTCTGCAGCCTTCGGAGTAATTTGGGGTCAGGTTGCAGATAAATATGGAACAAAATGGTTCGGTTATATCGGAGCAATCTGTATGAGTTTAGTTCTATTTGCTTTGAGCAGTCTAGACTCAATAATTCAGTTCTATCTCCTTTACTTTTTATTTGGTGCCATGGGGAGTGCACTTTTATTTTCTCCCTTATATGCAAATGTTGGCTTTTGGTTTAGAGAAAATCCTGGACTTGCTCTAGGCCTCGCAGCATCAGGAGGTGCCATAGGACAAGCGTTTATACCGCACTTAAGCGGTATTTTGATTGAAAACTCAGGATGGAAGTCGGCTTATATTGATCTTGCTATTATCTATATTTTAATAGCCCTTCCCATTTCCTTTTTAATACAGGAATCCCCTTGGAGAATTAGTGCAAGAACTGATACTGCTCAGGAAGATACAGATTTCCCTCTTTCTGAGAAAGAAGTAGTTGCATGGATTAGTTGTGCGGTAATTTTTTGTTGCGTTTGTATGTCAATACCGATTATGCACCTGGTACCGTTGCTTACCGATAAAGGCTTTTCATTGGAGTTTGCAACATCTGTATTAATGCTTTTGATGTTTTGCGGCGCATTTGGTCGAATTTTTGGAGGCATGTTAGGAGATTATATTGGTGCTCTGCCCGGTTATATTTTGATGTCCTTGGGTCAAACAGTTTTTGTTGTATGGTTTCCTCATCTACTTTCTCCATTTGCCATTTACTTAATCGCGGCATTATTTGGTTTTACTTATTCTGGAGTCATGTCGAGCATTCTGGTTTGTACAAGGATTATGGTTTCTGCTAAGTACGGAGCTAGGGCAATGAGTCTGACATCCTTTTTTGGTTGGATAGGGATGGGTCTAGGTGGCTTTTTAGGCGGTTATTTCTTTGATATTCATGGTGACTACATTTGGGCTTTTACTTTTGCTGGTATTTCAGGCGTTATAAATCTTTTCATACTCTTCTTGTTTACTCTCTATATTAGGAAGAAACAGAAGCTTGCAGTTGAATAATAAAATGTCCATGGAAACAAAATCTAAAGAAAAAATTAATCTCATGGGGCTTAATAAACAAGCCCTAGAAGATTTTTTTATTTCTCTTGATGAAAAGCCATTTAGGGCTACCCAAATCATAAAATGGATTCACCAGAGGGGAGTATCCGATATTTCTCAAATGACTGACCTTTCCAAAAACCTCCGCGAAAAACTCATGGACAAATGTGAGATAAGAGTGCCTGAGGTGGTGTACGAAAAAACTTCTAAAGATGGTACAAAAAAATGGGTCATTAAGGTGGGCGAAAAAGATCTAATTGAAATGGTACTAATACCAGAGAAAAACAGGTCAACTTTGTGTGTTTCATCGCAAGTTGGTTGTGCAGTAGATTGTAGTTTTTGTGCAACAGGAAAGCAGGGATTTTCTAGAAACCTTGGTCTTGATGAGATTATAGGGCAGGTGTGGGTTGCAGCTAATTCATTTGGATTACCAAGAGAGCCCAATTCAAGGCATATTACCAATGTAGTGATGATGGGCATGGGAGAGCCTTTGCTAAATTTTGAGCCGGTAGTTGGGGCAATGAATCTTATGACTGATGACAATGCCTACGGTTTATCTAAAAGAAAAGTGACTTTAAGCACTTCGGGCATAGTTCCTAAGATTGATGAGCTAAGTAAAGTAACTGATATAGCACTAACAATTTCCTTGCATGCACCAAATGACGATTTAAGAGATGAATTAGTTCCTATTAATAAGAAATACCCCATTCAAGAGTTATTGGATTCAGTAAAACGCTACGTGGACTCTTGTGATGATAAAAGAGTTACGACAATTGAATACATATTAATAGATGGTATAAATGATGGGCTTGATCATGCTGAGGAGCTTAGCGAATTGCTTAAACAGCTACCAAGTAAAATCAACTTGATTCCATTCAATGCATTCGAAGGATCAAATTATCTCAAGCCTTCTGGAAATAGAGTGAAGCGATTCCAAGCTTTCCTTCAGGACAGGGGGTATGTGACAACAATCAGATCTACTAGAGGTGACGATATTATGGCCGCCTGCGGACAACTAGTTGGCCAAGTTAATGATAGAACACGCCGAAAAGAGAGGTCTAAAAATCAAATCAAAACCAAGGCTTTATAGTGTTGAAGCGAGTTGGAATAATTGGAGCAGGAATTTCTGGCTTAACATCAGGGTATGCCCTTAGAGAACAAGGCCTAGAAGTAGATTTATATGAGAGGTCAGGCTCTATCAATGAATTTGGTGCGGGCATTACTCTATCTAAGAATGCGACATCTTTATTAAGAGATTTGGGACTATTTGATTCTATTGCTGCTAATGGCGTTTTTCCAGGAAGGTCTTACATAAGAGATTATAAAAATTGTGATGTCATAAATTCAATGGAACTGGATGATAATTTCTTAACAGTAGATAGGCGTGACCTCGTAGACCAAATAGCTCTTAGGTTCCAAGGTATAAAAGGAAATATCCATTTTAATAAGGAGGTAACTTCTATATGCCCATCAACGGGAACTATAAGTTTTTCCAACCATCGCGATGAATCTTACGATCTTATTTTGGTGTGTGACGGAATAAGGTCATCTTTAAGAGATTCGCATTTCGGGGCCCAAAAACCTAAATTTACTAATTACATTGCTTGGAGGGGAATGACCAAGAAAGAGAACCTTCCTCAGTTTGATGATAGTGAAAAAGTAAATGTTTATTATGGCCCGGGATCACACTGGGTCCACTACCCTACAGGAAGAGACGGAATGATTAATTTTGTTGCCATAGAAAGAAACCCAAACTGGTCAGAAGAGTCATGGAAAGTAGAGGGTGATAAACCTTCTTTCTTAAAAAGCTTCAAGGGTTGGAATGAAGATTTAATTTCCATGGCAAACTCCTCAGAAAAACTTTACAGATGGGGTGTCTTTGAACGTCCTCAACCAAAATCCTTATTTAACGGAAAGGCAGTATTGATGGGTGATGCAGCCCATCCTATGGTTCCCTTTCTTGGACAAGGCGGATGTTTAGCAATTGAAGATGCATATTGCCTTTCGTCTTTAATTAAAAAAATTAAAGATCTTGACCAAATGTTAAATATTTTCGATCAGATGAGAAATAAAAGAAGTAGATGGATTCAAAAGAGATCTAGGCTTCAAGGTGTTTTTAATCATATCTCCAATCCCATTCTCACACCTATTAGAAATATTATTGCAAAAGTTTCAATGAGGTCGAGTGTTACAAAGATTCACGCCTATGATCTCAATGAAGAACTTTCCATAAAACTAAAATCATAGTTTTAAGCCTTGCTTAATACCCTCTTAAAATATACTCTTGATGAGTTTCTAGGGAGGAGAAAATGAGTTACGCACAACATAGAAAGATTATCGATGCCGATAGCCATGTTATAGAGTTGGATGACTTTTTACATGCTGTCGCTGATGAAGAGCATAAAGATTTAATACCTTTAATGTCTTCTCAAAAAGAATTGCCTGTCGTGGAGGCAGGTCTTGCACGAGGACGAGAACTTTTTGAAAAAAGGCAAAAAGATCCTGAAACTATGGCTAAATTTGAGGAAGCCATATTAGATAATACAAAGAGCGGTTGGAATAGATTGGGAGCTTTTGATTCTGCGGAAAGGTCTCATGCACTAGATCTATTTGGGTATTCAATTCAATGGATCCTTCCCACATTTTCATTTCATCAAATTGCACACACTGAGGATTTAGATGTTTTAGATGCTGGATCAAGAACACTTAACAAGGCAATGGCCAATTTTTGTAAAACCGATGAGAGACTGAAGGCCATTGGTTATCTTCCCTTACAGTTAGGACCCAAGAAAGCTCTTGCGATTATGAAGCAGGGATTTGAGGATGGTTGTTATTCTTTCATGATTGATACTAATGAGCCCAATGACAAAAACATATCTTTTACCCACCCTGACTTCGACCCAATATGGAATGAGTTTGTTGAAAAGAAATCACCTTTTGTAATTCATGTTGCAGTAAATGGACATTACAAGGCCGTATCAGAAAGTTTTAAAAATAATGGTAAAACAGAACTTGAATTAGGAGGAGATGCTCCCGCAGGAGAGCTTGGACTGATGACTATAAATAGCAGCGCTGAGTTGTTTCTCTCTGCAATGATCTTCGACGGAGTATTTGAAAGACATCCTGAATTAAGGGGCATATCTATGGAGCATGGTGCTTTTTGGTTGCCTTCTTGGCTGAAAGCTCTTGATTACACAGCATCTCTATTTAAGAGGAAGAGAGAGTTTAAAGAGCTACCCTCTGAAACTGCTAGGCGTCATATCAAAGTCTCTCCATTTGCAGGTGAGCCTGTTGGCTGGATCATAGAGAATGTGGGTCCTGAAATGTTGGTTTATGCATCAGACTATCCTCATCCTGAGGGTACCTCAGATCCTATAAGGAAGTTTGAGGCAACCATGACTGATTGTGATGAAGAGACAATGAACGCCTTTTACCATGGGAACATGGAAGACCTGATGGGCATAAAATTATAACCTTTGACAGGAACAAGCACTAAGGCTCCCCTGGGGACCACAATCTCTTACGGCATGCCAGCCATAGGGGCAGGGTACATGTACCTTTTAATGAGCCTTTATGTCATGAAGTTTTCTACTGACGTTCTTCTTATTGCTCCAGCGGTAATGGGAGCGATATTTAGTATTTCGAGAATTTGGGATGCTATTTCAGACCCTATAGCTGGATATCTTAGTGATAGAACAACATTTAAGTTTGGTAGAAGACGAACCTGGATGTTGATAAGTTTCATACCAATCGCTTTTGGTTTTTTAGCTGTCTTTTCTCCGCCAGAGAATTTGCAAGGTCAGTCACTCGATCTTTGGATGATGATAGCAATTCTAAGTTTCTACTCTGCAATAACCCTTTTCAATGTTCCTCATATGGCCTTAGGTGCAGAATTATCAGAAGATTATCATGAAAGAACCAGACTCTTTGGAGTAAGACACATAGGCTTTACATTGGGATCAATTTTATCTTTAGTCTCGATGAGTTTATTGATAAGTGAAGAAAGCAGTCCTACAGGAGATGTTAGGGAATTGGCAGGTAATTTAGCTCTTTTTGCTGTTCTGGCCATGACTTTGATGATATTTTTCTCGGTGTCAAGACTCAAAGAAAATCCAGAATTTCAAAATAGAGTAAATAAAAATCCTTTTAAAGCTTTCAGAGATGTATGGATTAACCCACACGCAAGGATTTTAATAATAGTTCTATTTATTGAGAATCTTGGCGGGGCGGTTATCGGTGTCCTAACTCTTTACGTAACACAATATGTTGTAGAGGCTCCGGAGTGGGCTCCACTCATTATTCTGGCTTATATGCTTCCATCTGCGCTTTCAGTACCTTTGTGGATTCCGCTTTCTAGAAAATTTGGAAAAATAAAGTTATGGGTATTCAGTCTTGCTTTTACCGGTATCGCTTTTGGAGGAATCTTTATAATTCCATTTTTGGATGGTGTTACCGAAAGATTAATTGTAATGTTTGCTGGAGCATTTCTTGGAGGTATGGCTGCAGGATGTGGAGGAGCCATTGGCCCTTCCGTGAAAGGCGACGTCATAGATTACGATGAATATCTAACTGGAGAGAGAAAAGAAGGTTCTTATTTTGCTGCTCTTAATTTCGTTTTCAAAAGTGCGACAGGAATTATGCTT
>Ga0181576_10001406_pt1 | contig 18406 bp, 10 predicted proteins | sample 101ome_22_FD_132464 | JGI IMG/M metagenome (GOLD analysis project Ga0181576, IMG submission 132464) | Coastal salt marsh microbial communities from the Groves Creek Marsh, Skidaway Island, Georgia - 101412BT metaG (megahit assembly) | ecosystem: Environmental > Aquatic > Marine > Intertidal... | reverse complement strand
TCGAACCCAAACCTTCAGCAAATCCCGGCGCGTGACCCTGAGATCAAGAAAATGATCCGGGGTTTGTTCTTGCCAGAAGAGGGGACCAAATGGGGATCGTTTGACTATTCGAGCCAAGAACCGAGGCTCTTGGTGCACTTTGCTGCAACCATGCCTGACTCCTTGCGTCACCCAATTGTCGATACAATTGTAAAGGAGTACCATACAGGTGATGTAGACCTGCACCAGATGGTCGCGGATATTGCGGGTATCAAACGTAAGGAAGCCAAGGTTGTGAACCTAGGGATCATGTACGGCATGGGTAAAGGTAAACTAGCAGCGCAGCTAGGTATCAGCGAGACGGATGCAGCGCAGCTATTACAGACGCATGAGGAGAAAGTTCCCTTCGTTCGCCAATTGGCAAAAGTTGCTAGCCAACGTGCCAATGAAAAGGGACAGATCCGTACCTTGCTAGGTCGCGTGTGTCGCTTCGATAAGTGGGAGCCCAAGACTTTTGGTTACAGTCAACCTCTTTCTTTAGAGGAGGCAAACAAAAAATATGGAGGGGTAGGCCAGTTGAGAAGAGCCTTTACTTACAAGGCTTTAAACAAACTCATCCAAGGATCCGCAGCCGACCAAACGAAAAAAGCAATGGCAGATTGCTTCGAGGCAGGATTGACCCCTTTGTTGACGGTGCATGATGAGTTATGCTTCTCTGTAGAGGGTGACGATCAAGCACGACAGATCAAGGACATAATGGAAAACGGGTTGTCAGATGTCTTGAAAGTCCCCTCAAAAGTAGATGATGAGTACGCAGATGATTGGGGAGGTATAGAAGGATGAAGACTCTTGGTTTCCGTGAGATGCATCAAACTCAAATCGAAATGCTCCTAGACTTCATGACATGTTCGCTGAACGCTGCCTCGATGGCAGACCAACAAATCTATGAAGAGATGAGCGAAAAGGCACAGGACCTAGTGGAGATATTTGGAGGTATACAGTTAATCACTGAAACCTCCCTAGAGATCTAGGCTCGGTTTAGCCGTTCTGCTAGTTCTTTCGTAGCAGGATCATCTCCTAGCAGTGCCGGATCCACTTGTGACGATGCCGTCTGAACATTCGGTTGCGGCGGCATCGGTAGAGAACTTTCCTTCAACCTGAATCCCGGGGGCACCGTTGCGGGAGCCGGAGCCGATGGTCTTAGTCTGAATCCCGGGGGCAAAGAACCGGGGGACGAGGGCACAGGAGCAGGACCCGAGGCAGGAGATGGTGGATTCACATCTGTGCCACCTAGTGCCTCGCCCACGCGTTCTCTCGACATACGGTTAAAGTTATCAAACGTAATCCGGTTTTCACGGAACACACGGCCCTCGGCTCTACGTGCTTCGTTAATCTCCTTGGCTAGCTCACGACTTGCGGCAGTCGGGAAGAACTTACCCTGCATGATCATGTTAACTTCCTTGGCACCAAGGTTAGCTTTGTTGATCAGATTCTTTCGGATGTTTGTTTCAGACAGACCTAGTTCCCGAGCAGACTGGATATCAGCGTACAGCTTCGACTGCTCACGGTAGAGATTGTCGAGGTACGTGCCCCATGCTCGTTCCATTTGTTCTACCGTTGCGTCGGCGCGTTTAATGACCTGTGATGCTTGTTGTTTTGCATCGGTACGGCGAGGAGAATACTCCAACCCTTTAAAGGCGAAGTCGTTCTTTAGATCCACCTGCATCGGAGTGAACCCTGTGATCAGGCGAGTACCCTCTTTGTACATGTTGTACTCTTCGCCACGTTTGCCGGGAATACCCGCAGCGGCTCGATACACACGACCCGGCTCTACCAAGTCTGGGTAACTGGTAGGATTTAGATTCTTAAACTCCCCGGCTAGACGCGCATACTCAGGAATCAACCCGTTCATGATGTGCGCTGTACCTTTGCCAATCTTGTCCCCAAGACTGTCCACAGAAGAGTAAACCTCTGCACCTGTTGCAGTATTACCACCACGGCCTAGACCCAAGCCCTCAATTCCTTCGCTCGGTAGTACGTCTCTCAAACGTTCGAAGACCATGGATTCTGCACCAAACGGTTCAACAAACATTTGGAGCCCACGGTATGCACCGCTAGCGATCTGCTCTGCTTCGGATTTACCGAGCTTTCCTTTTTCGTTATATACCTGCAACGCCGCACGAGCGGGATCAAGGACAAAGGCGTACGGACTTACGTAAGATAGATCGATGTACTGGATTCGACCTTCTTTGTCGTTGCCTAGGATCACAAGATCATGACCGTCCATGTACTCTGGCAACTGCTCACGTAGTGCAGCTAGCTCTTCGTCGGTAGTTCCAGTCGCCATCATGGAGGCTTTAGTCATCTGACTTGGTATGACCTGTGCCACCGCTACATACGACAGCACACGTTGAGAACCAATGCCGCGAATCTCTTTTTCTAGTGCGTCGGCAGCGGTATCACCTATGCGTTGACGTAGCGCAGGTGTTGCCTCAAAGGACATTTCCTTTAGGCCACGAGATACAGTGTTAACGGAGTTACGGATGTTTTCAGAAGCGAACGATGTAAAGTTACCGAAGACGGGAACCATATCAATTGCTTTGACTGCTTTACCTACACGAGGGTAGATCGGCATGGTGTCTTTGACGATGTCACCTGCCATCACCTCTAGGTTTGACAATCCTTTTGTAAGTGCGTCTCCCGCAGTACGCTTCATCAAACCGTTCTGCATCATTGCGTCTAGTACTTCAGGAAGTTCGAAATTTACCTTCACATTCTTGAATGCGTTGCCATACTTCTGCTCTTCTCCAACCAGTCCTAAACCCTTGAAGAATGTGTCTGAGTCTGTGTAGACCTTCTCAAACAATTTCATAAACGGAATCTTGTCTGTGTAGAGGTCTATTGTATTAGCTAGCTTGCCTGAGACAGTTACGTCTTCACCTGCTTTTTTAAATTCTTTTAACGCACGAGTCACCAAACTGGTGTCGGCTACACCTGTAAGGGTCAGCTTCCGTGCAAGGCGGTCTAGGCCCATCTCATCCAAAGTCCCAAGACTTGTGGTGAACAGCTTAAACATTGTGGACAGGTCAGTGTCGCGTCCAAAGTTAGCGTTCGCCGCAAGCATACCACCGTTACCAACGATGTTTCGAACCTGTGCACCGGGGTTAGGCACGATTGTCATTTTCTGCGATAGGCTACGCATGGTTGAAAACATACCTGCAATTTCTGCAAGAGGACCTGTACCTAGACGAAGAGGAGCAGTCAGTGCGCCGTAGGCTTCAGGAGAAACAAACATACCTGTCAGATCGCCATACGAACCACCAAACACATGTTCGATATCCGGGTTGTCACCTAGCTGCCTGTAACCCAACTCACGAAGTTGCTGCATACGCTGCTCCATAATCATTTCTGGAGTCACGTAGTTAGGGTTAGGTCCAAATGTACCGTCAGGCTTTTCGATAACGCGATCAACACCGACGTTAAAGTCCCGGGCAATCTCATTGTAGGGTTGTTGCATTTGCTGCATTTGCGCAGCGTCCATGGTCCGAGGATCGGGAATCCTGACTATAGAAGGACGGCCTCCCTTGCCAATGATATCCATAGCATCCACAAGCTCGACGCCTAACCCTTGGGTCTTGCTGCCTAGGATCTGATACAGGTCGGCTGCGGCACTAGCCTGTGCCATGTCGTTGATGGTGCGTTTGTACAACTCTTCAGGAGATGTAATCTCTTTCATGAGTGACCGCAGATTTGGACTGTAGTCTAGTATCTCTTTTCTCTCGATAAAGATATCATCAATAGACTTTAGAACAGGACGTTCTTTGGCTAGTAGACCGAAGCCTTTACCCTTTGCCTGTTCCTTGATGATCTTACGCTTTGCTTCTAGCGCAGCCTGTGGCGACAAGCCTCCTAAACTCTGCAATCCAAGAGAATCGTATACAATACGACGGGCCTGTAGTAGGTCGTTAGGCGTAGGAGCCTTACCCTTTCCTGTCACTAGGTGGCTAGCCACTTCTTTCACGGCCTGATCAAACTGCGGACCAGACAGATCAAGGTCCTCATAGAAACGTGTGGGATTAGTGTGTACCTCGAACGCTCTACGCAGGTAGTGGTTTTGAGACTTCTGCGCGTTCAACATCTCTTTAAGTGCCGCCGCCGCTTTTTTCTGAGCAGGGGTAGTAGGAGTCTGTAGCTTGAAACGACCTGACGCTTGGTCCATCATACGCTTCCCAGTGTCAGGATCCCTAAAGTATCCTATCGCTGTTTCTAGCTGTTCGATGATGCGTTCATCCAACTCTGAGCGAACGTTGATCATGCGATCCGCTGCATCTGTTAGTCGTTTGTTACCATACTTATCCAAAGCTTTTGTGTTGCCTAACAAGTACTGACCTAGGCTAGCCTCTAGCATTTCTGCGTCTGCAGGGGTTTTGTTCCAAGGGCCTTTCATCATACCCCCGGCTTTTAAAAACTCTTGGGTTGCAGATTCCCACTCTTTGAAAGAATCAATACCCATCTTTTCGTACATGTCTGCACGAGCCCGAGCATCTTGCACCCTCTCGTACAACTTAGGGTCTGCGCCACCACTAGCCGTGAAGTATTCTTTAAATTTCTGATTTGCTTTTTGCATACCAGACTGAATCTTTGGGGCAGCACCAACGTCCAAGGTCGAACGGTCTACCGCATCTACGCCCTTCATAAACCCGCGAGAGATCGTGCCGGGGGCTTTTCGTAATGCATCCGCAGTCTGCTTCGCCATCTCTGTTTGGCCCACGGCCCGTGCACCCATGCCCAAACCTTTTAAGGCAGTGTCAAACGCACCGCTGATGATACCGTCTTCCGCACCGACGCGTAGTTTGTTACGGAGCCGACGACCTGCTTCTTCCCGTCCTGTCAGACCTGTGTCTTCTTCCGTTTCTAAAACGTCGGGGAAGATTTTAAAGTGATCGGACATCGTAGTGCGTCCGTCACTGGCAACCAATGTGCTGTACCCCATCGAGGCTGCGGCAGTAGAACCTGTCAACCCGGCCCATGTGCTCAAAGCTTTTTGACCAGTCGCGGATGAGCCAAACTTAATAGCACTCTCGCCAAACTTAGAACGACCTGCGGTAGACATAGTCTTACCCGCCTTGGCAAGTTTTGCAGCCTGACCTGCTCGACCTAACCAACCTGCAATAGGAATAAATCCGACCCCAAATGCAACGAGGTCTTCCGTCACCTGACCCGCTGTATCTAACTCTGGCTTGATTGCTTCGAACGCTTCAGTCACTGCACGAGAGGTGTTGGTGTCAAAGGCCGCATCGAGGCCAAGAGCACCGAGTTCCGCGATCCCTTGTGGCACAGACACAATACCAGAGTAGATACCCTTGCCGATGTCTTCGAAGGTGTCAGGGACAAGGCCCTGATCGCCAGAAAGGTAGGACCCTTTCTCTTCTTTTAGTACAAAGCCCTCTGGCACAGATCCCTGTGTCGATTGCTTCAGTACAAAACCTTCGGGAACTTTATTTACTTCGGTTGCCATGAGCTTCCATTCCAGACTACTACTTCACCAGTCTCTGGATTTTCAGCTTCTTGTCCAACTTTAAATCCACCTGAAGACGGAGTGTTGTTTCCTTGTGCCCCTGTGATCGCTTGACGAACACGGGTGCCGATGTTGTCACCCATAGAGGTATTCATGTTTTCCTCTACAGTGGCAGGATCTTCGTTGTTCTTAATCTTTTCTAGGTACACTTCTAGTGCAGCTTTACCTTGTTCCGTATCCAAGAACCCACCGCCTGCAGCCTCGGCAGCGGCCTCTGCTCTAGCGGACGCAGTTTTCTTGAACTCACCCAAACCAAATAAAACAGCTTGGGCAAACGCATCAGGGCCTTTGCCAATACTAGACGCGATAGCAACGTCTGCAATGCGGCGGTTGATCTCGTCGATGTCATTTACATCCTTCATACCAAAGACCGTTCTAGCAAACTCTTTCTTGTTAGCCTCTGTTGGTTTCTCACCCGCAGCCTTTAGTGTCAGGTTCGCAACTTTCTCAGGGCTATCCTGAGAGGCTGCGTTCTGCACCTCGTTAATCTTTTCGTTGGCTTTCTTTTCTACTTCAGCCTCAGAACCATACATATTTAACAATCGGTTCAGAGACATACCAAAACCCGGAATCAACGCTGTCATGTCTTTGATGCTGTATGTCCCCGGAGTGGCCCCTACGTCAACAGGCCCACCTGAAAGATACCCTGTTGGTTTTTGCTGTTGTACAGGATTCTGTACAGGTCGTTGCGGCTTGGGTTGCTGTGGTCCACCTAACATATTAGGTGCGACAGTTGTCGGAGCCGGGACGTTAGGTGCCATAGGACCGGGGCCCATGGGCCGAGGTGCAGGAGGCGGGGCCAACGGATTCATCTTCTTAGGAACACCAGTTGGGCTTACAGGCATCGCCGCCATAGGGTTAGCCGCCTGCATAAGTTCTGGAGAGGATGCCATGATCCCACCCATCTGAGCAAGTTTGTTACGAGCAGCGCGTTTCGTAGGTTGAAACAGCTTTCTATTATAGACCCCATTCACCTGTAGTACCCCCCTTGGTTCCCGCCATAGAAACTACCTAAACCGCCTGAACTCAGGCCAAAGATATTACCATAACCCTGACCTGCCGACGAGATCCCTGCGTTCTGAAAGAAGTTACCCAAGGGACTAGCCTGTGGCGTAGCCGCTGCGGACAGAGATGTGCCACTTGATGGGACACCCTTCAAGATGTCTCGCATGTATGAAAAACGAGCAAATGGTTCGTATGCTTCTTCCAACTGGCCTGCACGTACAACGTCATACTCACGCTGCAATTGCTGTTGTTCCTGTTGACCCATGTTGAACAGTGCGTTCACATCTTTCTGACCCATGCCCTGAGTCGCCTCGCCAAGAGCACCCATGCTCTGGCCTAGCCCTTGGAACAATTGTCCCGCTTGTTGTCCACGTTTCTGTTGGTTCTCAAACGCTGACATAGCTTGGTTTTGTGCACCACTGTATGCCTGTGAACGCAACCGGGCACCAAGGTCTGCTTTGTTTTCAATAGCCGCTTTTTCCAACTCGGCCTGCATCAAAGCACTACGTGATCCACCAAAGGCTCCCGCACCTACAGCTTGCGCAGACTGTCCTGCTTGCGCTTGTGCTGTTTGCTCGTCGATGTCTTTATAGGCAGATTCAATAACCTCATCCACAAAGGGGTCATAATAATCTTTGTAGGTCGTCGGGTCGTATGACCCAGTTGTATCTTGTAGAGTTGTCACACCTTCCTCAAAGATATCTTCTGAGCGATCTAAGAAAGGTTGGTACGCGCCAATACCCTCATCTGCCAAATTTAAGGCTTTAACTTGAGGGTCTGTAAAACGAATAATGTCAGGGGCAGCAACGCCACCCTCTGTAGCGATAACGGGTTCACCATACTGGTCGGTCTGGGCAAGAGAGGCATCGCTCGTATATGTACCGTCTTCCATAAGGTACATCGGGTTGCCGTCTTCGTCCGTAACAGGCTGACCAAATAAAGGAGAAAAAGCGGCAATCCCCGTAAGGTTGCCGTCTTCGTCTACCGAATAAATGTTTGCGAGAAGGTCTTTTAGAAACTTTTCCTGATACTCAGGAAGTAGCTCCATACTTTTGACAATTTGTTCCTCTGCCATTATGCCATCCCTTCAAAGCGATTCATCATCTGGTACATCTTAGCTGCACCTTTCGCTCGGTTACCACCACCTGCACCACGTACAGCGTCGGCAGTCATTACAAACTCACCGTCCGAGAGCCGAGCTTCTTGAACCGGGCCACCGTTTTGATAAATCATAGCAGGTATACTATCACTTGTCCCAGAGCCGGGACCCTCGATGTAACCACCTTGTGCTCGGTAGTTCACGGCAGGTCTAGCGCGTGGTGCACGGTTAGGTGCCATGCTAGGAGTTCCGGGGGCCACGGTCCCACTGTAACTCGGTAGTCGTTCGCCTGTGTTATATTGTTGCTGCTCCCCATCGGACATTAGTTGGTCGAACCGAGGTCCACGCTGCTCGTCTAGCATTGTACGGAACACGCCCTCTACTAGCGGATCCATGTTGCCTGTTTTAGGATTGATCATACCACCTGCGGTTAGGATTCCAGTAAGTGCTGCGGTAGGACCACCACCAACCATGCCCATTGCCGCAGCTTGAGCCGCACGTCGTTGTCCTTCAGGAGTATTTAACATCCCCATCAGAGCACCGCCCATCTGTCTGTTAGAACCGTCGCCGCCACCTAAAGCGTTTATTGCATTAAGAGCGAGTCCGGCTTTGCCGCCCAAACCTGCGCTTAAAAGACTGCCAACCCCTGATCGCATCGCGTCGTTCAAAGAACCACCACCAAGAAGAGTTCCAAGACCCCCTCCAAGTACTGCTCCTATGGGATTACCGCCTGTCGCAACCATACCGACCAGACTACCAAGAGAACTTAACAGGTCCCCTTGTTTTTTATCCATTTGTTTATCTTGTGACATGGTCCTTCATCCTATAACTGAACTCACTTTAGCAGATAGCAAAGTCCTTTTACACTACAATTTTTAAATCACCGTCAGCCGTCTTGTAAACATCCCCTACAACTAAACCCCCTGCAACCGCCGATGCGTTGTCTGCATATGTTGCTATGTTTAGCATACTCAGGGTAGATACAGCACTATCCCCGGGGTTGTTTTGTTGCTGCAGGTAGAACGCAAACGACTGCACCACACTGTCGAGATATTTCTTGTCATACGACATGGGAGCCTGTGGGAAGTACGGGAGGGTTAGTTTTAACGACGGCATTAACGTCTCCCGCTTTCTCTAACTTCTAGTTTAGGTGTACCCAAACGCCAACCAACACCTAGTTCGTTGGACGAAACCTTAAACGTGGCACTGCGACCCCGAAGCCTAAGATTTACGTAATCTGTAAAGCCCTCTTTACTTTCTTGTCCCCCCGCATAAATAATAGGGTCTTTGTAAATATTTGATTGGCTATTAGACTTTTCATACAGCTTCTTGCCAAGTAAATCTGGCTCAAGTCCGCTTATGTTTGGCGTAGCTACATAAGTTTCAAGTCTAGCCTCCATATATGGCAGCATGTAGTCTTCTATGTAGTCGATTATATCCTGTGAAGGTTTGTTAGTAGACCCGTAGTATTTCCAAGCGTGATAGCTTAAAAATTCAAGTCCATCTGAATAATTAACATATCCACTAAAGTTTATATCTCCTAATGATCTGCCGGGCATTGCTTCTGCCGTAACCCACTGCGCTTCCTCTTCGGGGTAACCAACACTAGCCGAAAGTAAAGAAAGAGCTATAACGGGTGTCCCGTCTGATTGCCGCAAAAACGGATTGTAACTGTTCAGCGCGTCAAAACCGCTACCGGGGTACTGTTCTGTAGACAAGTCTATGTTTACATACGGCGTTTCTGCGGTGGAGTCTTTGAAGGTGATATCAGGGATAAGCTTTTTAATCATCATAAACTTATCACCTTCGCCAATATCAAACGGGCTAGATTCAATGTATGCCGAGATTGGAAGAGCAGGGCTTGTAGAACCATCATCAAACCCTTTCTCATGTTCGTATAAATGCCCGTCTGTACCTGCCGCAATTGGGAAGTTAAACAAGCCACGGTCCATCCACGCAGTGCGGTTAAGCTTACCTACTGACCAAGTTTGTTCTTGGTAGTTATAGATCACATAGCGATCAACGTCTTCATTTCGGTACGTCCCCTGACCATCAAAGTTTGCTGAAGGGTAGAACCACCATACCTCAGAATGCTCAGAATTCACACCTGCGATAACCTTTTCCGCTTGGTCAAAGTTAAAGTCGTTAAAGACGTAGTCTCGTACGGTACAAGGCATCCTTTGTACCGAACCTTGGTAGACATAGAACTCGTTAGCACCCATCCACATCACAACATCGTCAACCGCAACGGCAGCGTTTGGTGATTGGATTGTAATCTTTTCGGAAACCGCTGACACACCAAAGATGTACGGAGGTCCAAGGAACTGCATCGTATAGAGCGTGGTATCTGTAAAGACTAGAATCTGTTGCTTCGTTTCCACAGCCTGAACAATCTGGGAACCCAGACCCAATCGCAACTCACCCGCAGTAGTGTCGGTGCTTGTGTCCCAACGACGTAAGTTGTTGCCCGGGCTAACCTCATCTGAAGTAGAGAACCGAATAGTCAACGGGTCTTGGACCCCGAGGTCGAACTCTGGGTCACAACCGAATGCAATGATGTGTCTATCTCGGTCAGAAACCAACACTTGTTTTGCAATAGTCGGAGCACGGGTCGATCCGTCTAGGTCCGTAAGGGCCACGGCCCGAGTAGAAACATCCTCGGACGAATCCCAGTAGAAAATGGGTCCGTCACGATAATTAAGTATCAAGTCTTCCCCGAAAGTAGTGTGGTGCCACAAACGTAGCGAAGCCTGCGCTTGTGTCTGACCCCAACCCTGAAGACCAAACGCGTTTGCGTTCCAACCGTTAAACAACTGACTGATGTTAGAGCCTACGTTAATCTGGAAAGTGGCAACTGTTTGTGTGCCTCCTCCTGTTGTTGTCGTTACCGTAGAGTTTAACGGATACAGGTCGTCATCTATCTCGCCATTAACAGTTATGTCGTTAAGGGATTTATTCGTCTGACGCAGTTGGAAAGTAAACTGGAAGTTAGACAGTTTTGTTATCTGATACTCTTGGTTCACTGCGTCTGCGGTAGCCGCATCAAACCCGCCTATAGTGGGCTCCACCCCAGTAAAGACAACAAAGTCCCCGGTAATTGCTCCGTGTTCTTTTGTGGTTGTTGCAGTGACTATTCTGCTTCCGCTTGTAACAGAGAAGGTCAGGTCATCTTGATCATCAGTCGTAATCAAATGTGAAGAACCAAGGGTCGAAGTAGCATCTACACCAGTAACGTAGAAATTAAATATGTCGTCCGCTGTTCCTATAGGAGACCCAATCTCGGTTGTTACAGCACTGATGTTTATATTCCGTACCACGGCACTGTTATCTGGCAGCGGAGTGCCGTTAGTATTACTAACAGGAGAACCTGCGGTCCCCGTAGCAGAAACACCTGTAGGCACAATAGGGCCAATGGAAACAAACGTATCACCCAAAGACGCAGACAGACCGGGAATCGCGGTCCTTGATCCGCTAAAATCTATGCGGATATCTCTAACATCACTTGTGGTAAGCGTCTTTCTAACAGGGGTGATGTCAAAAAGTGTTGTGCCTCGATCAATATAGTATTTTAGGTTTGTTCCAATTCCGATATAGCGTTCTTTTCTTAGGTCCACCCAAGAAATTAATCCTCGTGCGCGACCCAAGAATTGTTGGGAGGTGGATCTTTTTAACCATCCGGCAATCTTTTCCGGAAACCCAAACCTAAAGCGAACTTTATCCATATCGTACCAACCACCTTCGTTGGACGAACGAGTTAGCTCTCTATTTATTCCCGGCTGAAATTTTAGAGGTATCAAAGACATCAATCACTCCTAACGTTTCTTTTACCGTTGTGCTGCAGTAAGCCTACTCGGTCTGCGTTTGCATAGGTATACTTGTAAGCTGCCCAGTTTGCATAATCCACCCCATAAGCAAAAATGGGTCGTTTACCGCTTGGGTCTGTGTCAAAACTGAGAAGACTCACGTTGAACGACTGATTCATATAAGACCAATATAAAGTATCAAAATAGTACGTTTCAGTATCAGGAACTCGTGTATCAAAAACCACCCGCTCCAAGTTGGGTTTATCTAAATCAAATTGGAACAAAGTTCCTTCACCATAAGTTACATTATAAGGATCTTGCCGTGCCTCGACTGAATTGACGAAAAATCTGTTTTTTGTCAGTGACCCCGTATCGTAGTAAAGAGCAGAGGGGGCTTGTATCTTAGAATCTGCAAGCCAAGAAAAATTATCTGGTTTTTGATAATAACCAAAGTTCCAAGCTTCGATGTGCGTTCCATCACGGTTATACAGGTCAAATCTTGAAACATCCCGAGAACTGATAACAATCTTATCATCTAGAACAGGTTGAAAGTTATAAAACCCTGATTCCCAATTTTTATACAAACCCGGCTTGACGGGTTGGGGTGCTGTAAAAGTAACGTGCGGGGAAACTGTGGGGTCACTGTATGTAACTTGATTGCCTACAAAGTCGTTGAAATCATTAAATATATAAACGCCTCCAACGGTGTCCCTATCTGGGTAGCTAGTGTAGGTCTGGACCGCAGAAATGATGATTTGTTTTTGATAAGGCATTCCATAACCCGCTTGCCCTTCTATAGAGACTTGGGTGCCAAAGCTACTTGGCCTTGGAACAACGTTTGGAGTGTCTACTTCAAACGTAGATAGGGCATCATAATGGTTGGCTGTAACAGGACCGTATCTGTAGCCTCTAGACAGGGACAACTTGCCTAGCTTAACGCGTCCTTTCCTATTCCCAAAATTAGGAAACTGCGTGTCTCTACCGCCCGGATAATAAGGTTCCGTATACACAACATAAAGCTCAGGGTCGCGTTTCCCCCCTACATCATTATAAGTAGAATCAAAAGATTGTGTCGCTAAACACGCGCAATAAATCCCCATGCCTCCATATGTAGGATCAGGGGCATCATCTGGATCGTGAGAAACTAGTAGCGTCAAACTGTCACTATAAACGTCGTAATAGTAAATGTGTGCCTTAGAACCAAACGCGTAACTTGTATTATCACCCAGAGCAGAAATGTATAAGATAAGACCCGGATCTCCGAATTTGTCTATGTACTCAATCATTTGTACAGTGCCACCAAACTGAACGGATCCACCTGAAAGCGCAGGGTCATCAGGAGGTTGAATCTCGTGCAATAAAGCTCCGGTATCTAGATTATATAGATAAGCTCGACCCCTATTCGTGTAGGTGGGAGTTACATAACCACCTTCGTCAAAATCCCCTTTGCCTATTAGCCCGTAATTCACTCCACCCGTTTTAGCAATCGCTCTTCCTCCACTGGGATAGGCCCATGGGTACTCCTGCGCAGGTGTGGTGTACGAAGAAGGTTCATCAATAGTACGCAAAATTGTGTTGGTAGTTAAATCGACTAGGGACAATTCTATACTAGAAACATCATAATCCGTCGGAGATATAAGTGCTAGAGTGCCGTCAGGAGAAATCGCAGTCCTAGCACCGCCCCAACGGGATGTGTTTGGCTGCGGATTGCTTATATATGACTGATAGGAGTAACCTTCTTTCTGAACTAACGCAACCTCACGCTTTAAATTCTTCTTATATGAATAGGGACCGAACAAACAATTCTTGGCTATCTGCGCTTGGAAAGAGTTGTTAGTTGCGAAACTAGGTTCGTCTAAGGTGTTAGGAACCCACCTATTCCACGGTCTATGAACAATTTGTGTTATGCCGGGGTCCGACATTCGAACCATCTTTCTACCATCGTCTATGAGTTTAAAGTTCATAAGGTACATTGTTGCACCAAGGTATGAGAACCTAAAATGGCTTTGGTCATAATCTATATAGTTATAATGAGCTTTTGTAATGTTCCATGCATACCCTGTGTTTAAACTATTCGCTCCAAAAACATTTCCGGGGTCGTTCGCTTCTGTATGGAAAAACTGATACGGAACCTCAAAGTCAATATCTATCCAGATTTCCTGACCGTGGCCGTCTCCTGCGTTATTAGCACGACGCATTGTTGGATTAACACCAGCTATTCTAACAGGATCATATCTAACATATTCATCAGACCCTGTTTTATTTAGTATCAACAGAGCCTTTCTACCTTGGTCGTACCAGTCAAAACCACCAAAACCCCACGCACTGATATTACGGGTTTGGTCGTAGTAAGTGGTATTGGGTGCTCCAACAACAGGATCATTTCTTAACCAGTTAACGCTTCTATCCCACTTGTAAATTTCGCTGCCCAGTTGGCTACCACTGATTAACGAGTATTGAAAATCCATGCGCTTTCGTCTGTACGTACTTGAGTCGTGACGGAAATAGGCACTTTTTACAGTTTTGTCTTCTAAGGTAAACGGAGTTGTCTGGTAACTACCAGAATTAGAAGGTGTTAGAACCACCTCTTCATAATTAGCCATTCTGTCATAACTGTAGCTTCCACCATCGACTACGCTGCCTTTGAAAAACTGTGAAGGTCTAACAGTGTTACTAGCTATTCTACCCTTACCAAATATACCAATTGCACGACCGTGTTCATACGTGTCGTATAAAGTGGAATCTGCAGAGGGGTAGTGAGTAGACCGTACCCACTTTAAGGTATGGATAGGAAAGTATTGATTACCAGTGTCAGGACCTAGGTCAATGGGTTTTTCTATATAGCTGTTCCAATTCGCTGTACTAAGATCGAAGGGTGTACTGCAGGTAACCTGATACAGAGTGGCAGCGTTGTTTTCTCCCTTACACCATATTAACTTAGTTCCATCTGGACTCCATAAAACAGCCGAAGTTTCTATTATTTCACTAACACGACGGTTAAGGGAGTATGTATACGGAGGCAATGTTCCGTTTACGTTCTCACTACTAAACTCCGTATAATATTTGTCTAAACCGTCTACATCTGGGTCGTTTAGCTTGTTTTTACCCTGCAATACAAGGTCACCGATACTGTACTGGTTACCATCGTCACCAATTTTTACAGGGGGAGGGGCTTTTATAGAACGTAAATAGTAGTCGTACCCCTTTTGAACATCCACAAACCCAAGAATTACTTGAGGAATCTTCTCATGAACCTGTGGCAAATCTCCGTGTTTTAAGTACACCAAGGAAGGAGAGTGGTTATCAATCAGACCTTGAGCACCCTGAAAACCTTCTCTACTACGGGAGATACCTTTACACAGACGTTCGTCCCACATAGTGGCCCACCGCTTTTCTCGTGCAGCGGTAGTGTTACACCCGTCCAACGTTGCTGTTCCGCTTCCAGTGTCTAACGTATAGACATGACCTTTAGTCGCCAATTTATCTTGGTCAAATTGTTCTCCTCCAAGGCAAACCGTGATTTTAAGGTTGTAATTTAGGGCCTCGTAGGCAGGATCTCCTTGCCCGTTTTGGCGAACTTCTTGTTGATACCCTCGGTTTAGTCGTATCTTACCACCCACGGCTCCAATAGGTCCGTAATTAAGACCAAAGTTTCCGTTGCCTTGCCCAGTCTTCACAACTTCTCGCTGTGTTAAACTACCCCAATCAAAAGCGACTTCTGTGTCTAAACGATAAACACACCACTCATTTGCGTGGTCGGGATCGCCGTCTACCCCACTTTCAAGTGCGAACAAATAAACGTTATACCCATTCTCTGCCCACTCGAAGGATGCAACGGAACTAGCTTGGTAAGTTCTTCCTGTAACAGCCGAAAGATCGAAATGAGTTTTACTCGAACCTAATGTGGTGCCTACACTGGCAAGTCTAGTGTATGTTCTATCTAACCCTCCTGCAGGAACAGTAAATGATTCCCAACCTGTATCAAATCGAGTAACTGTAGGCCCATGTTGTACATCAATGTGAGCAGGAACACTGTTAACCGTGTTCGTAACCCCCCATCGTACAAACTGAACGTCCGTTACGCGTCTATCTACACCCGAGCCGTTATAGTACCTAAAGTACTCAGGGTCTGTGTCCGTAACATCCAGTAGAAGTGTACTGCCACCAAAAGTAGCAGGAGAAGAAGGAGTGTTGGTCACAAGGTAGTTTGTGGCAATCTCTTCCGCACGGTTGCTTCCGGGGGTTCCTGCATATGTGTCTGTAGGAGCTAAGAAATTAAACCCAAGAGTATCCGCGTCGTAAATAGACTGATTATCAGAGTTTTTCACATCTGCTAAAAACGGAACGCCGTACACCATAACTCGCATAGTAGATACACCCGGGTCTGTGTCAGGATCTGTACCAGTGGTGTAGTTTGCGGCAGATACCAGATACCCTTGTTGGCGATGCCATCCTACGTTTGTGTTATCAAAATAACCACCGTTGTGGTTGTTGGTGTTTGGAGTCCCCGGAGTGTCCCAAGAGGAGTAGTTACTGTACTGAATTAAAGGTGCTTTTGTAGCTACCATATCAAACACAAAACCTTGTCTGGCGTGTTTGTAGTAATCATAGCTCATACGAGGCACGTTTGCATCGTCATCAATATCAGCGGGAATAGCTACTTTGTCTACGTTATACCCATAATATGGCGCGTAGTTGTTTATTGACCCTGTCAGCGTAGACTCATCAATATTAAATTTTCTTTCGTCTACAAAATCAGAACCATAAGGAGTAGTCGCCGTTTCATTCTGAATCGGCGTGTTAAACAACTCAGTATTAGAAGCAAACCGTTTAGCTAAATTAGGCATCAAAGAACCTTTTAATAGAAGTTATCACCCGCCAAGAACCCGAAGATCTCAGGAACCCCGCCGCCTTGTGGAGGCACTGCTAAAAAGGTGTACATTTTTGTTTCATTAGTACTTGGGTCTGCAGGTGTGTAGCCGTTTGTCCACGTAACGTTAGTAGGCCATGTAATCGCCGGGTTAACATTCGAAGGTCTAACAATCATTGTCCATGTTTTACAGAAAGTGTCTGCCGCTTGGGGCAGGTTTGTAAAACTAACGGTCACTGCGTTTGCTGTAGGCTCGTATAGGAACACGCTACCTGCAGCAAGGTCAAAAGCTGCAGTAGTTCCATTATCTACAAATGTCTCGTCATAAGAAACTGCCGCAATATTACGGATGTTACCAATGTCTCGGTTCGCGTCTACAACGAGTGCTTTACTTGCTTCTGCCGTCCCGTCTGTCGTTACCACAACTTTATCATAATCCGAGATTGTCCCGGCGAACCCTATAGAAGCTATAAGGGTGTCTCCTGTTTCTAATTGAAGATCGCCTGTAGCATCTGTGACAAGGACGTTATTGTCTACCTGAATGTTAGTGTTATCGTTACGCAACAAATCTAAGTTGTTGTAAAAACCCATGACATCTTGGTCTATAACAAGACCAAGGTTAAGACGAGCTCCTGATGCATCACTGGCTCCTGTACCACCGTCCGCAACGGCTAAATCAGTGATGTTTGTAATACTACCCCCACTAATCGTTGCATTGTCAGAAACAATTGTCCCGCCGTTAATCTTAACAGAATCCATTTCTAGTGTAGACGACATGTCATGAAGACTGCCGCCTGCAGCAAAAATGATTTTGGACTTGCCTGCAGCAATAGTGATCTGAGATGCAACATCATCCTGATCAAAGATCAAGTTGTGTGCCGTTGCATTTATGACTAAGTATACTTTGGTTTGTGTGAATTCTGTCGTAGCGTTGCCAGACTTAACAACAATCGTTGTGTCCGCAGAAGCGTTTGTGAATCGCAACCCTTTGTAATGACCTTTAGCATCTAGGTCTGAGGACTGAGTGATGTCGTTAGTAACCAGATTATACGTTGTACCTTCAGATGTCAGGTCAATTGTCGTATAACCGTGACCACTACGGTCTAAAGCACGTAGGTTTAAGTTGGTAACTGTACCCCACGTACCAGATTCTTCACCTGTTCCGATAAGAGCTAGTCCACCAATAGCAGAATAGGTTGTCATTAGTTCATTCCTCCAACATTAGTCCATGTTGTGCCGGGGGTTGGCGTTATGTTACTATAGCTTGTATCACGATTTGGATCAATTGTTGACCATGTAGTATCTACTACATCAATCAGTGCCCCCCAAACAAGAACTTGCCCGACTAAACCTACCCCCTCAACACCTGAGATATTCAGTTCTTGTACTAACACGTCACCTACTTCAACCGTTGCAGACACACCGTTTACAACGAAGGTGTTTACTCCAAACGAAGAACTCAAAATAGCCGATGCTGTAACGCCTGTAACAAGAAGCTCGTTTACAACGACACTTCCTACACTGGTAGCAAACGCGGCAGGGGTAGGTAAATCTACGCGCACGTTAGGAAACGGCAGGCCCTCTGTCGAAATAGCTTGTTCAGAAAATGCCGCGTTACCTAACATGTTTTACGCCTGTGATTCAGACCAACTGATTCGTCCTGATGCTGTAAATGGGTTTGATGCACTAACCGTAGATGGGTCTTCGTTCAGTTGGACAACCACGGTCAAAACGTCTGGGCCGTCTGGGAAAACATTGTCTCCACCTAAGATAGCATTACCTAGTGTGGCAATCTCACCCAGTGCTTCTGTCGTCAAAACAGGGGTACGACCAGATGTTCCGGTTCCACCAGAAGCCTCAAAGTTGTATACGCTTAGACCACCTGAAATAATATCGGCACTAGAGTGCAAAATCAACTGACTCAAACTTGGGTTCGTAACACGTTGCCATGCGTTAGATGAAAGTTGACCGTTAAGAACAAGTCGAACTGTACATGCGTGTGTAGACAACACAGACACCTGATTAAGAATCAACTGCATCCGATTGATAATCTCACGCTCTCCTAAGAAACC
>Ga0181576_10001404_pt1 | contig 18412 bp, 15 predicted proteins | sample 101ome_22_FD_132464 | JGI IMG/M metagenome (GOLD analysis project Ga0181576, IMG submission 132464) | Coastal salt marsh microbial communities from the Groves Creek Marsh, Skidaway Island, Georgia - 101412BT metaG (megahit assembly) | ecosystem: Environmental > Aquatic > Marine > Intertidal... | reverse complement strand
TTGCCAACGCTCTAAACTAAACATTCAATGCATTTTTTACGCGGACCTGCTCCACCTGTTCGTCTTTGAGTATCAACCCATCCTTTAAGTGAACGATTCGGCGGCACATATGAGCAATATCGAGTTCATGGGTCACACACAAAATAGTTTTGCCTTCATCGTTAATTTCTTGAATCAGTTCCATGACCTCATAGGAGGTTTTTGAATCTAAAGCTCCTGTGGGTTCATCGGCCAAAAGCACCTTGGGATCACTCGCCAATGCACGAGCAATGGCCACACGTTGTTTTTGTCCTCCTGAAAGTTCATTTGGCAGGTGCTCTGCCCAGCTGGCCAAGCCCACCTTTTCTAAATAATGCATTGCACGCTCCGTACGCTCTTGACGCTTCACCCCTTGATAATAAAGTGGCAAAGCAACGTTGTCCAGAGCAGACTTATAGGAAATAAGATTAAAGGACTGAAAAATAAACCCCAAAAATTGATTGCGGTAACGTGCCGCAAGGGATTCATTTAAGTTTTTAATTGGCGTACCATCCAAAATATAACTTCCTTGGTCCGCCTCGTCGAGCATACCAAGAATATTGAGAAAAGTCGATTTTCCAGAGCCGGATGACCCCATAATCGCGACCATCTCCCCAGAATTTACCGAAAAATTTATGCCCTTGAGAACGTGAAGCTGATTTTGTCCTACGGTATAGGATTTATGTAGGTTGTTGATTTCAATCATTATCTCTGCTAAAGGCCCAAAATTAAGCCCCTACATGCGATAATTGTGTGAAATCTTTGTTAAGACTTTGAACGTCTTATTTTATAAACAGCATAACCAACGGCTCCAACCAAGAGATACGGAAAAACCATAAGGTAAACGATGCCGTTATTGATCCCCTTGGCCGCTTGCCCCGAGGGATCGCTCTCTAATACCGCTCGGCACATCGCACATTGGGCAAAGAGCGAATTAAACTCCACCGAAAAAATGATTGCGGCAATGATTAAAAGTAGATTTTTGGTGGCTCCCCTAGGCATAGTAAGGCGCAATCATCAAATAAACAATTACTCCAGTTACCGCCACGTAAAGCCAAATAGGAAAAGTGACTTTAGCGATTTTTTTATGCTGTACAAATTGCTCCGTGCTCGCATAAAAATAAGTGAAAAGCACTAAGGGGATTACCGATATTGACAAAATGATATGACTGATCAGGATAAAATAAAAAGCCCCTCTTAGAAAGCCTTCACCACCGTAAGGGGTGGGATCAGAGGTCATGTGATACGCAACATACATCACCAAAAAAGCAATAGAACACAAAATAGCAATCGACATTAATCGCTCATGCAATGCCCGATTTCCTTTTTTAATTTGCAGTACGGCCGCTACTAAAAGCACCGCGGTAATGGCATTAATACCCGCATAAATCGGCGGTAAAAACATAAGTGGCTCAACCTCTGGAAGGCGAACGCGAAATAATATGGCAACAACTACAGGGATAAGTACCGAAAGGGCCCATATCACAAATTTATATCGAGATTGCAAAAACTGTTTCATCATTTTTCTTTTAGAAGCACACGAATATCGTTAATTAATTTGGAAACTTGGGATAACTCTAAACCATCATAATAAATTATCGGATTTCCATATTGATCATAGCGCGATCGAATGTTTCCTTGACGATCGACTACAGCAAAAAATCCTGAGTGTTCAAAACCACCATCAACTTCTGAGCCAGGGCCCACGTATAGATTAAAGCCTTTATTGGCCATTTGGTAAATCATCTCTTGATCCCCAGTAAGTAAATGCCAATTTGGATGAGTTATATCATATTTTTGGGCATAATTGGCTAATACTTCAGGAGTGTCATATGCCGGATTAATGGTAATGGAAACTAGACTGATTTCTGATTCATCAGCAAAGGCAGATTGCACTTGCCGTAAATTTTGAGTCATTATGGGACAAATAGATGGACAGGTAGTGAAAAAAAACTCCACAACATATATTTGACCCTCTAGATCTTCACTTGAAAACAAATCCCCTCTTTGGTCGGTGAGTGCAAATTTTGGCGCAGGACCAATAGTGGCCATATCCACATCTTTAAAAGGCGCGTGATCTAAATTATGCCGATCCATATCTACGATTTTCTCGCCTTTGACCCGTGAAATTATTTTGGGGATAAACATGATCCCAAAAACCAATATCACAAACGATATCCCGATGTAAGAATAGTTTTGCTTTTTCATATCTACTTTTTACGAGACGTTTTGTATTTCTTAAGGGCAAGTCGATATTCAGCCAGAATGATCTTTATATCGTCATTCATCTCATTATTGATGATGGCATAATTTGCTGCGTTATAACCCCCACCGAATTCTTGGTAGTCGCTTTCTTCCCGACCTCTAAGCTGGCTGTCCTTATCAAGGATATAAACATATGATGAAGATCCGCTGGCATCTAGGGCATAGGGTGTGTTTAAAAGATTATGGATTTGTGCAATCTCGACTAAATCTCCATATCCTACTTTAAAATTAATCGGATCGGCAATCTGCGAAAATTCTTGCTTTAAGGAGACCACAGCAGAATCCTGATCTTTGGTGGTCAGAAATAACATTTGAAAGTCCTCGAACTGATAATTCTTTTTGTAAATTTTGTGGGCTAGGTTAAATACTTCGGCCTTATGCTCTAGAGCATTTTGCCCCAAAAATCCTAAAATTGTAATTTTCCCTTCAGTAGTTAGCGCCGCTCCATTTTCACCGTCAAAGGCATTCAGCACGATAATTTGATCTCCCAACTTAGGAAGTTTTGCAAATTGATTAACCCCACTGGCAAAAAACAAATACACCGTAATGGGCAAAATAAATAAGATCCCAAGAACTAAATACTTCTTCAAGCCCATAATGATTGTTTTATGCAAAAATACAACCCCAAGGTCTTTTGCAGAAATTTATTCAATAAAAAAGGCCCCTTGGTGGGGCCTTAATTTTTTCTTGTATTTAGAGAGACGTCGCTTAAAAATTGAATTTAATAAAGTTGTTTTTGTAAATCTCAAAAATATAGTCTGCCTCAACCAATAAAATAGCGATTAAATAACAAATCAAGAATACGAAAGTCCAAACTACCGCACGACGCAATCCAGTTTTCTCATCACGCATGTGCATGAAGTCCCATGTAATGTAGTAGGCTTTAACGAGAGTCAAAATAATGAAGATCCAGTTCAAATATTTCATGGTTAAAAACCGACCGTGTACCAAAAACTCTGGCTTGACAATTCCAAGTACAACCTCAACAGCCGTAACAACGCAAAGGAAAATAAAAACACCCCAAATCTTTTGGATGTTCGAATTGAACTTCACTAAACCTCTAAAAATCTCTAATTTATGTTCGTGTCCCATGGTGTCCTAATGAGTTAAACCAGATAAAAGAATGTAAATACAAAGACCCATACTAAATCTACAAAGTGCCAGTAGAGTCCGACTTTCTCAACCATCTCATAGCTCTTACGGCGCTCATAAGTACCAATGATTACATTGAAAAAGATAATTATATTAATCACTACCCCTGAAAAAACGTGAAATCCGTGAAATCCTGTGATAAAGAAAAAGAAATCGGCAAATAAAGGATGTCCGTATTCATTGTGTCGCAAATTCGCTCCTTCCAAAACGAATTTTCCATCATTCATTAATTTTTCAATTGACGCTTTCCTAGAAAGTACGATCGGATGACCATCTCGGTCAAGATATTGAGTGCGAATCAATAGGTTTTCATTGGCCAAAAATCCCTTTTGTACTTCTGCGATATCATAAGTTGTTCTGGTCGTGGGTTCGGCATAATGCCAAACGCCATTTTTACGCTCATGGGTCAAGCGGTCCGTCGGAATTGACTCTGCAAAATCAGCCAAAGCCACACGATTCCCATCGGTATCTAAAAATTGTAATATGCGCCCGCCGTTGGTCTCAACAGCACCGTAATCTCCTTTGATGAACGTCGCCCACTCCCATGCCTGGGATCCAACGAAAATTCCTCCACCGATTATCGTAAAGAACATATACCAAGCTACCTTACTTTGCTGCATCTTGTGTCCAGCATCAACGGCCAAAACCATCGTTACTGAAGAAAAAATAAGCACCAAGGTCATAAAAGCCACATAATACATCGGCGCCGGAACCCCATGCAAAAAGGGGACGTGCGTAAATACCTCATCCGCAATCGGCCAAGCATCAATAAATTTAAATCTAGAGAATCCATAAGAGGCAATGAATCCTGAGAATGTCAAGGCATCTGAAAGGATGAAAAACCACATCATCATCTTTCCGTAACTCACATTGAATGGTTGAGTTCCTCCACCCCATGTCTTTCCTTCGGTACCTGTGTTGGCTACGGTAGCTTCCATAAATTATTGGTGTATTTAGAGTGCAAAAATAGGCATTATTTTTATCTGACGAAATAGAAAAACAAAAAGAGGTAAAGCCAGAGCCCGTCGACAAAGTGCCAAAATAGTGCGGCCAGTTCTACCCCTAAGGTTTTCCCTAAAGTGTAACGCTGTTTATAATGATTATAAATTACCACGCTCAATGAAATCAAGGCGGCAAGTACGTGGAATAAATGCAATACCACGATTAAAAAAATAAAAGTGTAGGCGATACTGCTCGTAGGCCCGGTAAAGGCATAACCAAAATCGTTATAGATTTGACTAAATCCCAAATACTGAAGCAGCATAAACCCCACCCCTAAAATCCATGTCACCCATAGAAGCATCATCGCCTTTTGATGCTCCTCTCGCCTAACGGAGCGTTTGGCCCACTCAAAAGCTACACTACTGAGCAATATGGCGATAAGACTCCATCCAAACGCAGACGGCAAGGCCAAGTCTTGTAACCAATCCCCTCGTTCTTTACTCACCACATAGGCGCTGGTTAAACCCGCGAAACTCATGGCCAATGAAATCATTGAAAACCAAAGAAGCATTTTTTTGGCCTTTCTCTGTTGTGTTAATTCTGTCTGTTCACTTAAGCTCATTTTATAATGAATTTATCGATGATAAAAATGGTCTGAATCAAGGTCAAATAGGCCACGCTGACCAACATTAATTTTTTTGCAGCAGCCGTGGTGCGCAGTTTATACAAGCGTAATGCTGCCCAAATAAGCCACAACCCAAGCAGCGCAACAACAAAACCAGAATACAAACTTATTTGAAGTGCCCCCGTCTTGTGCGCTACTGGTATTAAAGCCGTGAGCGCCGTCCATATACTGTATAAAACAATTTGAACGGCCGTTCCCTTATCCCGTTTTCCGGTAGGCAGCATCTGAAATCCCGCTTTTTTGTAGTCATCATCCAAAAACCAGCCAATAGCCCAGAAGTGAGGAAATTGCCAAAAAAACTGAATCATGAACAAGGTTCCCGGCTCGATACCGAAGGACCCCGCAGCGGCAACCCAACCTAACATGAACGGTATTGCCCCAGGTAAAGCGCCTACGAAAACTGAAAGTGGTGTCTTGGTTTTTAAAGGCGTGTATACACTCACGTAAAGGAAAATTGAAATCGCCCCAAACATGGCCGTTTTGGGATTAATCCAGTACAAAGCGGTCAGACCGATTAGGGTTAAAATCAGCCCCAAAGCCAAGGCCCGGTTCACGGTCATATGACCCGCAGGTAATGGCCTTAATTTAGTGCGCTCCATCAAGATATCTAAATCTCGTTCAATAATTTGATTAAAGACATTTGAGGCCCCGACCATGCAATACCCACCAATGATTAATAGGGCCAGGACATCAAACCGAATAAACTCAGCACCCAAAAAGTAACCCGCAACCGAAGAAAATAAGACACTTATAGACAATCTGAACTTGGTGATTTCTTTAAAAAGAAGCCAAGATGTTGGGCGCTCAGATATGATTGTTGTTTGAGACAAAAGTGTGTTTTAAACTCGAGGCAAATATACATGACTCGCACCTTTTTTCACAACTTATAAATCATTATGTTGGGGCAGTAATCATACTTTTATTACCTTCGAATTCTTAAACAAAATATTCATGAATCATCGATTATTAATCAGCCTTATCTGCGGAATATTAAGCACAACTTTTATCGCAGCTCAAGAAACTAATCAAGGATCAAGTGACTCCAAAAGTCAAAACGACGGCGTTTTTGTCTCAGCTAAAAAAATAAAGGACAGCCTGTACTACCTCAGTTATAAAAACACGAATGCTGTGGCGTTTTTGGGTCGGGATTATACTATTTTAATCGATGGTTTTGATGCCAAAGCAGCAACGCAGGCTTTGACAACTGCCGGGCGCCTCTCACTTAATCCCGTGAGATTTGTGATCAATACCCACCACCATAAAGACCATACTGGAGGTAATGATTATTACAGCGATTCAGGGGTTACAATAATGTGTCACAGACAAGCCTACACAAACATTTGGACTGATGTGAATGAAGCTGAAATCAAAAAAATAAACGATTTAAAGCAACGATTTATCGAACAGCAAAAAAGCAATAATGGAGAAAATAAAGAGCTTAACTCCAAGATTGAAAAGCTAAAACAAACCGGTGTAGAGCAAGATTTGGGTTACTCGGCATTTTTATTTGGCAATCAATTTTCATTGAATTTAGTCAATGAAAGTATTGAACTCAGTCATATCCCTTACGCACACACTTCGGGTGATGTTATTGCACTTTTCAAAAACAACAATGTACTGGTCTGTGGCGATTTATTTTTTAACGGAAAATATCCTTTCATCGATGAAAAAATGGGAGGAAATATTGACAACTATATCGCCGCCCTTGAATCACTATTAAAAATGTGCAACAACGATACGGTCATTGTTCCAGGCCATGGCCCCATTGCGTCTAAAAGTGATTTAGCAAGCTATAAGCGCATGTTGGAGTACACCCAGAAAGGGGTTCAAATGGATTACCTATTGGGGAAAACACTTGAGGAGGTCCTCGCCAATAAAACCATTACAGCAAACTTTGATGCGCAAGGATATGGTATGGGTTATGTGAAAACAGAAGAGTATGTGAGCATGCTATATCGTGCGGCAGAAAAACGATACCCAAGAAAAAAATAAGGCATTGGCCCCGCTTTAATTGTTTTTGACAAGCATTGCGGTTAGGAATTAAAAATCCCTGTACCAATTAAATAAATCAGTACGCGATCCTAGACTCCACCACGTAGTATTAAGTTTTTGGTTTGGGGACTGAGAAACTTCAGGATCAAAGGAGCGAAAGATTACCCGTGTAGATATCTTTAATTGGGACGCTGGGTTAATAACATATCCGGCGTCGAATTCAATATGCTTAAAATCGACTGTATTGCCCTGACCGATCTCGTGATTTAGATCCCCCTCACGTAAATCTTCACTCCCATAGATGGACCCTCCGCAAAAAACCTGGGCCTCTGCTGAATCCACAAATTCTAATCCGCGTTTCGCCTGAATGTATTTTAAACTCCCATAAAACCTTTGGTAACGATATCGCGCTATGGCTAAAAGTTCTGAAAAATTAGTGCCCAAAGTATGCGCCATTGATTGATTATTGTGCCCATAATTAAGGACTACCGTATTGTGACTATAGGTAAATGGGCGTACTCGATTATATTCAATTTGTAAATTCAAATTTGGTATACTAAAAGCACTGTAATATTTGGCCCCTAATTGATAGGCCGTTTTGTTTTTATAACTGCCGTTTTTAGCCAAAACATCTGAAGAAGAAAACTCATCAACCAGCAGTTGGCCGTAGGTATTGAAGCGATCGCTCCACTTATATTTATAAGTCAATCCCAATAGAGCATTCCCGCCGCGTGAGCCCGTTGAAAACTCAATGGACGACTTCACAATTACTGAAGGAGTAAGTTTCCCGTTGCCCTATAAAAAACAATTGGATTCAAATAGTTTAAATCAAAGCCGCGATCATTGTCATTTTCCCAAACGACAGTTTCAAAAAAACCAAGATTCAATCGCTTACTCACATTATAGCTCAAATAATGATGGCCATATATTTAGCACGAAAAGAACCATCTGCAGTGACCTCCGGACGAACATCGCGCAGAGACATCCAAGTGTTGGTGTATTTCAGCTTCCAAACCGTGATGTTGAGCTGTAAGTAAGGATAAGGAATCGCATTATCGCTCAATAGAAGTGAACGATATCCATCGCCGAGGAATTGCTTTCCATGCCCAAATTGAAGATTAAAAAATTTGTTTGGCGTGTAGGACACATACCCCGTTTCTATGGGATAATCATAACTATCGGTTCTGAACTCCTTGGCAATTCCGATGCTTGGAATAATCGCAGGGTTTCCTCCGTCAGGCCTAATGGATTCCGCATAAGCGTTAAAATATTGCGCAAAGCGTCCTTGACTCTCATAAACCACAGCACTGATATTAATGTGATCCCCCAGCCCTCCTTGAAGGTGCACTAATCGGGTGTTATTGTAAGTGGCTAGATTACCATCGCGGCCTGTTTCAATATCTTAACCTGGGTCTAGGGTAAACCAATAATCTTTTGCGGCAAAAGCGACAATGTGTTCATTCCACCATTTACGGCCAAACCAAGTTTTCTGGGCTGTTTTAGACTGCTATCTGCCGCTTTGAGATCATAGTAGTTCTTAATTTCTGAAAATCTGTACGGCTTTTGCGCCGTATGATTGTTGGATCCAACTTGATTCATAGCCGCCTCAAATTCGTCATAACGCCGGTGCGAAAGAGGAATTAAACCCCGCTTTGATAACCCTGACCCTGGTATTTATCTTGAACGACCGCACCATATTCTTCGCTGTTTTGCCGGGCAAAACTTTTGATTACTGGGGAGCTGTTCTGCTCATTGGCCCTCTGTACCGCGGCATCATGGACTAAATCTACACCAGGATCACTGGTTATGGACCATTGAATTTGCGCTAAATCATTAGGGGAAAATTGCAATTTAAATTGCATGTAAATGGCCCGTCCATTATAGCTTGCTGGTCTAATTACCGGTAAGCCTTTAAAAAAATCATCCACGTAAACTCGAATGGCCTCAGACGGGCTATCGACATAACGAACTAGAAAATTTCCCGTTTTATCAACTTCAAAAAGCACAGACACCGCCCCGGATATTGCATTTTCGACCTGCCAATTTTTCGCGCTTTCTTCAATCAAAAAATTGATTTATTGCGTAAAACATTTAGGGAGTTCTGCCGGTTCTTGTGCCTCGCAAGCCTCAAATCTAGGATAATGAAGTAACGGATCATTCCATTGCTGACCCAGTATTGGACTAATGCACCACGCCAGCAATATAGCGTGAACAATCAAACCCCTTGACACCGAAATACATGAACTCATTTGAATAAATCTTTCATTAGCGCACTTAAACACAAACGCCCCCATGGTAAATATGGAGGCGTTTGTTTTTATTAAGTACGAAATACTAATTTTCTACTTGAAACAAAATCGGCAAGGCGTAAAGTACCCCAACAGGCTGACCGCGCTGCATTCCAGGGGTCATTTTTGGCAAGGCCTTTACCACATCTATAGCTTCTTGTTCAAGACGTGGGTGTGGCGCGCGCGCGCGAACATCAACCACGTTTCCTTTTTTATCAATTTTAAACTGAACGGAAATTCTTTGACGACCTTCGAGTCCTAAATCGTTTGCTAAGTCTGTATCAAACTTACGCTGTACAAACTTTTGAACTTTTTCGGACATACAAGCCTTCTTTGCATCATTGTTACCCGCACCTTCACAACCAGGAAATACCGGTACGTTTTCAATTACGGCAAATGGTACATCATCAATTTCCTCTTCAACTTCTTCTATCTCTTCAATTTCTATAACTTCTTCAGCATCAGTCTCTGTAGACTCAATGATGGTCTCCTCTACCTCTTCGTCATCTTCGACCACTTCAATGACTTCCGGTGCTGGAGGCGGTGGCGGTGGTGGTGGTGGTGGCGTTAAAATCTGCGTAACTGGCACATCCTCAAGGAGATCATCACCCACATCAAGCATGTCTTTACCTAAGTTACTGCGATCATAAGTTTTCCATTCCACAGCTTGCCATGCTACAAAGAGCATAAAAACCAAGCCTGCAAGCAAATAAATACTGCTCCACTGGTTTAAATCTGCTTTTGGATTTTTTTTCGGTTCCATACTGAATAGTTTATAGCGTTGCTAAAATAGATAAAAAAAGTGGGGATTAAAAAACCTTAATTAGCCTTTTTAAAGATAAATTCTTCGCTTGAATTGAAATACAATCAAACCCAACAAAATCCCTATGGTATTAGCCAATACGTCCATTAAATCTCCGGTACGTGAAACATACCAATTGTCTTGTATGACTTCAATAATAATGCCATAAAATAAAAGTGCAAAAACAATCTTAAGGCTTAATCGGCTTATCTGGTTTTTGATACTTAGCGCCTGTGCCCATAAAAAAAACAGCACCGCAAAAACCAAAAAATGCGCCCATTTGTCTGCCATGGGCACATCGATTTCGGGCAAATCCAGTGCGGGCCAAAGCATGGCCGTCGTCGCGGTAATTTGGGCTGTAATCGCCAGCCAAAACAGTACTTTAGCCCCCAATAAGCGCAGCATAATCCTCAGCAGACAACAACTCTTCAAGTTCCGATGGGTTGCTCATCTTGATTTTTATCATCCAGCCTTGACCGTAAGGATCAGAATTTACTAATTCGGGCTCACCTTCTAGGGTATCATTGAACTCGATAATTTCACCGGACACAGGCAAGAATAAATCGGAAACGGTTTTTACCGCCTCTACAGTCCCAAAAACTGCTTCCATTTCAAGGGTTTCGTCTAAAGTTTCTACTTCTACATAAACGATATCGCCAAGTTCTCCTTGGGCAAAATCAGTGATCCCTACTGTCGCAATATCACCCTCTACAGAAACCCATTCGTGGTCCTTGGTGTACTTCAATTCGGCTGGTATATTCATAACTAAAATGGTTAAAATGTTAGTTGATTTTTGTTAGTTACCAAAATTATAGCGCAGGGTGAATCCACTGCGAATTGTGGTTTGTGGAAAAGCTGTACTGATGGCATATTCCGAAAACGTATGATCGTAGAAAAACAAGGCCGTCAGATTTTTAGTTAACGCGTAATCCGAAGTAAACTGTAGGCCATAAATCGTCTGTCCCGCTGTGGTCTGATTATTATCCACATCTAAATAACGAATGATGGTTTTGTTATCCCTTACGGAAACATCTAACTTAAAGTTTAAGTCACTTTTCATCACAGATCGTTTTCCACCAAAATTCGTTCCGATACGCAAGTCCTTGATGCGATAACCCAGACCTAAGATTAATTCCTGGCCCTGAATTTCTGTCATCAAATTATTGGCGAAACTGAGTGAAAGGGCACGATCTTTTCTGATTTCCGCAAGAATTTTAACCGAATTCATCATCTCGAAATCAACCTTAATCAACGGCGAAAATTGTTCCGTTAAGTTTACGTTATTCAAAACTATTTCTGGTTTGAAATTACCAGACTGGTCTGTTTCGGCAGGATTCTGACGATTAAAATCTAGGTTTGATTGGAATTGATTCAGCGTGTAGGCCGCTCGATAACCGTGCTGAATAGAGAAACGTTTAAAACGCTTTTTAAACCAATCCATTTTCATAAAACCGGTATACTTGAGATCCCAGTTTGGCAGAGGAATATCTCTAAAAATTCCCGAGCGTTCTTTAGACGCATCACTTCCTCGATAGGCTGAGACAAAAGCTGGTAGGAGCACTTGTTGGCTATTTTTACCAAAGCCTTCGGGGTATCCTTCATCATCAACAGGATATGAAGTTGACCCGTAAAAACGTTCCGCCAAGCGCTGAGCAATAGTCAAACGATTGGTTTTGAATGATTCAAATGCCTGAGATCCAAATTCATCACTTGGACTAAAAGCGGTATTGATCAGTACGGTTGAAATATTAAAGTTTCCAAAAGTGTTTGGGGTCAGTGAACGATAAAGCCCCTCTTCGACGATGTAATTTTCTGCAAAATTTTCAGAATACAAACGCGAGGCATTAAAATCAATTTTCAGATCATCAAACAGCTCAGTATTCACTTGCATATCCAATTGACGGCTTTCCACCTCGGTGTACTGCTGGTTGAATTCAGGGAATATCGTTAGCCAGCCATTACGCGCAGCCAATTCTCTGACCTCAGCCTGAGAACCAAATACAAATCCCGCGGTAGGACGCAAGGACCCACCGAAGCCAACCGATGGCAAATATCCGGGCAAGAAAATCCCATTGTTTTCTAAATAATTGACCTGTGCCTTTTTCACCGAAGTCGCCAACCCGATTAAAGAATTGATTACTTTTTGTCCTGGTGAGAGCTTGCGCGCAGGAGCTGATGTGCGCCCTCCCCCATTGCGCATGGCCATGATTTGTTCTCGTTTATTTAAATTTTCAGCCTTACCGCCTTTACCTTCCGCACCGCCTAACAATGAATTACTCTCTGCTCCACCCTCATCATCTTCAGATGCAGAACCGGTTAACTTTTTGAGACCGATATAGCGATACAAGCTCGTCAAATCTAGATTAGAGTTAATTCGATGGGTGCTCGCATTTTGGACTGAGTTTCCTAAATCATAAAAAACAGACGGGCCATCGTCAGAAGGAATTTTTACATTGCTAAACAAATCACTTCCATCTTGCCATTGATAATCCCCTTGATAGGAATACGTCGCACGTAACCACTTTAAAAATGGAAACTTAGACGTCGGTAAATCATAGTTTAATTGCAGCGATTGGACATGCTGGTTTGGATCTCCGATTTCAAAGAAACCGTCCCAAATACCTATAGTGTTGTCGACTCGCCCTTGGTCAATGTAATTATTGACAATTCGATTGTTTGCCGCATTAAAATTAAAACGCAATGAATTCGTCAGGTTGTAATTTATCGTATACTGCCAATCAAACATAAAATTCCTCTGATACAAAGTTGGGAGGCCGATTTGATCGGGCAACAAATTAAGTTCTCTGAATTTTTGTTGATTAAAATTCCTGATAACATTACTGCTTACGGTAATATTGCTCGGTAATGGATTGAAATTAAAATCTTTCAACCATTGCCAATAACGCCCCATAAATAAACTGTCGTTTTTCTTAAAGGGTTCAATAGGTTTGTTGTTGAAGCTATAGTCATAGGTTCCGCCCAATCGAACACGCTGATCCATTGCGGACTCTACTTCAAAATCGTGATGCTCTTCCTCGTTATATGAGTAAGAGAAAGTGAAATTCTCTACATCATAAGGCATGGGTGTCCCTTCATTTTCTTGAGAGCGATTTTTGCGCACCCCAATAAAGTTGATACTCTGACGCTTGGTATAATTGATTGATTGCTCCTCAATAGCATCACGCGTCGCTGCATCGGGCGCATTATCTAAACGCTCTTGCAAAACGATATCATCAAATTCTGGGTCGTATTTCGGGGTAATCAATTCTTCTTGAATACCATAGTTAAACGGTAATTGTATGCCCCACTTCTTAGGGAGTAACTGGCCTAGATTAATATTGGTCACAACATCATATTGTTGCAGATCTTCTAAACTGCGCTGATTAGGACCTTGTTCAATCGACCCAAAACCAATGGTACTGGTGCGTCCGGTAGCGCTGATGTCTGCAAAATCAGCAATATTGGCGTCCATATTAGCGACGGCAGCCCAACCCCCTTTGTTCTCCAATTCGCTCATGCGCAATTCGTTGAACCAAACTTCACCACAAACGTTTGTATTGTTTTTGTTGCGCAAGCCTACCATGATGACCCGAACATTTCCAAAACTAGGATTTCCTTTTATCCCAATACGCATTGGATTTGATGAACCCATAAAAGTAGGGTCTAGCTCGGCTTGATCGTAATAGACGACTTGAGTCGGATCCGCTGTCCCATCAGCCAAAACTTTTGTTTTTATGGCCTGAAGCAAAGCCAATGGTAAGTTTAAACGGTTTTCCTCCGGCCAAACCAGCGATGCATCAGCATTTGTCGGTTGTTCTAAATAAGGAGAGACATTTAATGGCATTTCTATTTCATAGAAGCTCGTGTTAAGGTCGTTCCCCAATCGAATGAAGGCAGCCAGCTCCCCATCGGCCAAAAGAGTAGCAGGAGCAGGAAGAGACTCAGCATGAATGAACATTTCTAAGTTCTTATATTGACGCATGTCAACATTGAAGTTTTTATAAACGGCGCGCGCATCTTCAGGTTGCAAATCACAAACCCGCAGGGCCAATGATTGCTCATCTTGGCGGATAATATTATTGTTATTGTTGAGCTCTTCTCGATATACCCCAGGAGGAATGACATAATTACTGTTTTGAATCACCCCAACCGCCTCATTTTCAAAAGTTGTATTGTCTAAATCATTGGGGCTATTATCCGCGTCCAAGGACTCCGTGTAACGGCGATAATCTCCGCGATAGAGTTCCATAGTACCAAAGCGCAAAACCGTTTCTTGCTCAAAACCTGTAAGGTACATTCGCATAAATCGAATGGAACGGAAATCAGCAATTCCATTGACCGCATCGGTATATTCGCTGAGTGGTATTCTAAATTGAATCCAACGTACGGGTAAATCCTGATTTGCTGGGGTAGGCACTGTAATTTCTTTGATATCGGTGACATAAGGCGATTCCAAATTCATGCCCGGACGAATGTCGATAGCATATTCGAAATAACTGTCTACTGTATTCATGGTATTGTCCCGGTTGATATCCTCAACGTCTGGCTGAGCGGTTGACCCACGATTAGTATTGCTCAGGGTTTCTGGACTGTTCCCCTGTGTTCCGTTGTAAAAATCATAACGTTCCAGCAAGGAGCCTTCGGCCTGTAAAAAATAGGTGTAATTGTCTCGAGCAGGATCGTCTTGACCGGCAAAACTCGGGAAGAACGCAGCCTCATCAGCATCATTTAATCCATCCAAACCAACATCCTGATTTTCTCGATCAGGCCCTGTACTGCTAAAGGTATAAACCAGAGATTGATTGCTCGGTACGCGCCCCCAATTGGTCTGTATCGTATTTAATGTCGAGCCATCTTCGGGAAGACCGTTTTCGTATTGTTTGCGTCCATCTTTTAAAACGTCCTCAGAGATGTTTCCCAAATTAAAGACAAGTTTTCCCCCCTGATTATTGGTATATTCCTCATAGATGAATGGATCCATAAGCCAGAACTGAATATACTCCACATTGGATCGCTCAAAATCTGTGGTGGATAATTGTCTTGAGATTCCTGCAAAGCGTGTTTCAGGATTCGGCAACACGTTGTCTGTTGCCGCGGGGTTAAAATTATAGGGCCCACGCTCTGTGGGCTTGTAGTTGAGGTCCAAGCTAAACAAGGCCTGAGTTTGTCCTTGTACGATATCCTGATCTGGGAATATTTCGTTGCGGAACAAGCGTCGCGTAAATGGCGAGGAAAGATCTTGTTCCCCGACACCTGCTGGTCTTTGGGCGCTGTAAAATATCGGATCAATTGTATACCAGTTCATCTTTGCCCGATTGTAATTCGCTGCCAAATTATTATTCTCTAGATCTCCTCCCAGTCCGATGGGCGTACTGGATAAAAACCAAGTCAGAGGCGCAGAAATATCAATAGCAGTTTGTGCGGCTTCAAAGTCATCAATATAGGCGGTAGCTTTCCCACCAAAATCAGAGACCTTTGGTGCGCCGGGCAATAAATAAGCAAACTCACCGCGAACCGAAACCTGAGAAGGAACATCGGTGTCTATATTAGGCAGTTTATTCACCATACGGGTCAAGAAGGGCACCTCCGTGGAATAATTCATATTCACCCCAAACATGGTATTGTTTATGGGCTCGTTTTGGAAGGCCGCCTTTTGGGTGAGGGGACGTTCATTAAGATTCAATAAGGTTCCTCCAACCTGGAAATCATCACTGAATTTATGTTGAATATCGATTCCAGAAAATCTTTTGGTTTGTTGACCAAACATGGAGTTGTTTTCGACACTGATATTGATCGGCGTGTTTGAATTCTGAAGTGACGGATCCAAAATTTGCACGCGTCCTAACTGATAATTCACGGTGTAATCGACGCCCTCCACTAAGGTTCTTCCCCCTGCAGTCACCGTAACAGATCCTTGTGGAATATTGAATGCCCCTATGGGAATCCCATCACTTCCCGTGGACTTATAGGTCCCCTTGAGTTGGAATTTGTTTTTCTGGCTCTCCTGTTGTTCCGCCTGAATTTTAGTCGTTCGATAAAGCGAACGGAAAACGTATTTGGCCTGATTGGCATTATAGGTTTCAGGCATGTTATAATACTGAGTTCCTTCTGTGGTGAGCTTTTCAAAAAGATAATCTCCAAAAGGTTCTACACTGGTAAATATAATGGCGCCATTTTGACGATCAACCGTAATCCCGGGATAAAAGTCAAAAAATCCATCCCCGCCTTGTTGCGGGTCATTATTGTAGTTCAGTCGATCTAAATTAAACACGCGCAGTAAGGTCGCATCGTTTAAATCCACCGCATTGACATCGGAAATATCCGGCTCAGGGAAATTCGTTCCAGCAACAGGCTTAATGTAGTTCAGCGGGCTTGGATCCAAATACAAAATATTCATTCGGAAGTCCTCTTGTTCCAATTGATATGCGCCTATGGGATAAATATTCTTCATCATCAAGTCCCAAACAGGCTCCTGAACGTTTGTGATGTTGCTCTTAAGTAGTTTTACCACCAAGTTTTGTGGAATGGCCTGAACATTCCCCGGATCTCCGGAGCCTGGATCACCCCCAGTGGTTTGTCCTTCTTGCCCAGTGGCTTGTACCCCGTCGGTAGAAAACTCCCCAACTTGATATACTTTGCCGTTTACTGTGTACTGGAAGGCCACTGCTAAAACCTCGTCATTATTCAGACGCTGATTCAATGAAATGTAGCCCAACTGTGGATTTAAGTTATACTCGTTTGGCTGGAGTTTACGGGCGTTTTCAAGACTGACATAATCAATTCCGTCATTCACGCCAACCCCGCCAAATCCAGAGGCTGCCGTGGCTACATCGCGAATTGCCGGTGATAAAATGCTTTGTACGCCAGGATTGTCAATCCCAAATGGGTTGAAATCGTTGTTTTTATTATCCGGGAAAGCAGTGCCTGGAGCATTGATGAATCCTCCGGGAATTGCATTCAAACCGATGTTTTCACTCTTTGACTCGCCGATATCCTGCAAAGCGATAATGTTGCGGACATCATTTGTGGTGTTATTTCTATTGGTAATCCAGACCTCGGCCCGCGTAATTTGAACATTCGAATTAATGAAAGGATAATTCTTTAAGACGCGATCATAGCTGTCTCTAAAGTAATGGGCTAAGAAAAAGTGACGATTCTCATCATAATCCAAGGCGAACAACTCAAAATCAGTAACGGTTGCGCCGCCTTCGGCCACAACGGATCGGGTCTCTGAGCGCTGCTCCGAGAAAATTCCAGTAATAGTCGTCCGGCCAAATTGAAGCTGAGTTTTGACCCCAAAAAGGCTTTGTGCTCCTTGAATCAAACTGCTATTTAAGGGCATGCTGACGTTACCAACCTCAATTTTTCGGATAATATCATCTTCTGTAGGCGTGTACTCTAGTTTTATTGAATTTTGAAAATCAAAAGTCGACTGAGTGTCGTAATTAGCGGTGATTTGTAGGCGTTCTCCAATTTTCCCGAGCAAACTTAAGCTGATGCGCTGATCGAAATCAAAGGATAAATTGCTTCTGTTACGCGGTGAAAACTGAGGGTTGTCTTGTTTGGTGTACAATAGACCTAGGTCCATCTCTACAGAACCTTGAGGAATAATCTCAATGGTATTTCCTCCAAAAACCGATTCAAAGAAATTCGAATTGACGTAAAACGTGGGCAAGAGATTGCGTTGGGCTTCCTCTGCGCCTTCTTTTCGTCCGTCCGCCGCATCAATTTTCTCTTTGAAATAAGATTTGATCTGCTCGTTGCGCACCCGCTTCTCATATTCGTCTGGGGTTAATATTACTGGATATGAAATGTCAAAATCGCCCAGCATGCGACTTAAAATGTATCGATCTGTAATGGGATCGTAGCTATACATATTCTCGATGCTGTTTGGGTCAGGTAAGTCGAGACGCCCCATTACAGATCCCGTAACGAGCGTATCTTCCTGAGCCTTTAGGTCGGTCCCAAAAAGCAAAAATGCACAGAGTAAAACTCCGGGCACGTAAGATTTCCATCCGTTAAGTATTGCTCTCCCCAAACGCTACAAATGTTTAAATGCCATTTTGATAATTTCCTCTACTGACGCCGAAGGCGCGTTCTTTAGCACTGCGTCGCATGCTTTTTCAGCAATTTTACGCGCATATCCCAAAGTTTCTAATGCAGATAACGCTTCATTTCGGTTGGTATTGCTTGAAACTACTCCAGAAGTTTCTTCTCCGTACAACTTGATGATTTTATCTTTTAAATCCAAGATCACACGTTGGGCTG
>Ga0181576_10001402_pt1 | contig 18423 bp, 4 predicted proteins | sample 101ome_22_FD_132464 | JGI IMG/M metagenome (GOLD analysis project Ga0181576, IMG submission 132464) | Coastal salt marsh microbial communities from the Groves Creek Marsh, Skidaway Island, Georgia - 101412BT metaG (megahit assembly) | ecosystem: Environmental > Aquatic > Marine > Intertidal zone... | reverse complement strand
TTGCCGCACTTAAGGGCACAGTAAATGCGACTTGGACCGCCAAAAGCAGTAAGACGCGGGGCGACGGTCTCGGGATACTAACGCGAGGGCTGCTACCGACGGTCCCGGGATTCGCGGGCATCGCGGAGTGGACTTTCGGGCCCTTCTCTGCCGAACCGCGGAAACGACTCCCGGGGGAAGGTTTCGTTTCGTTTGCCCTGCTCGAGTGCCCAGCGTAGGCGACGCCAGCAGCAGGGTCCGACCGAACGCCGGGGCGGACAAGATTCCGACGATAGACTCAGACCGACGAGAGATTCAGAGGAGAGATTCACGTGACTTGTCCAGCCGAAAAAGACAAGACACCCGACCGCGGCCGGCCCGCCTCGGCGTCGGGGGAGGAGGAACCCATCGTTAAATCATAATCCCAGATCCGCGCTGCCGTGCATCTCCCTACCTTTGTTGAGCCTCCTTGTCTGGATTCGCTCGAGTGCTTTCTGCATACCGCCCCGGCGTCCGTGCCGCGCCGGTGGCTTGGCGTTCTCGGTGACCTGCACCCCCTCGTGCTCGGATCCCGACTTTCGCGAGGCAGGCGTCCGCGCGAGATCCGGCGGCGACTCGCCGGGCGGCTCGGCAGCGATGCGCTCGAGGCAGGCGTCCACCGCCTCGTGGGCCCGAAAGAAGACGGACGATTGCCCCCCCAGGAGGGCGATGACCCCCGCCCGCGCGAGGGCCTCGAGGACGACGCGGTTGGGATTGGCGAGGACGAGGCGGCAAGGCCCCCCCGGCCGTTCGGCGAGAAGGGCGATCACCTCTTTGAGAGCGTCAACACCCGTCGCGTCGATCGCCGTCGTCGGCGCCATCTCGAGGACGACAAAGCGGGTCGTGCTTGCCATGGTCCGGTCGGTCGCCATCACCGCGTCGTGAAGGCGTATCACGAATCCCGCTGCGTTCGCAAAGTAGAGGGGGGCGTCGAACCGGAAGACCAGGACCCCGTCGGCAATCTGCGGGTCGTCGGAAAAGTGGGTCGTCGGGGCCGAGGCTCGTGGGCGTTGTTGGTCCCTCCCGGGGTCTCCGGCCTGGACTCGCCTCCGCCTCGGGATACTGGGTGATGTCCCGGAACACGTGGGCGCCGGGCAGTTTGCCGAGGATCGTGGCGTGGGGCCTGGCGACCTGCGCGATGATTAGCACGAGGGATAGGGCGACGGCGAGCGTGACGCCGATCTCTACCCCGAGGAAGAGCACCCCGAGGAAGGCCGCCGTCCACACGGCGAGGTCGGTGAGGGCGCCGCTGTGCCACAGATCCCTGGGCTGCCCGAGATCGACGAGTCTGCGACGGGGGGGGGGGGCGAGAGTCGCGCGTGGCCTGCCCCAGAGCACGTTGGCCCCCGCACCCGCCGCAAGCCCCGCCGGCCCCCACATTTCTGCCGTCGCCGACGGGTCAGGCTCGAGCGGCCCGCCCGGCGCGTCGTCGGCGCCCCCAGGGTAAGTCGCGCCCGTTCCCTCCGCTCCTCCTCCTCCGCCCCCAGGCACGTCCCAGGCGCCCACCCCGAGTGGGAGGCCCCTGCCATTTCCAACCCCGACGGGAGCGCCGCCGGCCCCCCGGACACCCCCTCCAAGGGGCGCCCACACCTGGCCGCATGACCCCGTGGCCCCCCTCAACGGCGTCCGGGGCGCCACGACCAGGCCCTGGGGCCGGGGACCCCGGCTAGGCAGCGGGAGGGAGAGCCCCGCGGAGGTCGTCTCTCCCCCCCTGGCGCCGCCCCGGATCCGCGACTCCTTGACGAGGTCGCCCGACCGCCCCGGCCCCCCCGGCGCCTCCCGAGGTTCGACGCTCAGGAGAGAGCCACCCCCCCGGAGCCCCAGAGACGGCAGCGCCGCGCACGAGGGTGGGGCGAGGAGCTGCCGCAGCGGGCGGCCCGACAGCGTCCACAGGCGGACGGCACCGTCGGTGCCCGCCGTGGCCACGCGTCCCCGCGACGCTTCGGTAGCGCCCGCGAGGGACGCCCGTTCGTCGTACACACAGATGGCCGTCGTCCCCGGTCCTGACGAAGGGCCGGGGAAGTCGCCGACCCCGCCCCCGCCGTCCCCTCCCCCGACAAAGAAGCTGACACGGCCGACGACGACAGCCGTCCGGTCGGGCGGTTCCAGGGCGCCGGGCCGGCTGTGCCGAACGGCACGGAGCGAGGTCGACAGGTCTCCTCCCGTGTCGTTGTCGCCCTGGAGGACGCGCTCGAGGTCGGACGCCCGCCACATCAGCAGTCCCGCGTGCCCGCCCCCCGCGAATCCCTGCCCCGTGGCCTCAGAGAAGGCGAGGCATCGGATCCCCCCCGAGGGCCCCTGCCCCCATCCATCAGGCGCACGGACGACGGCGCGGACGGAGAGGATGGCCGTCGACGCCCCCGTCGCCTCGTCGTCGCTCGACCCGACGTCGGCCGCGGCCTTGGCCGCTCCCTTCCCCAAGCCCGCCCGCCGACCGTCGAGCACCGCGGCCGAGGCCCCCACCCCATGGGCCGCCCGCCGCGCCATCCGGGCCTCGACGCTTCCCATGTCGCGCATGTCGCGTCCGCCTGCCGCCCCGAGGCCGTCGGGGGAGGCCCGGCGCCGCCGTGCCTCGCGGCGCTCCACCTCTCGCGCCAGGCGCCCCGCGACCCCCTCGGCGCCCCCCACGGCCCGCGCCCCCGCCCCGAGGACGTCAGCGTTGCCCCCCGTTCCCTCGTTGAGGTGGGCGCGGCTGATGCGCTCCCGATCGACCCGCAGCAACCACACGCAGCCCCGAGCGTCGCCGGCCGCGACAAGGGCAGGACGTGGCGCGAGGGACGCCCCGGAGTCCACCATCCCCTCGCCCCCCCCCGGCGGGGGGGGGGAGGGGAAGCGAGCGCGCCACGGGGCGCGGCAGAGGGCGGGGAGGGCGCCCGAGTCGCCGTCGGGGGCCGCCTGAGCGCCCCGGGCGCTGTAGACGGCGGTGGAATCACCATTATCGTCGGCGCCCGCGGCGTTGTGGGCCGGGCCCGCGGAGGGAGAGACGGTGCCCGGGACGGGCCTACGGCCAAGCGGGAGCGCCTGGAGCGCTGCCCCGCCCGGTGCCCACACCACAAGGAGTCCGTCCATGCCCGTCGACACGACCAGACCGGGGCGGGGCAGCCAGCATAGGCCCGCTACGGGGCCCCGGTGGCCGGTGGGGCCCCGGTCTCGCCCCGAGGTCGTCAGGCCCCGGCCGGCGTCCTCGTTTCCTTCGCGGCGGGCGGGCCCACCCGCGCCGGGGCACCCCGGCTCAGAACCGTGCCCGGGGCCTGGTGACCACCGCTTCACGTCACCCGAGGCGGTTCCCGTCCAAAGCGTCCCGTCGGCCGGTCTGCGAGGGGAGAGACGGAGGGCGTCTGGGTCGGCGACCCGCGACCCGCGGCCTCGGCCTCAGCCTCGGCGACGCGCGTGGCGGCGTCGTGGCGATCTCTCGGGGCTCATCCGCACCCCAAGAACTCACTCGACGCAGGCAGCAGTTGTACCGGCAAAATGATGCGCATCCAGGACGTCAAGCAGCTTCATTCCCCCCATGTTGAGGGCCGCGAACGTGCCACGGCCTGGCCGCTCAACGCCGACTGGTCGACGGCCAAGAGTCGGGCTTGCTGCGCGATTTCTCAGGCTAGCGGCAGAGGAGAAGCCGCTGGCGACGGAGGGAGCCGTCGGGAAGGGAGAAGAGGCAGCGGGGTGTCTCGAACGCCGACGTTGGCCGACGGTGGGGGTGGTCAAGAGAGTAGCGCGGACTGCGGGACGACCGTCTCACGTCGTAGCAGCTCGAGCAGAAGGCCGGCTACTAGCAGAGGTCACCAGCGATCGATGGGGAGGGGTCGAGATGATTCCTCGGACGAGGCTGGCCCGAGCGGTCGGCCGGCGCCTTCGTCGGCCCCCCGCGTCAAGCAGTTCCGTTACAAGCGGTTTTCCCAGGTCATTGCGGAGGCGAGAAGGTGTGGTGTAGAATAGTCGTCGTTGAGCGAGGCGAAATGGCCACCAGAGCCTGGAAGGGGCTCATTCGGCCGCCGCCGCCGCCGCCTCGCCTGTCAGTGCCCCCCGCCGCGTTTTTTTGGAGCCCAAGGGTGCATCTCGAGAGCGCGACGAGCGCGGCAACTAGCGTCTGTTTTCCTCTCAGCGATCTGAGAAGAAAAAAAATGCCCCAAAGTCATTGAGGGCCACGGCGACCAAGGAAGAGGCACGGCCCCCTCCCCCCGCCGCCCGTCTATGTTTTCTGCCACCGCAGCTGCCAGGCTCCCCGCGGCGGTCTTCCGTCCCCACCCCGCACCGCGCTCGACGCTCCTTCCCCGCAGATGGACGTGGACGTGAGCCGGGACGCCACGACGGTGCGGGACAACCCCCTGCCCCCCCACGACAGCCACGTGTCCGAGGCCCTGGCCAAGCACGTCGAGCTCTGCCTCGCCCCCCACTGGTCTCAGGCCGCCCGCGACCTTCAGCCGCACGCACGGTCGTTACCGTTGTTATTAATCGGCAAGGATAAGGTATTCGAATCACTGATTAGAGTCTTGACCGAACCTGAAGCCCGCGACTCGGCCGAGGCTGCCGGGGCCCTCGTCGTCGCCCTGGCGCGCGACCTTCAGCGGGGCTTTCTACCGCTGCTTCCGCGTCTCGCCGACGCGCTGGCAGATCTGCTGTGCGACGACCGGAACGAGTTCAACGACGGGGACGAGGACGGCGCCGCCGCTCGTCGCCGTTCCTCCAACGGCCCCGCGGCGGCGAAGGATGCCGTCGTCGTCCGGGCAGCCTTCCTCACTCTGGGCGGGGTCGTGGTGCGGCTCCGGGCTCACCTATCCGCGGACGTGCCCGCGGTGCTGCGGGCGACGCGACGCCTGCGCTACTGCCGAGCACACGAACACGTGCGATCCTTCGCAGCCGAGGCCATCGCCTTGTTGGTGCGGACGGCGCGTGGCGCCCGCGCCGCCCGCGCTGCCGTCCGCACTCTTGTCGACGAACAGGCTGCGGCGCCTGGCGAGGCCCGCACCCATGGCGCCGCCGCGCTCATTGCGGAGGCCGTGTGCGGGGCCGGGGGCACCCTGCACTCGCGCGCGTCGCGGGTACTGGCGGCGACGATCGCCGATCCGCTCGGGCCGACGGCCAATGTCGACGACGACGACGACGACGACGACGTAGGTGTGGGGGAAGGAACCGCTGCGGCGTCCAGCGCCTTGTCCGCCGCACTCGCCGCGCTATCGCCCGACCAACGGCGGGCCCGGGCAGCCGCCGTCGCCTCTGTCGCGGTGCACAGAATTCTCGAGCATGCCCGGGGCGCTCAGGATGGGTACGGAGGCCGCCGCGCCACCGAGGCGGCTGACGACCCCACAGCTGCGGCGGCGGTGGCAGCGATGGGCGGCCCCAAGACTGCCGGAGAAGTCTGCACCCCCCTTTGGGAGGCCGTGCTGGGAGAAGCGGAGTCCCGTCTTCGGGCGGCCTTAGCGACTCCCGCCGAGGGAGACGAGCGGGACGCGGCCTGGCGGCACCTCGCTCGGGCCGTCGGCCTTGCCGCCCAGGCCGCCGCCCACCGGGGCGGGTCTCGCGTGCTCTCCTTCTCCGCGCTTGTGCCCCTCGTAACCCGACTGGCCGAAATTCTAGATGATCGCGCTGAGGGCCGCGCCCAGTCGTTCCTCGCCGCCGACTTCCCCGACCCGGGCGACTTTCGGCGATTCCTCGATCCATCCCTCGCCGGACAGACAACGCGGCTCGCCGCCGCCGTCGTGTCCGGTTGGGTCCGCTCGTCGGGCCGCCGTGCTGCCGCCGCGGGGCTCGCGCCCGCCGCGCGTGCGTGGACGCGCCTCTTCTCTGCGCCCCCAGCCCGCGAGACTCTCGATTTCCTTCGAGACCTTCTCCGGCCCCAGCGGGGACCCCAGGATGGGAGGGTGGCCCCGGACAGCCTGGCCGCCGAGGTCCTCGGTCTCTTTGCCCCCCGGGCCCTAGGCGCCGCTGGCCGGTGCCTCGTCGACCCTGACGCCGAGCCCTCCCAGCGCGGCCGCGCCGTCGCCGTGCTCGCCGACGCCTGCGCGGCTCTGACGGCCCCGCAGGACCCGGGTGCAGCCGCCTGGGGCTCTTGGGCGGCCGAGCCCGACCCGATTCTCCTCTCGGCGCAGCCCGGGGGGAGGGCGCTCGCCGTGCGGATCCGGGCCCTTGCCACAGGGGACGACGATGACGACGGGGGCGAGGCTCGCGCCTGGTGCGCCCTCCGGTGCCTGCCCTACACCACGTCGGACCCCGCTGACCTCGCAGACTGTGCCCGACGGGCCCTCATCCGCGCCTGGGCCGCGGCCGACAATGCGACCGACGTGACCACGGCTGAGGCCGCTCTCCTATCGGCCTCCGAGGCCGTCGCCCTGCTGGTCGGGCGCATGTTGGCCGAAAGGGACGCGGACAGCGTGCGCACGCTGGCAAGCGAGGGCCTGGTCCGTCTGGCAGCCTCTCCTGGCAGTTACCACGCCCTGCTTTGTGCTTCAACTCCCCTATCGGCCCTCGCGTCGCTGGCCGATCCTGCCGTCGACCACGTTTCAGGCGGGCTATTGTCAGAAGAGCATCTCGTCGACGTGCTGCTGCCGCTCGTGTCGTCGCTGCTCGACAATCCCGCGCAGAGCCTCCGTCGGGAGGCGCTGCGGCTACTCAGCTGTCCGCGGCAGCCCCGGGTGGTGGACGCCGCCGCCGGCAAGGACGCTGCCGCCGGCAAGGATGCCGCCGCTGCCGCTGCAGCGGTGGCGCTTTCTCGGCAGCGGCCTCGGTCGGGATACATGGCGCTGCTGCTGACGATTGAGGACCGCCCGTCGACGCTGGAAAATGGGCGCAAGGCGGCCGCTCTGCTTGGCCGGCTCGGCGCCGACATCGAGGCAGGGCAGGTGCCAGTTGCCCTGCGCGGCCCAGTAGCAGCCTCGCTCGCCGGGCTTTTGGCCGTCCGCTTTTCTCCCCTGTGGGGTCCCGCCCGCGACGCCCTCGCGGCAGCGGTCGGGGCGTTCCCCGACGAGGCTTGGCCGGTGCTCCTGCGGCATCTTGACGTGGCGCAGGGAGCGCTGCTTGGTTCCGACTCCGATGGGGCTGATGCCGCCGCAGTGAGAGTGTCCTTTGGAGACCGGGTGGCCGCCCTCAATGCCGACGCTCTCGCCCGTCGTGGCATGCTTCCCGACGGGCTCGACGAGCGCCACACTCTGCTAAGAGACCGCGGCACCGTCCGGGCCAGTGGAGGGTGTACAGACCCTTCGACGCGTCTCTCGTCGCTGCTGGGCGCGTTAGCGGCGCTCGAGCCGTCAGCGCTCCGGGCGCGGTCGGCTGACTGGCTGCCGCGGCTTTCTGGCCTTCTGGGGCACCGTCAGGGAGGCCCCGCAGAAGCCGTCGCCCCGATCGAGCAAGAAAACGACGAAGAGGAAGACGAAGACGAAGATGACGACGGCGACGACGACGAGTCCGCCGCCGTGGTCCGGGCGTCGACCGCCTCTCGGTGTCGGCACCTCGTCTCGGGTAAGGAGTGGCGCGGCCGGGTTCGCGACTGGCTCGCTGTCCTCGCCCGTGCCGACGGAATTCGAGAACTCGAGTCGGACGCGGCGCGGAGCCTGCGGGAGCTGGTGGGGCGCCTCGCTGGGGACCGTGATCCCTTTGTGCAGGTCGCCGCCCTGAGGGCCCTGCGGGGCTTTCGGATCAAGTGGCTCGCTGGCCCTGGGTCCCTCGACCGGCTCTGCCGCCTTGCCGACCCAAAGACCATTCGGGCCGAGCTGGCGACCTTCCCGATGCAATCGTCCACCCTGCGCGAGGGCGAGCGGGGCCTCGACCCCGCGCACCGGGGGCCCCTCCTGGCCCTGCTGCAGCGGGTTCTCTTTGCCAAAATCCGGCGGCGGACGGCGCGGCTGGGCGCCCGCAGCGCGTCGGGGTCGGCCCGCGGCGCCGTGCTCGGGTTCCTGGGCGGAGCCGAGCCCGCCGAGCTCTCGACGCTGTTCGAGCTCTTTCTCGAGCCCCTTGCCGAGGGAGAGCCCGTTGATGGCGCTGGGCCCGCGCCTTCTACGACGAACATGTCCCCTGCGTTGGCCGTTTCCTCGGCCGGTGTCGGCCTGTCGTCGATCTTCCCCATTGCTCGCCGCGCTGCTGCCGACGACGCGGCGGGGAGCGAACCTGGCCCGCTACCCCCGCCGGAGCACCCCAAGCGTGGACTTCTGGTGCCACGTCCCTGGTGGGCAGAGCACCTCTACAGCCGGTCCCAGGGATGGTGGCTCGAGGTGACCCGGGACGGGGCGGACGCCCTTGCCGCCCTGCCCCACCGGCGGCGGGCTGGCTTCCTGCGGGCCTTTGAGGACCTCGTGGGCACGCTCGGATACCGCGCCGCGCCATATTTGCCCCCTTTTCTCTCCGTTGCGTTGCGATGCCTCGAGTTGGGCTGTCGTGGGATCGTCGATGGTGGCACCGCTGCATCCCCTGATGTCGGTGTCCCAGCGGTGGAGTTGCGGGAGCTCCGCGTGGGGTCCCTGCGGCTGCTGGCGACGGTGGCCGGCAAGTTCCCGTCGGACGACTGCTGGACGGCGCTGCTGCCGCATCTCCTTGCCACTGCACGCCCGCTGGCCCCACGCCTCGCGGCGGAGGCCGCTGCGACGTCGCGGCCCCCGGCGCTCCTCCAGCTTGTGGCGTCGCTTGCGGCGTCGCCCGCGCTTGTGTCGCCCGCTCTGTCCACTGAAAATGGCGTCGCCGTGCTGGGCGCCGCCCTGGGCGTGCTTGGTTCCATCGCCGCATCCAGGGAAGCCACGGGAGCCGCCCTGGGAGTCGTTGAGGCACTTCTTGACTGTGCCGACAATGTGGCCGAAGTCGACGTCAAGGCCAGAGAGGGGAGCGATGACGCTGTCAACGACTCCGGAGTGTCGGCCGCTGCGCTCGAGAGGGTGATCGCGCCTCACGTCGGGCGCATGCTTGCCGATATCAGGACCCTGATCGACTCGTCCCAGTTGGGCCGGGGCGCCGGGGCGGCTGCAGGGGTTGCAGCTGGCGACCGGGCACGCAGCATCGCGCTCAAGCGGGGCTTGGCTGATGCGGCGGCTGACGCCGCGGGCGCTTTGGCCGCAGCGTCCGCCCTGTCGGACAGAACAGCAGATCGAAGGGACACAGCTCTCGCGCCCCGCCTGTCCAAGGGCGGTCTGCGGGAGTTGGCCGTGCTGGAACGGCTGGGGTCGCGGGCAGCGGCGGCGTCGGATGGTGGCGCCTCGGCCGCGGCCCTCGCTGACACATTGGCAGCCCTGGTGAACCGCCGTGACGGACGTGGCAGGATTCGCGCTCGTAAGGACCCGAAGACGGCCGCCCGTGCTCTCGCGGCCCTGTCGTCCGTCCTGGAGGGTGTCGCTGCCTCGGCCGACCGGCCCATCCCGGACGACCGCCTCTGGTCGTACGCGTCGTCCATTGGCCCTGTCGTTGGCGGCGTTGCTCATGACGAGGCCTGCCACGCCGCTTGTCGAGCCATCGCCGCCATTGCCGCCCTACTTCCCGCGGTCTCTCCCGTTGCCGAGGCGCTCGATGACCTGACGTCGGTCGACACCACGTCGCTCGAGCGTGGACCGGACTACGACGTGCGACTGTCGCGCTACCGCAACCTGGACGCTGCCTGGTGGTCGTCGCTGGACCCTCGTGCACTCGCCCCCGTCATCGCCCTCGTATCGCGCGATCTCCGCCTTGACGATGACCTGCCGCTGCGCCAGGCCGCCTCCTCGGCCTTGACAAGACTGCTGGACGCGGGGGATGTCTCCGAGGGGTGCCGCGACGCGTTCGCCCGGCTTGTTGTCCCCTCTCTGCGGTCAGGCGTCGGTGCGTCCTCGCTTGCAGTGCGTCAAGAGCACGTGGGCCTGTTACGCCGCGCCGCGCTGGCCCGACCCGACGAGCACCCGGACCTCGCGGCCCTTTGCAACGCCGATGAAGATATGTGTTTTTTAGCCAACGCCGTTCACCTCCAGACGACGCGGCGGGTCCGGGCGCTGGGCCGGCTGGCGTTGACGCTGCGGGCGCAGGCTGAGGCCGAGGCTGGGGCCGCCTCCGCTTCCAGAGACGTCCCGGCTCCGCCCGCTTCCCACCTGCGCCTGGGCACTCTTGTGTCCGTCGTAGCCCCCCTCCTCCAGCAGGCCATCCTTGAGGGTGGCGCCGACTCCGATGGCCTTCGGCGCAAGGCGGGCGACGATGACCGTGACGCCAACGTCGTTGAGGCCGCCGTCGGCTGCCTGCGGGCCCTGGCCCTTGCTCTGCCTTGGCGACAGTACGAACTTCTGCTGCTGCGCTATCTTTCGGTGCTCCGGTCGCGGGCAGGCAAGCCCTTGGCAAAACGCGTCCTCCGGGCGCTGACGGCCATTCTTGACGGGTTTCACTTTCTCCGTGGCGTTCGCGGCCACGATGCCGACGCTAATGCCGAAGGGTTTTCCGCCTCCCGGCCTGAGGTCGGTGGCGCTCTCGCGGCCATTGAGGAGATCCACCGGCGGCGGGAGGCGGAGGAGGCGGGGGAGGATGCTGCCTCCGGGGCCACCGAGGTCGAGGTCGCCAAGTCCCGCGAGGACGGCGAGGACGATGCGTTGGATGACGGTTCTGACCCCGACGACGCCAAGGATGCTGACGACGATGACCCCGATCGAGCGGCGGTGCGCGACCATCACGTCGACGTCGAGCGCCGACTGACCCACTCGGTACTTCCCGCGTTGTTGGATGAGCTAGTGGACAAGTCCACCGACAGAGTCCGCACCCCCGTGGCCCTCGCCCTCGTCGGCGTCCTCCGCCTGCTACCGCGCGAGGTCGAGGCTGACCACCTGCCCCGCCTGCTGCAGACGGTCGCCAACGTTCTCAAGAGCCGCACCCAGCACGTTCGCGACGACGCTCGCCGAGCCTTATCCCAAGTGTGCATGGCCCTTGGTCCCTATTACGCTCCCTTTGTGGCCCAGACGCTTGTCTATGCCCTACCCCCCCGTGGATTCCAGGCACATGTGCTTGGCGCCACCCTCCACGCGTCGCTCGAGGCCATGTGCCGACACTCCGAAGCCGCCGAGGGAGGGTGCTTGGACGACGCCGTCCGCGTGTGTCTGCCGCTTGTTGACGCCGACCTATTTGGAGATGCGGACGATGCGAGGGATGTCGCCGCCGTCCGTGCCGCCGCGCGTGAGGCTCGCGTCAGCCGTGGCGCGGACGTGCTCGAGCTGCTTGCAGGACACTGCACGTTCCGGGTCCACATCGCCGGGCTGATGGAGCTCGTGCGGGTTCGGTTGCCCATGGCGGCGCGCGACCCACGCGTCGCCAACCGACTCCGAGAGCTGCTCCAGAGCATGGCGCGCGGTGTCCTCGCGAATCCGACTCTCGACGCATCCTCGTTGGCTGAATTTGCTGTCGCTGCAGTCTCCACGGGACTCGACGCCGAGGACGCGGGCCGCAGGAGAGCTCGCGAGATGGGGGACGAAGGGACGGGCGGCCTTGTTGTGGGACGTTCAGAGGAGGCGCGACGGGCGGAGCGGCAGCGGCCCTCGGGCGCCCACGGTGGGTCGCTCGGGGGGGTGGCTCAGGACGCCCGCGCCGGCGTCGGGGCCTCAGCCCTCGCCGCTGACGCCGCGGGTCTCGCCGCCGAGGACCTCGCGCGCGACGGTGGAGGTGGCAGGGGCGGAAGAGTTCGCGGGAGAGGAGGCTGGGGCGGGGGAGGGGGTGAAGGTGGCCGGAGCGGCGGCCGAGGCCGGGGCCGGGGCCGTGGCCGGGGGGACCAGCCCTCGGGCCCTACGGCCGACGACGGCAATGGCTCCGACGACGACGCCGCCGCCGACGCGAGAGACGAGACGGATCGCGCCATCTTCCTCGCCACCGTCCGGCAGGGCCACCTCATTGTCGAGTTTGCCATGTCTCTCTTGCTGCAGGGTGCCCGGAAGGGACCCCTCGCGCGTCCCTCCGACCCCGTTGTCCTCGGCCTTCTCGATCCTCTCGTTGCCCTCGCTGCCCGCGCCGCGGGGAGCCGGCAGCAGCAGGTGTCGACCCTGGCCTTCAAACTGCTGCGATGCCTCGCCCCCTTACCGCTACCGTCCCTGACAGCTGAGGGGGGCGGGTGCGTTCTTGCTGGCCGGGCCCTGACCGAGACCCTGCGGGCCGCCCCGCGCACGACCAACCCCCTGGCCCAGGAGGCCCTGGCCACCATGGCCACCCTGCTGCGTTCATGCCCCGCCTACGCGCCAACGGTCCCCCAGCTGCGCCTCGTGATGAAGTGGGCGACCAGCGACCTCGAGGCCACGGCCGAGCGCGGCGTGGCCCTGGAGCTCTTTCGCGCCGTCGTGGGCCGTGGGACGGTGCTGCCCGAAGTCTATGACGCTGCGTCGCAGGTACAGGAGCTCATGGTCACGGCCGAGGCCCCCGCCGTGCGCGCGGCTTGCTCGGCCGCTCTGCTACACTTTCTACTCGACTACCCGCTGGGGGACGGCAGAGTCGATGAGCACCTCAGGCGACTCTGCGCCAACCTCCAGTACCGCCATGCCGATGGCCGGAGGGAGGCTTTGGAGTGCCTTGGTGCTGTCGCCGGCAAATTTCCCGTCGCGGCTCTCGACAGCCGGGCGGAGCGGCTCTTCTTGCCGTTGGTACAGCGCCTTGTGAACGAGCAGCCCGGTCCCGCACGGGCGCGGTGCGCCGATGTCGTGGCGACGCTGGCGCGACGGGTGGAGCCGGGCACGGCCGACCGGCTCTTCTCCATGGCCGCCGCGTGGCTTGGCGGGGCCGACGCTCGCCTCCGCCGGGCGGGGGCGCAGCTCGTGGGCGTGTTTGCGCGCGCCGAGGGGCCGCGCTTCGGGAGACGGGCCGAGGGGGCGCTGCCGCCCCTCCTCCTTGTGCTCGCGGCAGCCGCCGAGGCCGATGCGACGGAAGCGAGCGCCCCGGGCGCCTGGGAACCCGTCTACCTCGCCCTGTCGGCCCTCGAGGCCGTCATCGAAGCCGTGCCGGACCTCGCCGCTCGAGCTCCTGACGCTGCCCCGCTGGCACTTGAGGCTTGCGCGGGTGTGCTGACATTTCCGCATGCATGGGTTAGGCGGGGCGCTGCCCGCATCGTCGCCCCTGCCCTCGCCGACCTCGCCCCGGGGGGAAAGCGGAGCCAACTGATCGACTCCCCAGAGTCCGCGGGCAGACTCGCTCTTTCCTTTTTCGTCCAGCTTCAGGCCCCAGGCGTGGATTCGGCCGGCGCCCAGCGCGCTTGCGAGGCTCTGACGTCGCTTGCGCCCGACCTCCCGAAAGGCCTGGGGGAGTCTGGGGCAGCCGGGGCCAACGATGATGCTCCTGCTGCCAATGACGACGACGCCGACCAGCCGGAGGACGTTGGAGCCGAAGACCAAGCCGAGGCAGACGAACCCAACGAGCTCTCTGGCGAAGCTGGGGCGGAGGCGGCGTTTGACGAGTCGGTCGAGGCGCCCGCAGCCGATGCCGCTTGGGCAAACACCAACGGCGACGGCGATGGCGACACTGACGCCACCGAGGTCGAGCCCGCCGACGCCCGCCGCCCCGGAGCGTTGACCCTCCACGGCCTGTGGCGCCGCGTCGGCCGCTTGCTGGACGACACGCGCCGGGAGCGCCGCGTTGCACGTCTTGCCAGCCTGGGGTGGGTGGGTCCGTGTGCTTTGGCCCTTGGCGCCGACCGGGCGACGCCCCTGCTCCCGCTCATCTGTCCGGCTCTCTTTCGTATTTCGGAGCGCGGGGTGCGGCAGACGACGGGCGACGTCCGCGACGCCGCCGACGCCGCCTTGACTGACCTCAGGGCCGCATGCGGTGACGACGCTGTCGCCTCGGCCCTTGCAGAAGCCCGCCGCCGCGTTCTGGCGACGCGCGCTGACCGCCGCAAGGCCCGCGCCGTCGAGGCCATCGTCGACCCCGCCGCCGCAGCCGCGGACAAGCAGCGCAAGCACGCCCGCAAGCGCAGGGCCGAGGCCGACAAGATGGCAGAGATCAAGAAGAGGCGGGCGGCAGGCGTGCCGCTGGGCGGACTCGTCAAAACGCTGAAACGGAAGTATGGCCGGCAAAAGGGGGTGGGCTTGGATGATATCTGAGGCGCTGTGGAACTATTGGAAAACCGCCCGTCACGCGTCTTGGCTCGCGCAGCCCGCCCCGCTCAGCACCGCATCGGCCCGTCGCATCAGGTCCCGCGCGGCGGCGACGACGTCCCCAACTCCCTCCTCGTCAGTTCTCTCGACCGGGGGCGACGTTGGCCCCGTGTTGCCTCCAGCGGTGTCTACAATCACGAGGTCCCCGTCGCTCTCCTCAGCCGATCCCGCACGAGACCCAAAGGCGGTGCTGGGCTCGGACAGAGGTGGGGCCCGTGACGCGCGGAAGCCGACTCGGCCCCCGCCCGCGCGGCGCGACGCGTCGGCATTGGGCACCGCGAGGCCCGGATCCGACGCGGTCAGAGAGCTGCCAGGAGACAGGTCGCAAAAAGGGGAAGCCTCGCCTTCGGCTGGGGGCGGGGCGTCCGCGACGGCAGAGTCAGCGGCGCCCGGCGATGTCGCCCCGGCCGATCTGCCGCCGTCGCTCGGAGAGCCCCCGCCCTCTGACCGCAGGGCCTCGCTCGCCAGGGCGGCGGCCAGAAGCGCCTCCGACGCCTCCGCCTCCAGCCCCGCCAGGGCCGTGAGGCGCTGGAGGGGGCTCGAGGGGGCGTTGGCGGCGGCAAGGAGGGGATCGCCGGAGGCAGCGGCAGGGGTGGTGGCTGGCAGCGGGACCGAGCTGGGACCGGCGATGGCGCCGGGGCCGGCGACGAGACCGGCTGTCGTTGAGGCGCTGCGCTGGCTTGGCCGCGGTCCCGTCGACACGGCTTGGGCTAGTTCGACCCTTCCCTCACTGGAAAAAGAGTCGGAGAAGCGGCGGCCGCGCGGGGACCCCGGCGAGGCAGAGCGACCCTGCGATTCGGAGGGGGCTGGGCCCGCCAGGCCAAGGTGGGCGCCGTCGCTCGGCCGACGGCTCGGTCGCGGTGACGGCCGAGGTGACGGGCGGGGAGACGTCTCGACAGGGTCGGCGACCCGGATGATCGCGGGCGTGGACGACTCGGTCGCTGGCCGCGGCAACGACACAGCCGCGTCGGAAGAGGCTGCAGCGGCGCGGCCGCCAGCGTCGGCCTCGGCGAGGCGCCGGCGGAGGTCGGCGGCCGTCGCCCGCACAGGCGACGCGCGCCGGGGCCGACCGAGCCCGTCGCGAGGGGGAGACAGGGCAAAAGCGGTACCAGCAGACAAGGCCAATGCGCCCGCACGATGCCTCTCGCGCCTCTCGGCTGCCAACGCGAGGGCCTCGCGCCCCGACGACGCCGAGGACGACGACGACGACAACGACTCGGCGGCCGACGCCCCCGGATCCTCCCCCTCTTTTGTCCCGAGGCCAAAGTCTCGCCGGAGGGCACGCCGCTCCAGTCTCCCCGTGCGCAGCGGGGTTCCGGGCGGAGGAGCGGGGCCGCCCAGAACGGGGGCGCCACCGCCGAGCGCCCGCCGAGAGACTCCGGCGGCCTCTGCTGCCTCCGCGTCCCGCCGCATTCCCCGGGCCACGCGCAGCGCCGCCGCTTGACGGGGCTCGAGCGCGGGAGAGGCGAGGAGCTCGGCTGCCCGGTCACCCCCCGCGCGGGGAGAGCCGTTCCTCCAGGGGAGTGGGGGGTTCCACCGCCACGCCGAGGGGCGAGAGAGATGGCCGTTGGCACCAGCGGCAGGGCCAATCTTGGCGACATCGGCGTCGGCGGAGACAAACAGCGCAGTCGCGGCCGTTGGCCTTGGGGCCGCCGCCGGGGCAGCCGTCTCAGAGGGCCCCTCGAGGGTCGGGGGAGCCGGGGGGGCCGTCCGAGGCCGCTCCCGGACGAGCCGCTCGGGCAGCAGGGCAAGGAGCCGAGCGGTGGCACCCCCCTCGACCGGCTCCGGCGGACCGGCACCGTCGACCCCGTCGCTCGCCGAAAGCGAATCGTCGTGGGCAAGACGCAGCAGTGCCCTGTCCCGCTCGAGCATTCTCCGGTTGACCCGACGCCTGAGGCGCCGACCTCGCTCCCCGAGCGACGTCGTCTCCTCCCCGCTCGACTCGGAGTCGGTGTCGGCCAGGGCGAGGGCCCCCGAGGGGCGCGGCAGTGCCCGGGGCGGCGGCGACGTCGGCAGCCCCAGAGCGTACCCACCGTCCTCTCCGAGGGACTCTGCGGCCTTTCGCAGCCTTCCCTCCCGCCCGCGCCGCCGCGCCGCCGCCGCGCCTGCCGCCGTCGGGTCGTGGGCGCCCGGCGGCCCCGCGGCGCGGGCCGCTGCCGCCTCTCTCCGCATCCGATCCAGTGCCGTTCTGTCCCGCGGCCCCGGGGCGCGACCCGTAGCGGCCGATGCCGCCGCCGCCACGTCGTCCATTGGCCGCGCGAGACCGATCGCGCGAAACCGGGCATCGATCGCCGCCGCCGGATCCACGATTGATCCGGCGCCGCCTTCAGCCATGGCAGTGCCGACAACCGAGGCCCCTGCTGCGGCGGAGTCGCGCCGAGCCGCCGCGTCGGCAGCCCGACTCAGAAGCTCGGTTCCGAGCCCCGCCCGTGAGGCCACCGCTCCCCGCACCCCGAAAAGGTTGCCTCGGTTCGCGCCAGGCGCCGAGGGAGGGGCGGCGAGCCGCGACGAGGCAACAACGCCGCCGACGCCGGGGACGGGTGCGGGGATGGGGACGCGAGGCCGCGCCCGCGGATCGCGCCGTGGGGCGGCACCGGCGGCGGCGGCGGCGCCCCCCGCCCCTGCCCCTCCCCAAAGGGCCCCCGGAGGCGGAGCGGCGAGACGCGCGAGGGCGGCGGGGTCTGAGGGCAGCGCCCGGGCCCGCGGAGGTGCCGCGGGGCCGGCGTCGGCTGACACGCCCCCGGCGGAGGCGCCGCGGAGGCCGGGACCGGCGCCCCATGGCAGCGGCCCCCCCGGCACCGCCGTCGGCGGCGGGGCATCGAGCGTTGCCCGCGCCGCCGCCGTCGCTGGCCCCGCGGGCGCGCCGCCGTTAGCCGCGTTCGTCGCCGCCGCCGCCGCGCGCCGGGCCTGGCTCTCCCGCAGAGCCCTCAGCGCAGGACCCCGCCCCGCGGCTGCCGCACGAGCGGGGGCGGCGGGGACGGGCCCCGCCGTCGTCGGACGCCGGCCCGCGGCGCCGCCCCTCCCGGCCCCGAGGAGCTTCAGACGGTGCTCCGCCGGGAGCCGCGACAGCCTCTCCGCCGCGGTGGTGGACGACGACGGTCCCGCCCCCGCTCCACCGGCCACCGTCCCCCGCCTGGCCGCCGGCTCCTGTGGCGCAGGGGGGGCGGGGCCGAGACCAGTGACCCCCCCCAGCAGGGCGTCGACCCTCTCCCCCGCCCGGAGGGGCGGCGGGGGAGGGGCTAGATCCTCATTCACGCCGTCGGGGCGCCCGCCGTACGCGCCGGGGTCGTAGGCCCGCCCGGCGCCGGGGCGCTCGTCCTGAGCGAGGAGAACGGGGGACGTCGTTGGAGCCGTCGCCGAGCAAGACGAGAAGACTAGGCGGGAGGCGCGGAGGAGTATCTCACGAAGACAAAAGTCGAAGTCGTCGTCGGTACCTCCGCGATGCCGCGAGGAGCGCCGCGAGAAGCGGGTGGAGGGCCGGCCGGCCGGGCGACGATGCGGCCGGCCCTCGTGGCGTGCTTTATGACCCGACGGGGCTCGAGAACGTCCGCCCGCCCCCCTGCCCGCCCGACTCGCCCAGCTGGGGTCGTGCGAAGAGAACTTGAGGTACCTGTCCAGCCTCGCCGTCGGCCCGGGTCGAGCGGCGCGAGGCTCCCTCATCGTCTTTCGAAAGCGGCGGGGCCCGCGCGAGGCGTCTGGAAGTGCCGGACGGCTGGGCCCGGGCGGAAGGGGAGATCAACAATCTGCCCAATTCAAGCCTGGACAGACGACGCCAACGCGCCGCCGAGGCGCGACTCTCGGGCCCACCTTGCGGCCTCGCCGTCGACGTAGGCAGCGCCGTCCACGTCGCTGCTAAATGTCCAGGTCGTCGTCCGGGTCCTCTCCCGACTCGGCGTCCTCGCTCGCCGAGTCGCGCGTGTAGTGCACGATGGGACCGTCCTTCCGATGGTGGTGATCCCCCCGCGCCGCCACAGCCGCCACGGCCCGCCGGTGCGGATCGACGCCCCTCCCCCCCACCTCGGCCCGGGCGCTTGTCGTCTCCAGCGCCCCTCCCGCCGCCGCGGGGAGAAGCGCGGTCCACGCGTGGCCAGTCGACGCCGAATCGGCGGCCCGGGCGGCGGGGGCGGCCGACCATCCCCGCGCGTCCATCGCCCGGGCCGCCGCCCGGGACAGACCCCCGTCGTCGTCGACGTCGTCGACGTCGTCACCGCCGCCGCCGCCGCCGCCGCCGCCGCCGCGCCGGGGCCGCTCCCCGCCCCCGGGGACCACCCTCCGCTCCCCGCCTCCGGTCGCCGCCGTCGCCGCCTCGATCACAACCCCCGCCCATCCCGGGGCCAGCCAGACGTCCGAC
>Ga0181576_10001396_pt1 | contig 18468 bp, 30 predicted proteins | sample 101ome_22_FD_132464 | JGI IMG/M metagenome (GOLD analysis project Ga0181576, IMG submission 132464) | Coastal salt marsh microbial communities from the Groves Creek Marsh, Skidaway Island, Georgia - 101412BT metaG (megahit assembly) | ecosystem: Environmental > Aquatic > Marine > Intertidal... | reverse complement strand
CATATGCTGTTGAGCTTAGACCCCAAAGGCCAACGCCATACTCTACGCCAAAATCTACTGTAGGTGCTTTGTCTTCGTTCAAGCCAAACTCATCACCGTTGTATAGATTAAGATCTGTACCTACTGTGAAATCTGCACCCCATGTTGAATAACCAACTTCTGGAGATAGAGTCATTGTGAACTTTTCGTCGTCCACGTTATATTTGTTGTCTAGTTCTGCGCCTACTGATAGACCGCCACCTAGCTCTACTGCTTCTGCTTCTGTACCTGCACATGCTGCAAGTGTTAATGCTGTGGCTGCTGCAATTGCTGCGATTTTCATTTTCTTTTACCCTAATTAAAATATTTTACTGTGCCACTTTTCTGTTGCTAGGTAAGTGACCAACCCCCTGTGATTATGCTGCTAGAGCAAATCCAGATGGTGCAAAGTTATCGTTTGCATTTGTGGTTTGTAAACTGGACTACATGTCGATCCTATTTCTGCCCCATCAAAAAACACACTTTATGTTGAGAGGTTCTTACGTCTTCAGTGCCGCCTCGTAGTGTGTTTATGGTGGAGCAGCGCGGTACTGCCCCGCGGTCCATATAACCTTTAAAACATTTACAAACATACTTATATCATAAAGGGGGCTGATAGTCAATCGCTTTTTTTAGATTTGTGTATGTGTATCATATATATCACACTAGAAAATAAGTATAATTGAATGCATATCACCCATTCTTCAATCATGCTTTTCTCTATCCAATAGAAAAAAGTGTCTCCAAAGACTGCAGCCCAAAGTAAAGCCATAAAGTAAGCAGCCATAGGAGACAAAAAGATGTTTAAAAGAATCATTTTAGTTTTGTAATATATTCTTCGATTTTTTCTTTACGCTTAAGAAGTTCTTCTAGACATTCATCACAGAAGTGACCACCGTATTCGGCACAGTCTCTACAGCTTTCCAGTTCTTTCTGCCCAAGCTTTTTCGAATCCTTCTTCGTGGACGATTGCTTCATGATTACCCCATATTCTTTTCATGTAACTATAATACACTTGTTCTACTTGAAAGTCTGACCATGATTCAGGGATGAGATGTCCCTTTACTATCCAGTGAAATCTGTTAGCTTCTTTTCTAAGGTTTTCATCCATTCTAAATGATCCTTTAATCTAAGTTTTTCTTTCTTAGCATCCCGAAGCTTTTTCATTGCAGTTGAACCACGATCTGACTTACGATCATTCTCTATATTTTCTACGATCTTTGCTTGCTCTTCGTGCCGCTTCTCTAGCCATGCGATTTTGCGTCGAAGTTCTTTTTCCATAGCCTAACCTCTTCATAACTTTCATTCGTTTATAATATGAATATTGAGACCACATAGTGATCTCAACTTTAGTTCTACCACAGCCCACACATACATCATCAACTAATTTACAGACTTGAACGCAAGGCGTAATGTACATTTACTATAGCGACTCCTCTTTGTATTTTTGAATATAATAAAGATGCACAAGAGGTTTACCCTCTTCAGTCAACTGTCTTTTAAGTTCTTTAACTGTGATGTTAAAGTGTTCTGCAACTTGTCTATAAAGAGTATCAATCATTCCATGTCCCATCCCAAGTGTAAAAAACGTGTAGACCTATGACTTTACTTAGTTTCATATGGTCTGTCCAATATGGGTTTACGTAGTTAGCATGATAAAAAGTAGCACCATCAGTAGGATCTGTAGTATTTCCTATCATAACATCTCTCGCAATCACTAGAGCTTGTTGCCAAGCCTTGGTATCAGTTGGCGTTTTATTTTTAATAGTAAAAGTCCAACTGAACTGTTTTGGTTGATATACTACATCACAAATAGAAGATGGAAACTTAGGATGGTTTGCTCTGTTTACAGTCACATGACCAACAGCCATTTGCCCTTCAATAACTTCACCTCGTGATTCATGATATATGTTCATTGCTAGGCACTCATGTTGCTCTTTGTCAAGATTAGGAGTGCCAAGCATACTTAGAGTAATAGCTGCTGTTAATAAGCTCATAGTTATTAATCCACTTAGTATGTTTACTATACGACTCATATTTATACCATACAATAGTTTTTCAACCCTGTCAAGTTATAAATAAGCAAAAAGGGAGAGTGACATGGCAGAAGATAAAATACTTAATATTCAGGATACACCTGAAGGCAAAATGGAATTACAATTCAGAGTTCTTGGTAATGAAATGATTGGGATCAAAATGATCGTAGATGACATGAAGATGAAATGGGTCTTTATCGGCTTGTTAGCTATCTTAGTAATGACATGGGCGGCAGCGGAGTTTGGCAATGTAATAATGAATCCTGCTGGCAATGATACTTACATAGAAGACGTCTATACAGATGGCTGAGAAAAACGCATTCGGAGTGGAGATGAAAACCATGGCAGCAGCTAAAACACTAGAACCTGATTCGATATTTGCACATCTTGATGCAGATGGAGATGGAGTCATTACTGATGAAGAAATGGCTCGAGCTAAAGAAATAGCAGAGTTCGAACATCGTAAAAAGATGCAAGAGAATGAAGATAAAAAAGAGGACCAGATAAGAGCAATGGCGTGGTTTGCGCTATGGGGTATGCTCTTGTATCCAGTCCTTATTATGATCACTTCTGTATTAGGGATAGAAGGTGCTGCGAAGATCGTAGGTGACATTGCACCAACATACTTCGTAGCCATTGCTGGTTTAGTTGCAGCATTCTTTGGAGCACAAGCTTACTCTAAAGGTAAGAGCGCACCTAAGAAAGACGACTAAGCACCCAGTATTCGACGGACGGTTGTAAGATCGTCCGTCATTATAGAACCACCTTGGTTGATGTGTTCTACAATCTGTTCAAAGTAAAACTGACTATCAGGCTCATCTTCTAAAGCTCGCACACACGTTCTGAAGAAGTTGCGAATGCGCATGTCATTTGATCCGTTATCTAAAGCTGCTGGTTTCCATTTTCCAACTCTTTGATTACTCATAATATATCTCCATTTATAACAAGGGTTATTGTATCTGAGGTTTAAACTAAAGTCAAGAGATCTTTTGTATAAATATCAATGAGAGAAGGAGAGATTTATGATAGATCCAATAACAGCTATTGGTCTTGCTACAAGTGCGTACAATGGGATTAAATCGGCAATAAACACAGGGAAAGAGATATCTGATATGGGATCTCAACTAGGTCAGTGGGCTAAAGCTATCTCTGATCTAGATTTTGCTCATGATCGTGCAAAAAATCCACCCATGTTTAAAAAAGTTCTGAACTCGAATATCGAACAAGAGGCTCTAGAAATCTGGGCGCATAAGCGTAAGGCACAAGAAATGAGAGAAGAACTCCGCTCTTATATTTCTCTTTACTATGGCCCGTCTGCATGGGATGAGATAGTATCCATAGAGGCAAAAATGAGAAAAGAGCGTAAACGCTTAGAGTATGAAGCTATTGAACGAAAAGAAATGTTTATCAGTTTTCTAGTGGGTATAGTTTTCTTTCTTGTTGGAACTGGAATATTATCTGTTATTGTTTGGTTGACTTTAGACTAAACACTTTCTCTGTCAACTTGAACAATATCGTAAGCACCTTCTTCTAGCTTCCAAGCTTTCATTAGCTTTAGATACATCTCTGGTTTCATAGTAATCACATCAAATCTATCAGTCTTTTCATTCCATTGTCTGATATGGCAATAGTCATCATAGAGAAGTACTCCAACATCTTCGCACTCTCCAGTATTATCCATAACAGTTATAAGAGTTTCGTCTTCGTCAAACTCAATGGTAAACATTACACTACCCCAAAGTTACTGGTTCCAACACAGAACTATATAGCAATATCTCTTTGGCTTGTTTTGCACTCTTTGTACCATCAGCGTTTGTGCTACGTCTACCAGCAGTGTATTTAATATCGTAATGTTGAACAGAAAGAGTTTTCTTGTGCATATCAAAGAACCCATCGTTAGAGTCATCACGATTACAATAGAAAACATAATGTCCAAGAGTATCTTTAGACACACAATAGTTGATTAGTTTACTGTGTTCAGTATCATCAAACACGCTACCGTATGAAGTAAAGCTTTCTCTGTATGGTGGGTCCATAAAATAAAAAGCTTTTCCTTCTGTATTGTTTGATGCCTTTGCCCAATCAGTACTGTATATGTCTGCCTTTTGTAGAAACTTATGCCACTCTAAAACATTATCCTTATCGTACACGGAGTCTTTTTGGTTCAACAATCCACAAGGTGTAGCGAACCTACCGTTAGAGTTTTTAGTTGTTTGCCAGATGCCGTTGAAAGCAGTTTTTAATAAAAAGTATAGTGTAGCTGCTTCAACAGTTGGACACCACTTTTGCCAATCATTTGTATATTCATCTCTAAGAGTGTAATAGAATGTTTTGCGATCTGATTTATCTAATGGCAGATACTTAGAACTTAGTGTATCCATTCGTTTTAAAAACATTTCAAGGTCATCTCTGATTGCTCTGTAGATACCCATAAGTTCTTGCTTATGATCATTGATGATGAACTTCTTTACATTTGGACAGTTCTTATAAATCCAAATAGTCATAGCACCGCCACCAAAAAAAGGCTCAACAAAAGTGTCGAACCCAGTTGTTGGGATGTTTGGGGTTTCAAGATACTTGGGGATCATTTTATTTTTACCCCCAGCCCAAATGTAAAGTGGTTTCATATTCTATATCCGTACATTAACATATCCATCAGCAATCGCTTGAGTGTCAGCTTTCCGTGCTAGCTTTGGTGAAAACTTCATACCCAAACCTTCGATGTCTGAAGTGTCTGCAACATTCACAACGACTTGTTTATCAGCGTCAATGTAAATGATATTGTTCCAACCATCTACTCGTTGATATTCACGTAATGCAAACTTGCCAACCTCAGTATTAAACTTCTCTGCATCATTATACACTGCTTGTACATTTTTTGCAAGTGAAGTTGTGTCGCAACCGACATAAAGCTCTTTGAAATACTCAGCATAAACTGTGGGATCTTTGATCTCTGCAATGTGAGCATTGAACTTCTTAGCGTCACGCATACCAGGAACTGTGCTATTGAAATACTTAGTGTTAAGGCGATCAACCAAACCTTTTTCTGTGAGACCAGTCTTGACAGGTTTCAAGCTTGCGCCATTCTTCTTGATTTCAACTTTCTTACCGTCACCGAATACACCGTCACTTTCGTTAGAGAAACGATAGTTGCTTAGAATGAGTGGTAGCGCAAGTTCACCAACACCCACGCCTTTACCTTTGTTGTCTAAGAGTGTTCCGTAGATTGAAATAAACAGCTCATCTGATTTAAGAGATGGGCTGATAAGATCAGTAATGGTGTTACGAAAGTTTGTGTTGAGAATGTTGCTATCAGTAAGATTGTTGTCATCTTCTAAGAGTGATAGAGTATATTCAGCATTACCGATATTCTTAGCATCAAGATAAAACATGTATGCTTTGAAGTCAGAACAAAAGCGATCTGCTGCTGTATGACCTGTGATACCGCGAGACTCTAAAAGATTATCGCACCGCGCTTCAAACTCTATAGCATTTTTAATCATAACAACTCCTGTACGTTAGTTACAGAATCACAGTATCATATGATATTCTTATTGTCAAGTTAAATCTGATAAGTCAGGTGGCATATAGTTTGGTCCTTTCAAAACTTTACCATCATGCCTGTAGATTGGTTCACCATCTTCACCAAGTTTACTCATGTTAGATGCATGTACTCTACGAACAGCCTCATCTAAATCCCAACCAAAACATGCTGCATAACCGTATGTCACATAAATCAAATCAGCAAGTTCTTTTATAAGATTATCAGTATCTTCTGATTGCATTATCTCATTGTACTCTTCAGTAATCAAGCGAAGTCTCATTTGTTCAAGATCACCATTTGCGTACCAATCAGCATCTATTTGCTGTTTCATGACTGTAGCAAACTGTCGAGTCATTTCTAAAGGAGTCTTTCCTTTATATGAATCTGGATTAGCGAAATCTTTCATGTTCTTTTTTGTATCTCCATAAACAATAATATTCAGACCAAAGGTAATAAACTCCATACGCAAATAGACCGCCAGTTAATCCACCATTAAAAAAGGCGACAAACATAATATCTGCGCAGAAGAAAGCTAATAGCCAATCGTACCATCTAACTAAGGATGTGTCTCTACCCATCTTTCACGCATTCTATTTAAATACCAAATCGCTTTATCAATGTCTTCAAGACCGTTCTTTCGCTCACATCGCCAAATGTATTTTAGTACATTTGCGGCATGTGGTGCTATATTTCCTGACATAGATCCTGTCATTGCTTCAATAGCATCAATACATTCAATCTTAGAATGACTATAGTGTACAGGATGATTTACGTTATCACTCACAATAAAGTTCCTTCATAATGTGGGTCAATCTTTTTAATACCCAAAGCCCAGTTTTCTGCAGCATCTTCTACATAACGTAAAGATTTACCTCTAAACTCTTCAGTATGGAAACGTGCTGCCGCGTCTTTTTTGTAATACTTAATATACAACAGTTCTTCTTTAAAGTCAATATGTATCTCACAATATTCTGACTCATCGTCTTTCCAATAAGTTGACAGCTTTTTTCCCATTTTAGTACTCCGATTCTATTTCTTCTATTAACTGATCTTTCATAGCTAAAACTTGATTTTTCATGTGTGGTTTGTCCCACCATCTGAACAACACACAAATAGTTATTCTAGGTTCTTTAGTATATGCAGAATGCCAACAGTGATCTTCATTTGATTTTCCAAAATGATGATAATGACATCTCCAACCAGGACTATCTGGGGTTACAATAATCTCATCTTTTTGTTTATCATAATATTGAAAATATCCATCACCATTTTTAGAATAAGTAAAAATGAACTGATAGCCTGAGTTATTTTGGTTAGTATGCCAACCTACAAGTCCACCAGGTGGATAGTATAAAAATACAGCATTGCTGTTAGCACCTAACTCAGAAATAAAATTTCTTCTAGCGTATTGAGTGATTTCTTCTATTAAAGGATCATCAGCTTTACCATAATCCATAGGAAAAGAACAAGTCTCATATGGAAATCCTTCATGTTTTGGATCACTCATATGTTTAAGAAGATACTCTTTAGATAAGTATTTTTCACCTTCTATTCGGGCATCAGGAGGTCTAAAATGAAGTCGAGATTCATAATAGTCAGGATCAACAGCCTTAGATGAAAAGACTGTTGACCTAACATATTCTAGTTTTTCTATAATATCTTTATTACGAATAACTAGTTCAGTCACTTGTAAACTCCAAAACTTTAGGGTATATCTTACCTATAGCTTTTGCTACTTCGAGGGCCAGTTCCATATGTTCTTTTTGTGTCCCATTTGCAGAACGTAGCTCGACATAATGTATCCAACTACGAATGGTACCATTAACATAGAGCCTACTAGGTGTGTTGCCCTCTGGCAAGACTGATCTTGCTTGTTCTTTTGCGATTCCATTTTCGATTGCCCATTTATATGCTTTCATGGCAGCGTTCCACACCATGCGCTGATGTGTCTCCCATGATTGGTGTAAGCTCACATCATCTGTTATGACACTATTCTGACGGTTCTTAGGATCTTGCAAACGTGCCTTACGGATTACAACACTGTCATCAAGATCGCGGATGTCAGCATACCTTTGAGAAAACTCTTGGAATGAAAACGATCTGTGTCTGAGGAGTTGTCTTGCGATATCTCTTGTGGTTGTGATTTCGATACAGGCTGATGCCATTTCGAATGGTGACCAGTGTTTGTGTTTGATGAGATAGTCAAGTAACTTTGACGTTGTTTTGGTGTTAGCTTGGTTTGACGGATTGGAGACACGGGCACAATACGCGATGAGATCTTGGATGTTTTCGAGTCCCATGATACCTGGTTCACCTGAGTGGATGTGTAATACAGGTTGTGAGTATGAGATAAGTCTAGCATTCATTAAACTTTACCTTGCCCCCGATATTTCTTAAAGCTACGCCGCTTTGATTTGTTCATAGATGATGTTTTCACATTACGATGACCAATAGATGTTTTCTTATTACCTTTTGCCATTATCTTTTATTCCCCATGTCAATATATAAACACTCCATACTCTGGTTCTTACCAGTTACTAATACAATAGCTTTTTCATAAGCCACTTTACAATCTCGTTCTTGTTCGTAACTTCCTAAATGATAGAAGTTAATATTTTGAGAAGCTGCGAGTTCAAGCCATACTAATATCCACATTTACCATCTCCCTTGTGTTCCACCAATATACCACACCAAGAATACCACAATAAAACTGCTAAATCCAAATATGAGTATTCCGATAATCCACTCTAATATCCACATACCTTACTCCATTTTAAAGTCTTTAAATCTTTCGTTCATTTGAGACTTATCGAATGTTGGTGTATCGTCTACTACACCTTCTTCTGCGTTTTCTGCATCGTATAATCTCATACGAGATCTATCAACGCCAATAACAAATCTTTTTTTATGATTTGGATCGTTATAGCGGTTCTTAAGTTGTTTTACCATAATCTGACCAAGTGCCTCTAGTTCTTCAGAACTTATAAGAGCAAACATCAAATCAGCAGTTGCAGGTAAGCCAAAAGACTCTGAGGTATCTTCAAGACCAGGATCTGAACTTGTAAACCCTGACCGTGTTGTCTGTGTTGCAGATACAATCGGAACATCAAACTCTACAGCAAGTCCACGTAGCTCTTCAGCAATCGCTTTAATATATGTATAAGAGTTGATAGCTCCACCCATGCCCTTCATTCGTGAAGATGCACAGATGTTAAGATAATCAATAAAGATCATGTCAGGCTCAAAGTTTCTTTTAAGCTTTAGTTCGTTCAGCAAAGCTCTAAAGTGACCTGTGTGTGCTGAACCCGTTGGATATTCTTTGATGATAAGCTTACCGTTTGTACGTGCAGCTAGTTCATCAACTTTACTTGTTAACATAGGTTTAGATATGTTTTGAAGTTGATCCAACGGAATATTCAAAAGGTTAGCATCAATACGTTCTGCGATACGTTCCTCTGCCATCTCCAATGTAATGTATAGTACGTTTCGACCTTGTACTAAAACAGAGCCAGCAACATGACACATAAAAAGAGACTTACCCACGCCAGTGCCAGCAAGGCATATGTTGAGTGTTTTATTGGGAAGTCCACCTTTTGTAATTTGATTAAAGTAGTCGAGATCGAACCCAATACGTTCTTCATCCTCATGATAAAAGTCATAACGTTCCTCTACATTTTCAATATAGTCGTGACCTACATTTGTATCAAATGATACTGCTAGTGCCTTTGACAATAAGTCTGGCAGCGCATTCTTTGTAAGGTTTTTATGCTTTCCATCAATAATAGAAATAGACTCCATAATAGCATTATGGATTGCTCTATCTTGACACCACTTTTCGGTAGTGTCTTCTAACCACTTCTCATCTGCTTTTTCAGATACAAAAATATTAGGCAGTATATCCATAGCTGCCTGATACATATCATCATTAAGTTTGTCACTATTGTCTATTTCAATCTTAAATGATTCAAGTGTCGGTAGCTTATTATATTTTCCTACAAACTTGCCAGCTTCCTTGAATAGATGATTGTACACGCCTTGAAAATATTCTGGTTTTATAAATGGAAGAACCTTGCGCATATATGGTTCATTAGTCAATATATTACGCAAGATTACTTGTTCAATATTACTCACTTTTTCTCCATCTCGTTGATGCTATTGATTATAACACTTTCTAATATTTTACCAGTATATCGTTGTAGATCAATATTGTCAACAGTTAAATCAGGATCAGGTGATGAATGTAGAGTGAAATCAAAGTTAAGTTTATCACCCACTTCATCAACTTTAATAGAACCAAAACTAACTACAGACTCTATAAAATCACCTTGCTTTATTCTGATATGCCAATGATCATTGTCTGCAGGAAGAAGTTCATAATCAATATTTTCTTCTAGCATGTTTGGAATTTTAACCATGTCTGTACCTCAGTGATAATCCTAGTTTCTCCCCTGTGAAGGTGGATGTGCAGTGAATGTTTTTATTATTAAATAAAATAATGTCGCCAGGTTCAAAGTATGTTACGGTGCCACTTAAGCCATAACACATTTCTTTTGTAAAATGAGACAGATGTTCTTCATGAAGTTTATCATCAATAGGTTTATCTGTTAGCCCTTTTACATCATAATCATTGGGGCAACCTATGACTGCTGTATTAACTCCAACTTTATCGCCTAACATTTTTACATCAAAGTTCATAGCCCAAGTTACACTCTCATATCTCCAAATCTGATCAAAGATGATAAACCTTGGTTGTTGTTTGGTATAGTGCAAAGGGATAACCACATTATACACATTATCAAGATGACTTTTCCAATCTGTATGTGGTAGATAGGGCAGACTATGTTTGTAGTAGTTACCGCTTATTGCGGTAACTTTTTTGTTTAAATATTCTGAAATCAAATCGTCATAAGCATTTAGATATACTCCAGGATCTGCTGTGTTCATAAGTCCTGGGTGTCTTATCTCAGACTGATTATATTCCTTGATATGCCTATCAATTCTTTGTTTAGGAATAACTTGTTTTAAAACATGTACGCTACGCATCTTCCACGATAGTATCCATGTCAACTAGTGATTTATAACCAATACTATATTGTTTCGTAATAAACTGTTTGAAGTCTGTCTTATCAAAGATTGGATCCCAGAACTCTTTCTCTAGAGTTTGATCATACCTAACTTTGCCACCGATTTCACCAGTTTCCATATTGACCGCTGCATACCATCCATTCGAAGGTTTAGTAACGTACCCACCAGCAAGAGCCACATCAAGCAAGCCAGAATAAGTGCGAACACCACTGTCCCAGGAAACAGTAATAGGAATCTTAGACTTTTCTTTAACATATCTACTCTTCTCAACGTTAATAACAAAGTGATATCCTTGGATCTCTGTACCTTTTTTGTCTTGTTGTCTACCGATAATCCAAATGTTGTCAGCAGAGTAATAAATGCCTGTTCCACCGCCAACAATATCTTTAGGGAATAGTCCAATCTCTTTATAGGTATGGTTGATTGCAAGCATTGGAATATTTTTTTCGACAAGATATGGAGTTGTCATTCTAAACAAACTCTTAAGAGCTTTTGCTCTTGACATATCTGCTACTGACTTTTCATTGATAGCATCTTCTAGTTCTTTCTTAGATGCCAAGTTGCCAATAGAGTCAATAACAATAATGACTTCATCATTACGATCTAGCTGTTCTAACTGAGCAATCAAATCAAACTTAAGCTCTTCTACGTTTTTTATAGGTGTGTGTAATACACGCTCTAAATCAATATCATACTGATCAAAGTAAGACTGTGGAGAACCAAACTCAGAATCATAAAACAACATTGCTGCATTTGGTTTGCTTTTGAGATAGTCACTTGCCATTAACAAAGCAAAAGAAGTTTTAAAGTGTTTAGATGGACCAGCTAGTACTGTAAGACCAGGGAATAGTCCACCATCAACAGACCCTGATAATGCCACATTTACCATAGGCACACTAGTGGAAATCATTTCCTTTTCATTAAAGAACTTAGACTGAGCTAGGACTTCCGTTGTCTGTATCTTGCTGTTCTTTTTTAGTTTGTCCATAATTGACATTTTGTTCTTTCTCCCGATCATCAAGTTCGTATTGTGAACGAACTGTATCATTAAATAGTTTAGTAGTTTTTAGTAATGTAGGATCTACTGATGTTTTCTTTTCAACAAAGTTGATAAAGGCTGATAAGTCTTTTGGGAAACATGCGCCCCCAAAACCTTCTTTACCATCTGGTCCAGGGATCTTCATATGCGAATGCCCCATACGACCATCTGCACCTAATGTACGAGAAAGCTGATTGTAACTTCCACCATACTCATCCATAACTGCTTTGAGTTGATTTAAGAATGAAATCTTCATAGCCAAGAAGTTGTTCATAGCATACTTATAGAAAGATGCTTCAACAGGTGACATTGGGATCATTTGAGCAGGATCTGCAATACTAAAATAGTTGTACAATCCTTCTAAGTGCTGAGAAGCTTCTTGTTGTTGAACACCGACAATACGGAAACGTGCATGAAGCATATCCATCTTAGCATTAGCTTCTGTAAGAAACTCAGGCTCATATACAATACGACCATCAATACGTGATAACCGATCAATAATATCAGGTGTGACTGTTGATTTAATAACAATAAATGCATCTGTCTGATTGACTAGTCGCATAACTGCTTCGTCAATGTTTTTACTATCAATGCTACCATCGTCTTTAGATGGTGTAGGCAAACAGATAAACACACATTGAGGTTGCCAATCACATAGATCATTTAAAGTATTGTCATTGTACTTTGGATCAACGACAAACTTATCTGTCATATCTGTACTAAAAATATAATCTACCGCTTTACCAACAAATCCAAAACCCACAATACCAAGCTTGAATCTCTGTTCGCGTCTACGAACCACTGGCTGTAGTTCTGGTTGATCATTATCCTTCATCGCTATACGTCCTTTTTAGTTCGATGTCGTAAACTCTTTTACGTAAATCACTAGATGAAAATCTGTGATCTCTTTTGTTAAAATATAAATCTATACCACGTTTACGGCAAATGTCTTTACCAGTAAAGTCTTTGTCTTTATACTCTTGTCCCATTATTTTAACATCTATTTCAAATAATTGCAAGATGTCTTCTAAATCTTTTTCAGTTTCATATGGGATTATTTCATCAACATATTTAACAGCTTGTAGCTGCGTCCATCTTTCTACAAGTGACTGAACAGGTGCATTTTTCTCTGCCCTATCACGTGAAGGATCTACTTGTAATCCACAAATAAGATAATCACATTTTCCTTTTGCTTCACGTAACATCGCAATGTGACCTGCATGTAGTAAATCAAATGTACTAAATGTTATCCCAACTGTTTTAGTATGTTCCATGTGTCTTGCCAATCATTTACTGTATGAGTTCTATTGTTACCCAATCGATCACCAACCGCTAGAGCAATCTCGTGATCGTTGCCGCCTAATGCAGTTTTATCTCCAAAGAACCATATTGTAACATAATCAGAAAAATCTGTCAATATTTGAGATTTGTTAGACCCCTTCGCAGTAATATCAATACCTGTCTCGCCTGCAACCTTAAACTCATAATCAGGCCATTGTTCTGCAAGTCTTTTTGCAATACTATGACGTTCATTCTTGTGTTCATCCCATTGTGTATACATCACTCTAGTTTCTAAGTTCACACCTCTACCACAAACACTAAAGTTGACAAGACCATTTCGTTTCTCAATATGATACCCTGTCTTATGATAAAACTTACTAGCAGAAACCTCTTTCAATAAAGCTTCTTCTAAGCCTGTATTTATATTAAAATGAACTGTGTGAACTCTAGTATCTTTAATCCAAATATCATTACCACTACATTGGTAAACTTTCTTCGCTCTATTGTAAACAACTTCACCGACTTGTTCTATTGTCTTGTCTCTATCAGATCCTGTGACAAGATACACATCATTCTTTTCAGCAAACTTAGAGAACCAACTACAGAACTCTCTATCCATACGTCCTCTACTTGGAGTCAGTGTACCGTCTACATCAAAGATATATTTGTCAGCCCGCATAACCTACTGTCTCTCGCACAATATCATTATGGTTAAACTCTGCCCAATACAACTCATATGCAATGCCAGATTCAAGACATTCAAACTGATGATAAAGACCTGGTTTAACTTTATGATAATCCCCAGGATTTAGAATAGTTTCATCAACTAAGTCATAATCTCGTTGCCATGTTCGTACTAGCATTTGCCCTTCTTCGACATAAAAACCATTCCATTTATATCGATGCAAATGCTTAGAGCATACTCCACCCTTTTCCATTTCGATACGATGAAACTCTAAAGCACCATTGGCTTCAATAAGTTCTGTCGTACCCCATACCTTACCCGCTTTCATTTCTTAGTCTCCGTCCATGCTACAATCCAAAAACCTATAATAATCAATGCTAATATACTTATGGCTGTAAATAGTTCACCCATTTAATATATCCTTTTCTGTCCAATGATCGTCTATGGTACGTTTTCCTATGACTGACTTGTCAATCTCAATAAGCTTCATACCATATTCTGGATCTGAGTTATACTCTATGTTATCTACTCTCTTTAGATAGTTTTTTCTAAAGGGTCTGTAATCTACATGATGATGCCAACGATTAAACTTCCAAACAACCTCTGCTACATCAGGGTGTAGATTGGCAATCATTTGAGATTTTTCTAACTTAGCTTTACCACCATCATAAAGTTCTTCTGTGTTTCCACCCTTTACCCTAAGAGTTGTGGCTTTGTCTGCTAAGAATGCGTTGAACTGTGCTGTACACCAACCACCCTTCAATACTCTTAAAGATAAATCAACATCTTCATTATATCTAGCTCTCCACCTAAACGGAATATCATTGTTAATCAAGATGAAAGAATATATTTTTGTATTAAAGACAACTGGTGGAAGTTTATCCATAGCTTTGGCAAAACTATTATAGTTAGGGCCTGACAATGCTACGTTAGTGTATCTGTCTGTAAACTCTTCCATAGCTCTAAAGTATGAAAGCGTTCTTACCGCTACCTTTTTATTTCTGTTCAATCGTAGAAAATCATAGATGTTATCGTCTAGTATCCAATGGCGTTTCGCTCCATAGGTCTTTATAGAATGATCCCACGCAAAGTTACGTGCAGGGCCAGATCCTTTACTCTTACTAAAACCAAGATCATCACAAGGATCATAGTCTACTTGATACTGCTTATCTAAAATAACAAACTTGCTTCTGTCGTGATACTCAGCATACTTTTCTATCTGACCTTCTTCTATCACGATATGATAATCCGCACCAATGCGTTCAAGGACTTCTACAGTCTTGCAGTTGTCCCAACGATTTTTAGAGAGTACATATATCGGATATTTATTTTTCATTTCTTCTCTTCTTCAAAGCACGATAAACAGACATACGTGATATACCCATCTGTTCAGCCACCTTGTGCTGTGAATATCCTGCGTCAATTAGTTTGTATATTTCATCATAATCAATCTCACACTGTCTGCCCTTATAAACTCCACGCTCTTTTGCACGTTCTATCCCTTGGATCACATTACTTCTGTCAGTAATGAAACCTCTTTCCCCACCAGTTCTTATATTAAGTGTTTCTTCTCGTAAACAAAAGTTTTCATTAACAATCAACATTTCTGCGATGATGGCATTTTCTCTTGACGGAAACTCTGACAATATTGTTTTTCGTAAAAGAGATCGATCAATATCTTTCAGTGCAGAACCAGATCCCATATATCCAGTATCTTCCTCTGGTAAACATTTACTAGACCGAATACCAATGTAAATCTTTCCAGTTAGGATATGAGTTATCATGTACATATAATGATATAGATTTTCACTAATCATGCAAAGAACTCTTCCAATGTTGATTCTTCTATTATAGCATCTATTCTAGCTTTTGCAATCTCAAAATAATCAGGATCAAGTTCAATGCCAATAAAGTTAAACCCACCTAGTTTTGCCCCACGACCTGTTGAACCACTACCCATAAACGGATCAAGAGTAGTTCCACCCTTTGGTGTTACCATAGTCACAAGATAACGCATAAGGTCTGTAGGCTTTACAGTAGGGTGATTATTCTTTTCAGGTGTCCAACGACCATATGGATTACCGTCCTCACCTTGCTCTGCTTTCTCTGCATGATTTGGTCTGAACTCAGATGATGCTGTAGCCTTTGCTTGAAATGCATCTAATCCATCATTGCGGTCTTTCTTTGAAGTCTTCGCACAGTAAAAGAAACGTGCTACAGAACCAGTGTCATTATAACTATCCCACGCAACTCTGTTATACTCACCATAACAGTTGGCATTTTCATCACCTGTGTGACTTGGTTCTTTTCCAGATACACTACCACCTGCTTTGGTATTAGGAAACTGCGAGACAACTTCTGGACTACCATCGTGAATAAGATTGGCAGGGAAACGACCTTGGGTTGGATTATAATGACTCATTTCGGTTTCTGCTTCTGCTCCCGAATGAAACTTTCCACCATTCATTTTTTTCTTTGGTGCGTTTCTTGGTGCAGGTGGTTCAGTGCCAATACGACTCTCATCAATATTGATAGCACCTGTGCCATACTTCAAGACATTAGCGGCAACAGTCTTTTCCTCTAATGGCTTTCTAGCAACCGTAATAGGTTCAAGTGCGGGTTTCAGTGCGGTTCCCCAACCGTCCCATTTCTTAGCGTCATCTGTGGCATCAACCTTATCAAGAGCCTTACTGATATTATGAGACTTAGGAAACCCACTGCCATATACCCACGCAATCATATCACGGATTTCAAATCCTGCATCCTCAATACGAACTGCCATACGGTGTTGTGTTCGTGTTCCTGCAAATGCTAGTAGATATCCACCAGGCTTTAGAACACGAAAACACTGTTCCCAAATCTCAACAGATGGAACATCGTAGTCCCACTTCTTACCCATAAAGTCAATGCCATAGGGTGGATCAGTAACGATACTGTCCACACTGTTGTCATCAAGTTCTTGTAGTTTTACTAAGCAATCGCCATTCAATAATGTAATATCACTCATCGTCTACCCACCGTAGTCCTGCATTCTTTCCATGTTCTAACTTTGGGTGCCAAATACTTTTTGTTTTAACATTAACTTTCTGTCCAATCAGTTCACCAAACTCTTTCAGATCCTCTTTAGTTTCAAAACGAACAATAATAGTCGCATAAGGTTCTGACTTTTCTTGAACAAACTCAGGCATATTCACCCATTCTCTTTCAGGAAAGTTACCAACCTTACTTTCATCTGAGTCGTCTAAAAAATCTAAAAGCGTGTTCACTGTATCACTCCATTCTTATATGCATACTCTAAAGCGTTGTTCGCTTCTGTATCCATTGCTCTATTCTCATACCAGTTGCCTGTCTCCATATCAAACTCTCTGCACATAGTAACAATCTCATTAGCAGTTATTGGATATCCTCTGTCGATTGCTTTACCAGCAATGGCGATCATAATACGATACATTTGTCTATACCAACCTGTTCCGCTGATGTTTATATATTCAGCAGCTAGTTGTTTAGGCCAGAATGGGCAATCACGATAGCCATTCCACACGTAAGAAGTGTTATCCATCTTGGCTTTACGATATTCAATGATCTGTTCTTTCCATGCATCGGGAAGTCTGTCTAGGAAATCTTTAGCGTTTTGTTTGTCGTTGTATTTCCACTTTGCCATCAAAGCATCGGAGTTGATGGACTCACCTTTTCGATTACTGAATATAAAGTTAAAAGCATTACTGTAATCTGCAGGAATGTAATACATACGAGAGAGATCTTTAGTCTGTTTATCTCCCAAATCACCCAACTCTGATTGTAGCGCGAACCAGAAATGTTTGATTCTAGCCGCCTCAACTCTGTCCGTAACTGGGAATACCAAACGGAACTTCGGTAGTTCACGAACACTGCTAGCAGTAGAGTAACAAATATAATTGTAATGTCCGAACCGCTTAAATAACTCATTCTCTAAGTCGCCCTTAAATTCATGATCATCAACATCGACAGCACACCAACTTCCCCAATCAACCACATTCTTGTTTGCTCTAGTTGTGTCAGGTAAATAAGTAGCTGGTGATATAAGTTCCGCATCTTTCTTTCCTTCCAATGATCTCTCAGATAGTTTGTACAAAAACTTTTCGAAATGAGACCAAGTATCAAAGTCAAGGCGGCGATGAGTCTGATTATCATATCGACTCTTGAATATCGTAACTGTGTACATGATATAAGTTTACTGTTCTTCTGTATGTTAATCCATCGGTATTCCTAGTATAATACTCAAATTCTCTCACAAAGTCAAGATTGTTTTTCCAATAGTTTACTGCTCTTTGTTGTTCTTCAAGTTCCATATTATCAATCAAAATGACTGGTATTTTTAATATCAAAGCAGATTTAATATCTTCTAATACAGCTCCAAACGTGTGTCCTGCATCTATGAAGACTACATCGTGTTCATTAGGGGATTGTATTTTTCGTGACATATCTGAAAAATGAGGTTCAAACCGAAAACGACCTTTATATTTTAGTGTCATCAGTACCCATATTTTTTCATCGCCTGCAATGAATTCTTTAGGATCGTATGATGTAACTTTTGCATCTGGGAATGCATATAAAAACCAAGTAGAAGAATGACCAAAACGAAAGCCAAATTCTAAAATATTTTTAAAATCGTAGTTGTCTTGAAGATAAGTAAACATATCACAAATGTTCTGATCTCGTGGCAAGCACCCATAAAAAGATCTTTTCCAACCAACAAACTTACTTTTACCTAATAATCTCATGCAAAAAAGTCCTCTAAAGT
>Ga0181576_10001393_pt1 | contig 18471 bp, 13 predicted proteins | sample 101ome_22_FD_132464 | JGI IMG/M metagenome (GOLD analysis project Ga0181576, IMG submission 132464) | Coastal salt marsh microbial communities from the Groves Creek Marsh, Skidaway Island, Georgia - 101412BT metaG (megahit assembly) | ecosystem: Environmental > Aquatic > Marine > Intertidal... | reverse complement strand
GCCACTCAACATTAAGAGCCTGAAGACATTGTTTGACACGCCGGTCCCGCTGGTAAGTCCAGTTGTTGCCGGTTTCCATGTGTGAGTTGATTTTGCAGATCGGGTATTGATGACAGAGTCGTTTCAGGACTTCTTCTGCAGGTCCAACTCTGATCACCAGTGGCTGTCCGATTGCGGTTAATGCATGGTTAAGGGATATCAGCGAATCTTTAACAAACTCCCAATGGCGGCTGGACATATCCGGTTGCCGCCAAAGATCGGGTTCGATGATATAAAGTGGAATAACCGGACCGCTTTGCGCTGCTGTGAAAAGCGCTTCATGGTCATCGACCCGCAAATCCCGTTTAAACCAGACTATCTGCATTAATCTCAGAATTTATTAAAAAACTATATATTAGGTGATTTGTGACGGCTTAATTTCTCAGATATTGCATGGATGTTGCGGCTTAATAATTCCCCTGATTTCTATAGGCCGCTAATCATTGAATTAACCGGCTGCACTGGGTATTTTGGGGTTTTAACAATTTATAGAAACAAACCATGAGTGAGCTGCAATACAACGTTCTTGATGAGCCTCTTAAACAATGCGGAATGAATCCGAAAACGGGCTATTTCAGAGATGGGTCCTGTCGGACTGATTCTACCGATGTCGGATCACATACACTCTGTGCAGTTGTTACAGACGAGTTCCTGCTTTACTCGAAAGCTCAGGGTAATGATCTGATAACACCGGTGCCGCAATATGATTTCCCCGGTTTGAAAGCTGGAGACCGCTGGTGTCTATGTGCTTCGCGATGGAAACAGGCTTTTTTAGAAGGTGCTGCACCGAAAGTCGTTTTACAGGCTACACACAAAAATGTCCTGCAAATTCTTGATCTTGACGACTTGCTGCCTTTTGCCGTGGATTTACCAAACCATAGTTAACCGCTGACTCAAAATTTTAAGCTCAAATATTAGTCAATTGCCGAGTTTTCAACCATTATTACTATAGATGTGATTGATAACCGGCCTGGACTGTGACTAAAACCTACAAAAGACTTTTTCTTTTTACCTTATTACTGATAACAGTCGTTCTGCTATATTTTTATAAAACCCGTCCCCGGCCTGTGGAAGTGCAGGTTGCCGAGGTTGTTGCCGGTAATATTGAAGAAACCATTGCCAACACCCGGGCAGGCACTGTCAAAGCCTGTCGGCGTGCCCGCTTGGCACCGGCTATAGGCGGTCAGATAGATTCACTGCCTGTCAAAGAAGGGCAGCCGGTTAAACAGGGTGATGTTTTGCTGGCACTGTGGAGTGATGATTTGCAGGCACAGCTTAAGTTGGCTAACAGCGAAGCGGATGCCGCTAAAGACCATGCTGAAAGCATCTGTGTGCAGGCGCGAAATGCCCGCCGGGCGGCTGATCGTAAACAGGTTTTGCGTAAAACCCGGGTGGTCTCTGAAGAAGACCTTGAGAGGTCACTCGCACAGGCCGAATCCCAAGCTGCAGATTGTCAGGCGGCACGCACCTCGGCTCGTGTCAGTGTTGAAAGCGTTGGTGTGGTCATGGCGCAGTTGGAGAAAACCCGTTTAACAGCGCCTTTTGACGGTGTGATCGTCGAGGTAAACGGTGAATTGGGTGAGTACGTCACACCATCACCACCGGGTATTCCAACTTTGCCGGCAATCGATATGATTGACCGTTCCTGTTTTTATGTGGTTGCACCGATTGATGAAGTTGATGCAGCCAGAATCGCTGCAAACATGTCGGCAAGAATCTCCCTCGATGCTTATCGGGGCAAAGTATTTCCGGCGACAGTAAAACGTATTGCCGACTATGTTACCGATCGCGAAAAACAAGCCCGCACAGTCGATATTGAAGTGCATTTTACTCAGCCTGATGATATGCAAAAGATGTTACCCGGTTATAGTGCGGATGCTGAAGTCATCGTCAAAACCAAACAACAGACACTGTATGTGCCAACACAGGCTATTTTTGAGCAGGATCAGGTATTTGTACTGGATACGATGTTGAATACGCTGGCATTAAGACAGGTGAAAACCGGTATCGCCAATTGGCAGTTTACTGAAATTGTAGCCGGTCTGTATGAACATGAAAAAGTGGTGACAACACCGGATCGCACAGGAGTTGAAGATGGTGCTTACGCACGAATCGAAGCGCCCTGATCAGACCGTCAAGGATGGTTTGCTCCTTTCATTAAGGCATATCAAGCGCCGTTTTCAGGTTGGTGATGAATGGGTTAATGGTCTGGATGATGTCTGTCTGGATATCAATGCCGGAGATTATTTGTCTATCATGGGCCCGTCCGGTTCTGGAAAATCGACATTGTTAAATGTGCTGGGTCTTCTGGACAAAGCTGATGAAGGCGAATACCTGTTCAATCGAGAAGTTATCGGGGCTGCTTCCGAGTCCAGACTCGCACAGTTGCGCAGTGATAAAATCGGTTTTGTATTTCAGGCTTTTCATCTGATTCCGCGCTTAACTGCAGCCGAAAATATTGTCCTACCCCTTATGCTGGCCGGTGTTGGTCATCAGGAACGTAAAACCCGTCTGCAACAGGTGTTGAATGAATTTGATTTAAATTCAAGAGCACAGCACCGCCCTGATCAGTTATCCGGTGGTCAACGGCAGCGAGTTGCCATTGCCCGTGCTACGATCGGCCGTCCGACAGTTTTGCTGGCTGATGAGCCTACCGGCAATCTTGATTATCACTCCAGTCTGGATGTGATCAGTCTACTGGAATCGCTTAATCAACAGGGTATTACTTTGCTGGTTGTCACTCATGATAGAAAACTGGGAGAAAGAGCTGACAGAGTCATTCAGATGATTGACGGTAAAATCATTAGCTGAAATGAAACTTCACGATATCTTCGAGTTTTCATTACATGCCTTGCAGGGCTACTTATCCAGAACCCTGTTAACACTTCTGGCAATGAGCATCGGTGTTGCTTCAGTGGTGTTATTAACCTCACTGGGTGAAGGGGCCCGGCTTTATGTCACTCAACAGTTTTCTTCTCTGGGCAGTAATCTTCTGATTGTCCTGCCCGGTAGAACCGAAACAACCGGAACTGCTCCACCGCTGCTCGGCGGCACCACTCGTGACCTGACGCTGGCTGATGCTCAGGCGCTTTTGCAAAGTCGCCATATCAGCAAAGTCGCGCCGATTATCGTCGGTTCGGCACCGGTTTCATTTGCATCGCTGGAACGCGAAGTGACCATTCTCGGTAGTACCGCCAGTCTTTATGACGTGCGTAATCTGAAAATGGCCCAGGGACGATTTTTACCGGCTATGGAGTGGCAACTCGCCAGTCAGGTGTGTGTGATCGGTGCGGGTCTTAAAAACGAATTGTTTGGTGCTAAACGTGCGTTAGGCCAATGGCTGCGGGTTAGTGCGGACCGTTGCCGTGTGATCGGTGTCCTGGCCCGCGAGGGCATGTCCATCGGTGTGGATATGAGCGATATATTGATTATGCCGGTAACTTCTGCGCGTCGTCTTTTTAATGCAACTTCATTGTTCAGAATTTTAGCTGAAGCAGAAAATAAATCTGTGATTGAAAAAGCCCGGCTTGAGATTGAGAACATTATTCGTGAGCGTCACGAAGGTGAAGCGGATGTAACGGTTTTAAGCCAGGATGCGCTACTCAAGACTTTTAATAAAATTCTTTCCACCTTGACCTATTCTCTGGGGGCTATTGCGGCAATCAGTTTGCTGGTCGCCGGCATCATGATTATGAATGTGATGCTGGTTGCGGTTTCTCAAAGGACTCGCGAAATCGGCTTATTAAAAGCTTTAGGAGCCGGTAATCATCAGATTATCTTGTTATTTGTTACCGAATCAGCGTTTTTATCGATCTCCGGGGCAGTCTTGGGTTTGCTAGCCGGGTTAGGTATAAATATGTTTTTGCAAACTTTGTTTCCTGAGTTTCCTTTTGTCGCGCCTTCTTGGGCACTATGGTCAGCTTTGTCTCTGGCTATGTTAACCGGCATTGGTTTTGGCCTGGTACCGGCGGGCAGAGCGGCCAAGCTTGACCCGGTCACAGCGCTTTCAGGGCGTTAGCGATGAGCTTTTCTGATCTGATCAAATTTTCCTTTGCAGCGCTTTATGCGATGCCGTTGCGAAGTGCTTTATCGGCTCTGGGTATTGCTATCGGCATTGCGGCCGTGATTTTGTTAACGGCTATCGGCGAAGGTTTACATCGCTATATGATCAGCGAGTTCAGCCAGTTTGGTACCAATCTGCTGGCCGTAACACCCGGTAAAACCAATACGCTGGGCTTTTCCGGGGCGCTGGTTAATACGGTGCGTCCGTTAACGCTGGAAGATGCCCGGGCAATTAAAAAACTGCCGCAGATTACGGAAGTGGTGCCTCTGGTACAGGGTAATGCGCAACTGGAAGCCGCAAACCGTCAGCGTCGAACCGTGGTTTATGGGGTCAGCGCGGGTGTTCCAGAAGTCTGGAAATTTAATCTTGCATCCGGGCATTTTTTACCGGCCGATGAGATTACCGCACCAAGAGCCTTTGTCGTATTAGGCAGTAAAATCAAACAGGAAATTTTTCCGGATAGTTCTGCTTTAGGTGAAATTATCCGTGTCGGTAGTTATCGCTTCAGGGTTGTCGGTGTGATGGAATCCAAAGGTCAGATGCTCGGATTTGATCTTGATGATGCGGTATATATTCCTACTTCACATGCCATGACGCTGTTCAATCAGGCCAGCCTGATGGAAATCGATGTGCTTTATCGACATGACGCGAATGTGCAAGCGACCCGCGATTCGATCGTAACATTAATTAAAACTCGTCATGGCAATGAGGATTTCAGTGTGGTCACGCAGGAACAGATGCTTGAGGTGTTAACCTCGGTGCTGGATATTTTAACCTTTGCAGTGGCTGCTTTAGGCAGTATTTCTTTACTGGTTGGAGGGGTAGGTATTTTAACAATAATGACTATTTCGGTTCAGGAAAGAACTTTTGAAATCGGTTTGTTAAGCGCATTAGGTGCCAGGCAATATCAGATTATGTGGTTATTTTTAGCAGAGGCGATCATGTTGGCCTCGATGGGGGGCGCTGCCGGTTTATTGTTGGGGTGGGGTAGCGCCATGTTGATCAATAGCCTGTTTGTTGATTTGCCCATTCATATTTCACTCACTTATGTCATATTAGCGGAGTCTCTGGCACTGATTATTGGTATGCTTAGTGGTGTTATTCCAGCAAGAGCAGCGGCGGTGATGAGTCCTTTAAAAGCGTTGAGAAGCGAATAATTTGAACATTCATGTCTATACCGGTGAAATTTATCTCTTTAAAAGCTGCACTTGTATTTTGCTTATCTCTGTTTGTTCTTTTATTTCTGTTTGCCTGTTCTTCAATGCCTGATACATCGCCAATTAAAACCCCGAGCACTTTTCGGCAAGCCGATGCAAATGCCAATCTGACTCAATATGCCCGGCAGATTATTGATGCTGATTCGAGTGATTCGGCTGTAGCGGTATTGAATGATGGTATGGATGCATTTCTGGCCAGAGCCTTGCTTATAGAGGCCGCTGAAAACAGTCTCGATCTGCAGTATTACATCTGGAAAAATGATATTACCGGTAAGATTATGATTTCCCTTTTACTGGAGGCGGCTGACCGGGGTGTCAGAATCAGACTGTTGCTTGATGATGTCAATATGAGCGGCAAAGATGCGGCACTGATAACATTGGATAGTCATCCGAACATTGAACTGCGTTTGTTTAATCCGTTTGAATATCGTTCCTCGCGTATATGGAATTTTTTAACCGACTTTAGTCGATTGAATCACCGTATGCATAACAAACTATTCATCGCAGATGGCCGGATAGCAATAATAGGTGGTCGTAATATCGGTGATGAATATTTTGCTGCCAGTGAACATGTCGAGTTCGCTGATCTTGATTTGCTGGTTGTAGGCAGAGCAGTCTCACAATCCGGACTTTCATTTGATGAGTACTGGAATGCCAAAGCGGCTGTGCCGGTCGCATCGATGATTGCAGATAGCCGGCGTTTATCGATGGAATCTGTCCGTTCTGATCTTGAGGCATTCCGAAAACAAGTCTCTTTATCCAATTATGCGCAAAACCTGAGTAAAAGCCATTTATACAAGGATGTACTGAACAATGAACTCAAATGGTTCAGCGGTCCTGCGCAGGTCATGGCTGATCGGGTCGATAAAATAACCGGATCGGTTAACGATAACGAATTGCTGGCGGCAAAGATAAAATCAGATATCAATAAAATCACTAAAAGCTTACTGATCATTTCACCTTATTTTGTGCCTAATGACACATTAATGTCACAGATAGAAGCTCTGGCAGAACGTGGCGTAAAGGTAAAGGTATTAACCAATTCACTTGAGTCAACAGATGTCGGTATTGTGCATGCCGGTTATCAAAAATATCGTCGCGCTTTGCTCGAAATGGGTGTAGAAATTTTTGAACTAAAATCCATTCGTCAAAAAGACAAGCATAAATTTCATTTGAAAAAACCGCAGATACCGGGCTCATCCCGGTCTAGTCTGCACGCCAAAGTATATATTTTTGATGCACAAAAGTTGTTCACAGGATCATTAAATCTCGATCCTCGTTCAGTGTATATCAATACTGAAATTGGTTTGCTGATTGAAAATTCGCAGCTGGCTGAGACCTTTGAGGCAAAACTAATTGATGAAATCCATGAGGATGCCTATCAGGTGATTTTGGATGAGCAGGGCAATCTGGCCTGGATTGACTCATCGAATAATCAACACAAAGTTCTCAACAGCGAACCGGGGGCCGGGTTTTTCAGAAGCATTGGACTTTGGTTGTTATCGCTACTTCCTATAGAAGAGCAGCTCTAGTCATCACGCTAAGATAATAGGATTCAATGGGTTCTGATCTTTCGTTAGTTGGAAATCTCTTCATTAAAACGCAAGAAAAGTTATTAATTTTCAAATATTTAACATAGATTTAACAATTCTTTTCCGGCTTTCTGATAAGGTAAAGGTATCACCAACCTTGTAGAATATTTTCAATGTCAATTGCTAATGACTATAGCCCGGAAATAAATTTGATTGCAGAAGATCAACTGATTATCTGCGACATCAAACCTTCTGTGCATGTAGGTTTCTTACAGGCTGACCTTATTTATCAGTTTGCCAGAGAGCATTTTGACGATGATTTTGGTCTTATTCAAATTCGTAACGGTAATAATTCAGTTGACCCTGACCTGTACTTCAGGTTGCAGAAAAACCTTCCCGGGCTAAGAGCCTGCGCAGTGATTGCCAACAGTCTAACCGTCAAAGAATTTTTTGCGGCTGAGCAATTATTCATCGATGAACTTGGCATTCAATGCAAAGTTTTCGGTAACTATCCCGAAGCCGAAATTTGGGTTAAAACAATTATTAATGATGATTCCGATTTACCAATAACAACCTACAGGGCTAACTGAGCCGACTTTCAAAAAAATCGACCACTGCGTCAGCCGTTAATGGTCGACTAAAGTAGTAACCCTGAATGACATCGCAGTTATGCTCGGTCAGAAAATCCAGTTGAGCTTTGGTTTCTACGCCCTCGGCAACAACGGTCAAATCCATTTCATGACCTAATGAAATTGTCGCTTTACTGATTGTTGAACTGACGTCATCGGTCAGCAGGTTTTCAATAAAGGATTTATCCAGTTTTAACGCTTGAATCGGTAGCATTTTCAAGTAGGAAAGAGATGAATAGCCTGTACCAAAATCATCAACGGTGAGTAAAAAACCCATTTCGCTGAGACAATCCAGACAACGGATGCAAAGTTCCGGATTTTGCATAGCGGTTGATTCGGTGATTTCAAACTCGATCAGCGAAGCGTCGATTTTGTAATGATCGACCAGGCGTTCGATATCGGCAATTAAATTCAGATTATCAAGCTGTTTAGCCGAGAGGTTTATAGCAATACGAATAATATGATCAGATTGTTTACGCCAGTCCAGGAGTTGTTGAAAAGCGGATTCGATAACCCAAAGGCCGATTGGGTAAATCAGTCCTCGCTCTTCAGCAATTGTGATCACTTTATCTCTGGAAACAATGCCAAGTTCATCATGATTCCAGCGAATAAGGGCTTCAACGGCAAAGTGCCTGTTATTTTTCAGATCAATTTTCGGTTGATAATAGAGTTCCAGAGAACCGTCGTTAGTCGCTTTGCGTAATTCTTCAACAATCAGATTGTTTTCTCTGACAATGTCATTAAGTCGACTGGTGTAAAACCCGTAATTGGAGCGACCCTGATCTTTAATATGATACATCGCTGTATCGGCATTGATCAGCAATTCCTCAACGCTATTGCCATCCTGTGGATAGATAGCGATGCCAATACTAGGCGTAATAATAGTAGGTTTGTCGAGTTCATACGCCGGCTGGAGAACTTCCATCAACTGCTCAGCCATTAATGAAATATCCGATATATTTTTCAAATCGGATTTTACGACGACAAATTCATCGCCACCGATTCTGGCCAGACAATCTGCCTTGAACAGATGATTATTTTTGAGTCTGGAAGCGAGTTGATAAAGCAAGGTATCACCGGCTTCATGTCCCATGGTGTCATTGATTGATTTGAAGCGGTCAAGATCCAGTAGAAAAACAGCAAACTGGTGTTTGTGTGAATCAGCTTTCAGAATAAGTTCAGCGAGACGATTTTGAAGACTGCTGCGATTATAAAGCCCGGTCAAATCATCAAAATTTGACAGTCTGTGAATGGTTGCCTTGTCGGCTTTTTTTTCGGTGATGTCTTCTGCGTTAAACAGATAATGGGATATTTCTCCGTGCTCGTCTCTGAGGGGGGATGCTGTCAGAGAAACCAGGTATTTCTCTTTACTTTGTTTTTCTGACCAGATCTCACCACGCCATAATGACTTGTTGATTTGAAGATGATTCATCATAGCTTCAAATTCTTTACTGTTATCCAGTGAAAGTGTTTTTATGCTTTTGCCGATAACCTGGTAGGCCTGATAACCACTGACATGACTGAAAGCATTATTGACGTACTCAATGTGTCCTTGCTGATCGGTTATTACCAGCATGGAAGGGCTTTGATTGACAGCCTGTATCAGCTTTTCCAGTTGGCGGGTGCGGGATTTAATCGCTTTTTCGAGACGGTTGCGATAGTTGTTGCGGAGTTCTTCGGTTTTTTTTCTTTCGGTAATATCTTCACAAATGCCTTCGATAAGCAGTTGACCGGATTCATCAGTCTCCGCATATTCGGTTACATATAGGGTCCGGATATCACCATCTACATGGCGAAATCGCATCTCAAAACTACTGCTTATTTCACCGGCAAGCAGACGTTGGTTGGATTCAATGCCTTTAGGGATATCTTCTTCAAGCCAGTCTATAACGGTATACCAGGGGCGATCGAGCAGGGCTGACTTGGGGATGCCGAAGATTTTTTCAAAACCATTACTCAGATAGAGTAATTTTCCGGATGTTGCATGCGGGATGTGACTGAAAATGACGAAGCGATCACCTAGACCATCCAAAAGACGCTGATTTCTGATTATGGAACTATTCAATTTGCCCAGCTTGAGTAGTAAAAATGGATTTTTATCATAGGCATTTATAGCGTATTACTCAAATCCTGAAAAAGTCGATATACTGATTTTACTTCGATAATTAAAATAACGTGACTTTAGTGATAAATAAATTTTTTTCTTTTATTTTTCTGATGGTTATTAGCACTTCTTTAGTGGCCGCTGAAACGGATTCAGCGATTTTCGAAATGCTTGTCAGTGTTTCGGTTTTCCTGAGTCTGATTTTTCTCTATCTGCTGGTGCGCATGTGGCAAGGGCAGGGTGAAAAGAAAACCATTCTATTTATCCTGATTGTTCTGTTATTCGGCTTGATTGGCGCAACGCTGAAAAGCGTCAACGAATATACCGATAACTATCGGCAGGTTTATCAAGCCCAGCAACAACGCTTTAATTCTCTGGCGCTGGTAGATTTAATGCGCCAGACGGGGGAAGACTCATTGCGTATGGCAAGAAGTTATCTTGCCACCGGTGAAGAGCGATACCGGGAATTTTATTTCACCATCATCAAAATCCGCAACGGCAAGGTGCCGCGCCCGGTCTCCTACGATCGTGTTTACTGGGATCACATTATTGCCAGTGGTCGTAAGCCACGAGCCGATGGACAAGCGATTGCGCTCAAAGACCTGTTTAGCAAGGCTGGATTTACTGCCACCGAGTTTGAAATGTTACGAAAACTCAAAGAAATGGTCACAAGCCTGGTACAGATCGAAACACAGGCCATGAATGCCGCAGCAGAGATATTTCAAACTGCTGCCAGGCAATTGCCACAGACTGAGTCTGCAGATACATCAGCAGTATCACAATTGCTTTATGACCAGCACTATAGCCAGTTACGGATCAAGGCATTAAACGTACTCGAACAGATTGGCGATGCTGTTGATCTGAGAACCAACGAAACAGTCGAAAATCTGGTGCGTCAGGGACAGGCAAAATTTACATTGATCACCGTGCTTGGTGTTGCTGCATTGATAGACATAGCGCTGATATTGCTACTTGCTTCGATGTGGATGAAAGCTTCCAGAAATTCGCCGGATGATGGTCCTTTAGTTGATGTCGAAGGTATCAAGTCCTGGCGTTATATCCTGAGACTCGGACTGTCCAAAAGCTGGCCATTTCTACTGACAGCCATCGTTATAGCGGCTGTCATTTCGGGGTTGTCCCTGAGAAACCTTGACTATCAGGAGCATAGCCACCTGAATCATGTCAAAGGCTTACTCAGCAAAGTGTTGAATGACACCAACAAGGCTGTTCATGATTATCTGAATAATCTCGAACGTAACACCCGTACCTGGGCTCAGCTCGAAAGCATTGCTGAACTGGTAGACCGGCTCGAGGATGTTGGTGAAAACCATGATCAGCTGCTCGAATCGCCTCTACAACCTCAATTGCATCATGAACTGAGCTTGTTAAATAACGAGGTCGGTTATCTGGGCTATCTTGTTGTCAAACCTAACGGCGTAATCCTGTCGAGTTCAAATTACAGACTGATCGGCAAAAAATTTGATTCCTCCAGCGAAACGGAATTTTTGCAGCGAAGTTTACAATTTCCTCGATATAGCGATATTTATCTGCCTCAAAATGCCAGTGACAGTCTTGTTAGCAGTATCGGGGCCAGCAATCTGCTGCTGAGTGGTTCGGCGATCCTTAATCAAAGCGGCAGATCGGTTGCTGTGCTGGTGATGATGATCGATCCGGAAAAGACATTTACCGATATTTTACAGAATGGCCGCGTCGGAAGCAGTGGTGAAACCTATGCCTTTACCAAATCCGGTTTATTGATTTCTCATAGCCGGTTTAGCGATCAACTGCGTGAAGCAGGTATTTTAAAACCTGATCAACAGGCTGTATTTAATGCCTATTTACGTGATCCCGGTGGCAATATTCTAACCGGCGAGCCACTTTCAGACGATAAAAAGAACTGGCCTCTGACCCTGATGGTCAAGTCAGCACTAAGTGGTAAGGATGGTATAAATCTTTCTGGTAGCAGGGATTATCGTGGTGTGAATGTCGTTGGATTGTGGCGCTGGAATCATGCCTACAATTTCGGCGTTATTACGCAGTTAAACCTCGAAGAAGCTTTTGAGAATATCAATATGATTCGCCAACAGGCGATGACGACCATTATTTTCGATGGTATTTTACTCCTTACATTGACGCTGGTGTTTGCCTGGGGACGGGTGCGTCAGGCCCTGGGTAATGAAAAGTTGTTACAGGGTGAGCAGATAATCAAACAACAGCTTGCCTATCAGTCTGCGCTTTTGGATGCTGTTCCCAATCCTATTTTTGTCAAGGATACCGATGGTATTTTCACCGCTTGTAACAAGGCCTATACACAAGCCTTTGGCATCAAACAGCAAGACTTTATCGGTAAGACGGTTCTTGAGCTTGATTATTTACCCGAGGCTGATCGACAGGCTTTCTTTGATGCTGACATGAAATTGATTCAAGAAGGCGGTGCTACGCGGGAAGAAATCACCATTCAGTATGCTGACGGCAGAGATTACGAAGTCATGTACTGGCGAAACTCTTTCCAGTTGTTAGATGGCAAGCCCGGCGGCATGATGGGGATTGTGATTGATATCAGTGATCGTAAGGAGACAGAACGTGCCTTACATACAGCCAAGCAACTGGCCGAGTCGGCAACAAGAGCAAAAAGTGAATTCCTGGCGAATATGTCTCATGAAATTCGTACGCCAATGAATGCCATATTAGGTTTATCTGATCTGGCACTTAGAACCAATCTGACGCCAAAACAAAAAGATTATCTTAGCAAACTGCATAGTGCGGCAAATTCATTGCTCGGTATTTTAAATGACATTCTTGACTTCTCCAAAATTGAAGCCGGCAAACTCGATATTGAGTCAATAGCCTTTTCACTGGATGAGGTGCTGGAAAGTCTTGCGACGATGATCAGTATCAAAACTCAGGAAAAAGGCCTGGAACTGCTGTTTTCCCGGGCTGCGGATGTGCCGGCTAATTTGATCGGTGATCCGTTAAGGCTTGGACAGATTTTGGTTAATTTGACCAATAATGCGGTTAAATTCACCGATGAAGGAGAAATTCTGGTCTCTATCGACTGCATCGACAGCTCTGAAGACAAAGTCATGTTGCGTTTTACTGTTCAGGATACCGGTATTGGCATGACGGATGAACAGTGCCAGAAGCTGTTTAACTCCTTTACACAGGCAGATAGTTCAACCTCAAGAAAATATGGTGGAACCGGATTAGGTCTGGCTATTTCCAGACAATTGATTGAATTGATGGGCGGGCGTATCTGGGTGGAAAGCCAGATCGGCCAAGGCAGCTCATTCCGCTTTGAGGTTCCTCTTCTTATTGATGCTAAAGCGCATAAAACAAAGCATGACATATCGGCTGACCTGAAGGGAATAAGGGTGCTGGTCGTAGATGATAATCTTCATGCACGTGAAATTCTTGAAGCCTATCTGAGACAGTTCGGTTTTTATGTTGAAACAGCCAACAGTGCAGAGCAGGCTCTGGTGAAACTGCGTGAAGCTGAAGAACCATTCAAACTGGTATTAATGGATTACATTATGCCCGGCGGTATGGATGGTATTTCTGCGACAACAGTGATCAAAAAGGATGTGCAGTTAGAGGAAATACCCAAGGTTATTCTGGTGTCGGCCCATGGACAAGCCGAGTATGCCGATATGCCGGGTTTTGAGTTGATGGATAATTCGGTCACTAAACCGGTGAATCCCTCATTGCTGCTGGATTTGACCATGGAAACTTTTGGTCAGGAAGTCTTGAATGACTTCAAGGTCAAAGCTTCGCACTCCGATATGTCAAAACTTCAGCAGCTTCACGGAGCACGGGTACTCCTGGTTGAAGATAACCGCATTAACCAGCAAGTTGCGGTTGAGTTTCTTGAGCAGGCTCATCTGATTGTTGATATTGCTGCTAATGGTGAACAAGCTTTAGAGAAGCTTGATACTGGGCATTATGACCTGGTGTTGATGGATATTCAGATGCCGGTTATGGATGGCTATACCGCAACGGCTAAAATTCGCCAACAGGAGAGATTCAAGGATTTACCGGTGTTGGCAATGACGGCTAATGCAACACTGGAAGATAAAAAACAAGCCATGTCTCAAGGCATGAATGATCACATCGCCAAGCCGATTAATTCCAATGAACTTTTCAGAATGCTGCTTAAATGGATTAAGCCGGTTGAACGGGATGCTATAGATGACAAAGAACTTCATATTGTGTCCGAAGAGGATAGCTGCTTACCCCAAAAATTGCCGGGCATTGATATCTCGACGGGTCTGCAGCGAGTTGGCGGTTCTGAAAAATTTTACAAGAAACTGTTAATCGAGTTTTACCTTGATCACCATGATGACATTGTAAAAATTCGTCATCATCTCGAAAATGATAATCTCGAAGAAGCGATTCGAATTGCACATACCGTAAAAGGTATTGCAGCGACTATTGGGGCTGATGTTATGCGTCAATGCGCTGCTGAGCTGGAAAAAAACCTTGTCGAACAGCGTATGTATAGAATCGAAGAGCTGGTTTGTGAACTTGAGAAGTCAATGCAGGAAATCAACACCGGTCTTGCCAAACTAGAAAAAGAAAACCTTGATAATAATGAGCAAAGCACTCAATTGACTGATCAGGATGCCCTGTTAAAACTCGATAAACTCGAACAATTTATTCTTGATCTGGACCCTCAGGCGGTTGATTTTGCCGAAGATTTGAACAAACCGTTGGGCGATTTACTGGGTGATAGTGACTTAATGGACAGGACTTTGATGCTCCTTGAGAATTATGAGTTTGACCAAGCGGCTACTGTGGTTAAAGAGATGCGAACGTTGATTCAACAAAAAAATTGATCCGCGGCAAATGATGCTCAATTAAGCACTCACATTCAGTGAGTTTGTTTGACTGCTTGAGTTGCTTTCTTTAAGGTTTTTGATACTAGAAATATTTACACATCAATGTAAGATGTTGAAATCAATTGTGATATTGGGGAATGATCTGTGAAAAAAATTGCAGTCATAGATGATAATGATGTCAATCGTAAGCTGTTTCAGAAATTTCTCATTCATCAATACGAAGTGAAACTTTACAACAATGCCATTGATTTTATCCAAAGTCTCTCGGATGAGCATGCCATCCCGGATCTGATCATTCTCGATATCATGATGCCGGATATGACCGGTTATGAAGTCGCCAAGTACCTTAAGTCGCGTGACAGCTTTAAACATATCAAAATTATTGTCTGTTCAGCGTTGAACAGTGAAGTTGATATTGAAAAAGCCGAGGACCTTCAAGTTGACGATTATCTGGTTAAACCCGTCAATCATCAGGATTTGTTGTTATCGGTAGGCCAGTTAATCTAAATCTGCTATTGAATTTTGCCCCGGAAACCTGTGTAGCCGGTCTCCGGGTTCTGATTATTTTTCCGGCAAAGTGATATTTAGCTCCAGAATATCCTGATGATCATCGTGATCAAACTGAATCGATACCGCATCATCATTGACCGGTACATATTTTTTGATGACATTCAACAATTCCTGTTGCAACTTGGGTAAATATGAAGGGGCATTTCGCATGGCTCTTTCATGTGAAACAAGAATCTGCAAGCGTTCCTTGGCAACATTGGCTGAATTGCTGCGAGATGCTCTGAAATAATCGAGTAAACTCATGCCTAGCCTCCGAAAAGTCGGCCAAACAGGCCTTTTTTCTGGGTTGTAATAAACCGATGCGGCAGTTCCTCACCAAGATATCTTGATACTACATCACCATAAGCTTGTCCGGCATCACTTTCGCTATCAAGGACTACCGGTGTACCTGAATTCGAAGCATTGAGCACGGCTTTGGATTCCGGAATGACGCCTAACAGATCAAGCGAAAGAATTTCCTGTACGTCATCAACACTCAACATTTCCTGATTGGCTACGCGTTCCGGTGAGTAGCGGGTCAGTAACAGGTACTCTCTGATAGGTTCCTGTTCCTGCTCGGCGCGACGTGATTTACTGGCTAAAATACCTAGCATACGATCTGAATCTCTAACCGAGGAAACTTCAGGATTAGTGACAACAATAGCATCATCAGCAAAGTACATAGCCATGGTTGCACCATGTTCGATGCCGGCAGGTGAATCACAGACAATAAAATCAAAGGATTCGGAGAGTTCATTCAGGACTTTTTCAACGCCCTCTATGGTCAAGGCATCTTTGTCACGGGTCTGTGAAGCGGGCAGGATAAACAGGCTTTCACAGCGTTTATCTTTGATTAATGCCTGACTGAGTTTAGCATCACCGTTGATGACATTGACGAAGTCATAAACTACACGTCGCTCACAGCCCATTATCAAATCAAGATTACGCAGGCCAATATCAAAATCAATCACAACAACACGGTTGCCTTTCTGAGCAAGTCCCATGGCAATAGCTGCGCTGGTTGTCGTTTTACCTACGCCACCTTTGCCTGAGGTAACAACAATAGTTCTGGACACAAAGTTCTCCTAAAAATAATAAAGCTAGATTGACTCGATATGGAGTCTGTTTTCTCTGAGATAAATTTGCACCGGCTTATTCATATCAGAGTCAGTCAATGATTCGTTAAGCTTGTATTGGCCGGCTATCGCAACCAGATCGGCCTGCAGGTTATGGCAAAATATACGAGCCTGTTTGTTACCTTTGACGCCGGCCAATGCCCGGCCTCTTAATGTGCCGTAAATGTGAATATTGCCATCAGCAATAACCTCAGCACCTGAACTGACCTGAGAGGTGATGATCAGATCGCCGCGAGCCGCATAGACCCTTTGTCCTGATCGCACCGGCGTGGTAATCAGTTTACTGGCAGAGGAGGCCGACGATATTTCGGTATTGCCGGCCGTTCTATTTTTGACGTTAGACTGGGTTTTGGAGCTCGGTTTATGGTTGTTGTCAGATAGAATCGCCAATTCCATCAGTTCAGCCATTTCTTTCTGATGATCAGAGGCATTTTTGACGCCGCAGGGAATCATGCCGTTGCCTCGCAGCAAACCCACCAGCCAGGCAAAATCGACTTCACTTTGTGCGGATAATTCTCCGAGGTCTATGATCACCGGCGCATTTTGAAAAAAACCGGGCGCTTTTTCGACCTGAATATCAAGCTGTTCGGATATGGCTTGCATATCATTACTTCTGAGTAACAGGCGCGGCAGGGAAAACTGGCCGGACTTAAACTCAAAAGGGAGGGGCTGTGTAGAGGGTTGTGCGCTGCTTGGCATAGTAATATAAAGCCTAAATTATCGATTCAGTTTAAGGAAAAACTCCTAAGCAACTGATTACCTTGAATATATAAACTAAAAAAAACACACGCCAAAAAAACTTTTTCGTTGCCCCATTAAAAAAATCTTGTTGTTAGAGGGTATACCCGAGGCTCATTCAGGGTGAATAACTAGGTTATTCAGAACAGTCCTTATTGACTTGCTTAGCGTCACTAAAACTGTCATTTTCCCTGCACAATAATTTTCGAAAATTCAGGAAATCATGCATGCAATGGACTAATGAAATGCTTTTGCTTAGTGCTCAGGGCGTCATTATTGCGTTTTTACTCGCCTTGCTATGGGCATCACGCAGCAAAAACGTAGAGCGTCAAAGTCGTTTGCAGGAAGTTCGCGATGAATTGTCCGACACTGAAGCCGTCCTGCAACAGTTACAGATCGAGCTTATCGAGGAAGGTAAAAAAGCCAGAGAATATTTTACCGCGGATAAAAATGCGCGTGAGGCACTGGCAAGAACAAGACAGGACTTGCTTGATCAGCGCAATAACGTTGCACAACTGAATGACAGGTTGCAGTCACTGAATACGGACTATGTCAGCCTTAAAACCACACTTGAGAAACGCGAGGAACATTTCAGGGAACAATTTGAGACCTTGCAGCAAAATAAAGAAGCGCTCACAAAAGAATTTGAAAATCTGGCTAACAGAATACTGGATGAGAAAGGCAAAGCCTTCACCAGCCATAGTCAGTCCAGTCTTGAAGGCTTGCTAAAACCCTTTCGAGAACAGATCACGGCTTTTCAGTCGCGCATCAATGAGGTGCATGATCAGTCTTTGCAACGCAACAGCAGTCTTAATGCTGAAATTCAAAAGGTGCTGGAAATCGGCCTGAGCATGTCCAAAGAAGCGAGCAACCTAACCAGTGCGCTCAAAGGTGATTCCCAGCAACGTGGCGCCTGGGGGGAAGCGCAGCTAAGAAGAACTCTGGAAATGTCAGGTCTGGTAGAAGACGCGCACTTTGAGGTGCAGACATCTTTCAGAGATATTGATGGTAAACAGAAGCAGACGGATTATCTGGTAAAACTGCCTGACGATAAGCATATTATTATCGACAGCAAAGTATCGTTAAATGCCTACGACCGGGCAGTTTCTGCAGAAACGCCTGAAGAGCAGAATCTTTTGATGGCCGAACATGTCAAAGCGGTTAAGCGGCATATTGATGATTTGTCTTCGAAAGATTATACCAATCTGATTGGCATGCATTCACCATCTTTTGTATTAATGTTCATGCCGATTGAGCCGGCGTATATAGATGCCTTGAAATTCCAGAAAGATCTGTTTGAATATGGCTATCGAAAAAATATTGTACTGGTTTCGCATACGACTCTGATACCTATTCTTCGAACAGTCTCCAACCTGTGGATGATTGACCGCAGTAACAAAGAAGCAAGGGAGATTTCAGATCGGGCTGGCGAAATATACAATCAGGTATCGCTGCTTGCGGAGCGTCTGAAAAAACTCGGTGGTAGCCTGAATGCGGTGTCCTCTCATTACAACGGTACGGTCACCGCATTGGTTGGGCAACAGGGTTTATATGGCAAAGTTCAGCGTTTTGGGCAATTATCTACCAAAGTCAGCAAATCTTTACCTGAACTGGAGCCGGCACGCATTG
>Ga0181576_10001389_pt1 | contig 18499 bp, 15 predicted proteins | sample 101ome_22_FD_132464 | JGI IMG/M metagenome (GOLD analysis project Ga0181576, IMG submission 132464) | Coastal salt marsh microbial communities from the Groves Creek Marsh, Skidaway Island, Georgia - 101412BT metaG (megahit assembly) | ecosystem: Environmental > Aquatic > Marine > Intertidal... | reverse complement strand
GCTGCTGCGACTCGAGAAGAACCGTTTTTGGCTATCACTGGCCGACAGCGATGTGCTGATGTGGGCGCAAGGCGTTGCGACCCACGCGGGCCTCGACGTCACGATTGGCGAGCCCGACGTCTCCCCACTGCAGCTTCAAGGGCCCAAGAGCGGAGACATCATGGAGGCGCTGTTTGGCGAGTCGATTCGTGACCTCAAGTACTACTGGCTCGATCACTTCGAGCTCGACGGTATACCCCTAGTGATCTCCCGCACAGGCTGGTCCAGCGAGCTGGGCTACGAGCTGTATCTACTGGATGGCAGCCAAGGCGAGGCGCTTTGGGAGAAGCTGATGGCAGTAGGTGAGCCAATGGGATTGAAGCCGGGTCATACGTCATCGATTCGGCGGATTGAGGGCGGCATGCTCTCCTACCACGCCGACATGGATGCCCAGACCAACCCCTTTGAGCTCGGTTTGGACAGACTGGTTGATCTTGAGATGCCCGCAAACTTCATTGGTAAAGCCGCACTGAAACAGGCGCAGCAACAAGGGATTACCCGGCAGCAGATTGGCCTCGAGATTGACGGTGGGCCGCTCCCAGGCCCCAACACGCAATTCTGGCCCGTTGAGGTCAACGGCGGGGTGATCGGCAAGGTAACCTCTGCGGTGTATTCGCCGCGCCTGAAAAAGAATATTGCGCTGGCCATGGTGGCGAGTGCCCATAGCGCTGTTGGCACCCCCTGCGACATCCAACTGCCCAACGAGACGCGGAGCGGAGCGGTCGTCCCCAAACCGTTTTACGATCCCAAAAAACAGATCACCGCGGGCTCAACGACCACTGCAGCCTGAACACTCTTCCAGCGGGTCAGCAACCCGCAGAGCACGGCCGGTCGGGCCCCAAATATGAGCGCTCAAGGCGCGGCCCGATGAGGCCGAGCGCAATGCCCATTAGTCCAAGTCAGCAACCCGCTTCCTGAGCAGATTCTTTCGGATCTTGCCGGTCGTGGTTTTGGGTAACTCCTCGAAAACGATGCGCTTAGGTCGCTTGAAGCCCGCGAGCTGACCGCACGCATGCTCGATCAAGTCTGTCTCAGTGAGCGCGCTGCCCTCAACCAGCTCAACAAAAGCGCAGGGCACCTCCCCCCATTTTTCATCGGGCATTGCCACCACGGCAGCACACAGCACATCGGGATGACTGTAGATCGCGTTCTCGACTTCGATTGACGAGATGTTCTCTCCACCAGAAATAATAATGTCCTTGGAGCGATCGCGGATTTCGATGTAGCCATCGGGGTGCTGCACCGCAAGGTCCCCCGACCAGAACCAACCGTTGGCGAAAGCCTCGGCGGTGGCCTCAGGCTGTTTGAAATAGCCCTTCATGACGATATTGCCGCGAAAAGCAACCTCACCCTGGGTTTCGCCGTCCCAAGGAACAGGTGCAGTCGTGGCCGGATCCAATACCAAAACGTCTTCCTGCAGTTCATACGCCACGCCCTGGCGTGCCTTGAGCTTGGCTTGCTCCTCGGCACTCAAGGACGACCAGGTCGCTTTGTTGGCGCAAACCACAGCGGGGCCGTAGACCTCAGTCAGACCATAAACATGCGTAATCGAGATACCCATTTGCTCCATCGCCAGTATCGTCTGAGGCGGGGGCGGCGCTGCCGCGGTCATCATCCGCACGGTCTGGCTGAAATCTGCACGCTCTGCCCCGTCGGCATTGACGATCATGGACATAATGATGGGTGCGCCACACAAATGCGTGACCCCATGATTGGCGAGCGCCTGATAGATACCTGCCGCGGTAGGGCTGCGCAAAAATACATGGGTGCCAGCCAGCAACGTTACCGTCCACGGGAAACACCAACCATTGCAATGGAACAGCGGCAAGGTCCATAGATACACCGGGTGATGGGGCATCTCCCAGGTCACCACGTTGTTTACTGCATTCGTCCAAGCGCCCCTGTGCGAATAGACCACGCCTTTTGGCCGCCCGGTCGTGCCTGACGTGTAGTTAAGCGCCAGCGCGTCCCATTCATCATCGGGTGGCGTATAGGGGAATTCAGGTGTCCCCTCCGCGAGGAGCGCATCGTAGGTGAGCGCACCCACGCACTCCCCTCCGGGTCCCTCCGGGTCTTCGATGTCAATTACCAAGAGATTCAGACCCGACAGCGACACGGCTTCCCGAGCAAGTTCGGAAAATTCGGTATCGGCAAGAAGCACCTTGGCTTCTCCGTGAGAGAGGATATAACCCAGCGTGGCTGCATCGAGCCGCACATTGTTGGCGTTAAGCACCGCCCCGAGCATCGGCACGGCTAAGGCGCACTCCAAGGCTTCGGGGATGTTCGGTGCGATGAGCGAGACAGTGTCGCCCTTGCCGATACCGCGCTGAGACAAAGCCGAGGCGAGGCGTTTACAGCGATCAGCGACCTCCGCCCAGTTACGGCGGATACGGCCATGAATCTGTGCCGGACTCTCTGGATAGACGCGCTCGGTGCGCTTCAGCGCCGACATTGGCGTCAACGCTGAGAAATTGGCGGCTGTTTTCTCGAGCTCGATCCCTTGGTACAGACTCAATTCGGTGCACCCTCATTTATTCCAAGCGATCGCGTGCTCTGGCGACCTGAATTGAGGAAGAGTGTAACGCGTGGCGAATCAGGCAGAAAATGCCTTGGCGCAGGCGGGACGCGCCATCAGGCGATCAGCATAAGCACTGAGATTGGGAAACTCCTCGTCAGTCACAATCCCCAAGCGCTTGGACATAATACAGGCGTGCCCCAGCATCGTATCGGCAGCGGAAAACTCACCGATCAGGTAATCACGTCCCGCCATGGCCTCCTCTACCGGCCCCCACGCTTTCGCTAACAACCGTTGCGCCTGCCCCCTGACCGTCTCGTCTTGGCGTTCCGGCGGCAACAGAATTGTGTGCACAACGATAGTATTCACGGGCGGCATTACCATCCCCTCGCAGTAGTGAAACCATTGCAGATACTCGGGGAAGCGGGGGTCGTCGGGCGCGGGCTTCAGCCCGCCGTTTTTATGGCGCTCGAGAATGTATTCGGCAATCGCTCCCGACTCATAAATTGAGACATCACCATCTTCTAGTACCGGGATCCGCCCCAAGGGGTGGCGCGCCCGATGCTCATCCGATTTGAGATCTTTGGGATGAAAATCCATACGATTGAGCTCGTAGTCCAAGCCAAGCTCTTCGAGTAGCCACAGCGTGCGGCTGGCCCGGCTATTGGGCGCGAAATGAAGTTTCAACATAGGGGCTGACCTCTAAAATCGAGTACGAAAAAACATGACGGTAACATCACCGCAGCAATATTGGCATAGAAAATGCCAATAGTTAATGCCGATCATGCGTCCGCCGAAGACGGCGAGACCGAAAAAGGCAACCGCTCAGACGACTGCTCGTTGTCCTCCAACAAACGCACACCCAGACCAATGAGCCTCACCGGCTGCGATCGCCGTTCCCAACCCTCTAACAACAGCTGCTGATAGTCAGCTTCAATGGCCTTGGTGCCCACCCTTTCCACCGTCGTCGTGGTGAAGTCAGTGAATTTCAGCTTCACGAAGGCCTTGGTGATACCGTCCCACGCTTTTGCGGATTCGATTCGCTCCATCAAATGACTGTAGAGTTGCTCGATGATGGGAGCCCATTCTCCCGGGCCACTCACATCCTCGGAAAACGTGCGCTCGACGCTGATCGACTTGCGCACGCGGGCCGGTTGCACGGGGCGATCATCGCGCCCTCTGGCGCGCTCGTGGAGCACAACCCCAAACTTGCCAAAACGATGCCGCAGGTCAAATAAACTCCACTCCTGGATATCTGCGCAAGTTCTGAGTCCATAGCGATGCATTTTTTCTGCGGTGACCGATCCCACACCGGGGATTTTTTTTACCGGCAGTGCGGCGACAAATGCGTCGACCTCCTCGGGGGGCACAACGGTCAATCCATCAGGTTTTTGCCAATCCGAGGCGACCTTGGCGATAAACTTATTCACCGACACACCTGCCGACACCGTTATCTGCAACTCCTCACGAATGCGTTTACGTATGGCTCTCGCGATGCGCGTTGCGGTGAGGTCTTCATCAGACACCTCGCTCACGTCCAGATAGGCCTCATCGAGAGAGAGCGGCTCGATAATTTCCGTGAAGTCGGACAATATCGCGCGCATGACTTTCGATGCCTCACGGTACTTACTCATTTGCGGCGGCACAACAGTCAGCTGCGGGCACAGGCGCATGGCTTGTGCAGTGGGCATGGCCGAGCGTACGCCAAAGGCGCGGGCCTCATAATTACAGGTGGTCAGGACCCCTCTGCGCTCGGCGCTGCCGCCCACTGCCATGGGAATGCCCAGTAAAGCCGGGTCATCGCGCATTTCTATGGCGGCATAAAAGCAATCGGCGTCGATATGAATGATCTTGCGCTGCATGGGTGCAGGGTACACCCACAGGGGTCGGGCAGAAAAAGCGCAAGCAGACGGCGTCAACTGACCCGAATGAGGAGGACCGCTCCCCGCCATGCCTGTGCCCATCCTAAACCCGGCTGTGTCTCACTCGATGCCAGAGTCGGAGACTCCCGAGGTGACCTGCGCGCTTCCGACAGACCCTTCACATTGCGGTCAAAAGGGCGATAATCCGCAGAGACACCTAAACGAGGATCGCAACATGAAACCAGGCATCATTTTTGGCGTGGTATTGGTGATCATCATTGGCGCAATCATCGCTTCGCATCAGATGACCGAAAGCGGCAACAAGCACTTTGATCAAGCTGGGGAGAACTGGAAGCAGAATTAACGGACAGACGCCACGATGCATTGTCGAGAGCACTGGCGCTTGTTGCGGGTCAGGCGTCTTGATCCGTTTGTAGCTTTTCAAAATGTGCTTCGAGGATGTCACTGCCCAGTGTCGACCCGTCGTTGTTGCCTAGCTTGATAGCGGGCCAAGCGCCCGTGGCAAATAGGAACAGCACGGTCGCGCCGTCTGGCCCAGCCACCAGAGGACCATAACCCCGATTGGCAAGCCCGATACGAATGTCCCCGGCCTGGTGCCAGGTTGCACCCACTCTCTGGGAACCCTCCAGAATAATTTCCGTGTAATCACAGTCGTGAGTATGGGCTTCAATGGTGCAATCCGGGGGATAAAAAACCTTGAACACTGTGGGCGACTCCGGACGGGTCGGGTCACCCACTCGATACATCGATGAAATGACACCGGTGGGAAGCTCAATCTTGTCGAGATCCTCCCAGTTTAAGGCGTAGTGCCCTTTTCGTTCGAGGGCCTCTTTGATTTCCCGATCCGTTGCCTGCGCCACTTTGTCACCTACCGTCCTGCTCGGGCGAAGAGGCAGAGCTGCTGCAGGGCTACCGTCGCCGCCGCCAGGGCCGTAATGTCACCGACGTCATATTGAGGCGCAACCTCCACCACATCCATGCCCACCACATTGACGCCTTTAAGTCCCTGCAATATCTGCATCGCCTGATGAGTCGACAACCCGCCGACAACAGGGGTCCCCGTGCCCGGTGCAAAACTGGGGTCAAGGCAGTCGATATCAAAAGTCAGATAACACGCACGGTTGCCTACAATACCCTTGACCCGCTCGGCCAGAACAGCGGGCCCAAGATCATGAACCGCTGGCGCGTCAAAAATATGAAACCCGTGGTCACTGTCGTTATGGGTGCGCAGGCCTATTTGCACTGAATGTGCTGGCGAAATGAATCCCTCACGAGCTGCATGGTAAAACATGGTGCCGTGATTGATGCTCTGGCTGTCCTCTGCCCAAGTATCCGAATGGGCATCAAAATGGATTAACGACAGGCCCCCATATTTTTCAGCGTGCGCCCGCAATAGCGGGTAGGACACAAAGTGATCTCCCCCGAGAGCGAGCAGCGCCGTATCGGTCGCGAGAATCTCCTTGGCGCACCGGTAAATTTCCTCCGGCACACCCGCGGGATTCCCGGCATCAAAGTCACAATCACCGTAATCAACAACGGCCAGCTCATCGAAGGGGGAGAAACCCCAGCCCACGGCCTTTCGCTCCCAGGCCAAACTCGCGGAGGCTTCTCGCACAGCACGCGGTCCAAACCGACTGCCGGGACGATTGGTGGTCGCCAAATCGAAGGGCACGCCCACCACGGCCACATCGGCCTGCGACAAATCGCGGGAATACCGTCGGCGCATAAAACTGATAACGCCGCCATAGGTGGGCTCTTCCATCACACCATATAGTCTGTCGCGCGTTATGGCCTGATCGGTAGCTGATTGCATAGCGGCACTGACCTCTTCTGCTACATCACGTAACCGGCCTAACATACCCTAAAAAGCACCCGCCGGTGCCAGAAGCAATTGATGAGTGCAGTGAGTCCTCAGGAACCGGCCACCATGACCGGTCGTTTACCATCTTTTCCGTAGAGATTGACCTGCAAGCTGGAAATCGCATGCACCAAAATAATGGGCTCAATTTTCTGCTTGCCCGTCCAATGGATTTTGGGGAATCGTTCCAGAATGCGCTCGTACGCCATCTTGAGCTGCAATTGCGCAACGCGATTGCCGAGACAACGGTGCACGCCGTGCCCAAATGCCAAATGCTTGTCGACGTTGTCGCGCATCATGTCGAAATTATCGGGGTCGGGGAATACAGAGGGGTCTCGATTCGCAGCGCCGTACCACATAATGACTTTTTCATCCTTGGCAATACGCTGCCCGGCAATTTCGGTATCTTCCATTGCGGTGCGGCGCATATGCATTACGGGTGACACCATTCTCAACGCCTCGTGAGACATGCGCTCAATCAACGACGGGTCATCCAGCACCATCTGCCGCTGCTGAGGAAATTGAGTCAGCAGCCGAATAGTGCCCGAGAGGGAATTACGGGTGGTGTCGTTACCCGCGAAGATGATTAACAGCCAAGAACCATCCAGGTAGCTCTGCGAAAGAGGCTTATCGCCGAGGGTCGCGTTAGCGATCGTCGTCAGTAAGTCCTCCCGAGGATTCCGAATTCGGTCAGCCATGACCCGCTCCCCATAGCTGAACATGTCATGGAGAATTTTTTCGAATCGAAAAGGAAAAGACGGCTCGGCCAACAGCATTCGAAACGGATGCGTAATGAACTGCGGCGCGAGCTCGAGATAATGCATCCACTTGATAATGTCGGCGCGATCTTTTTCATCGACGCCGAGCATTTCACACAAGGTGAACATGGGTAATTCAATGGAGAAAAGCTTTGCAAAGTCCACAACGGGACCCTGACGCTCCATGTTATCGAGCAGGTCGTCTATTTTTTGACCCACCTTTTCTTTTAACGTCTCGATATAGGCAGGAAAGAAAAATGCTGCCTGTTGCATGCGCAAGTCTCGGTGGAGATCGGCATCGAGATTGATCAGAGAGTTGTAAGCGGCGTACATCAGCCGTTCCGCTTTGCCCTTGTCGTTACGCAACACACTCATGTTGATGCTGCCGCGCTGAGAAGAAAAAATCTGCGGGTTGAGCTCAACATGCTTCACGTCGTCATAACGCACCACCGACCAAAAACCTGACGAGGGCTTTTTTATCTGCGACCACATCACCGGCGCTTCCTCACGCATGCGGCGGTAAAAATCGAAAGGTTGGCCCCGCGTCCAGCTGTTGGTGACGCCTAATTTAAAGTCAGGTAGCCGCGGGTATATCTCATCGAACACCGGGTCTCGAGCACCTGAGTCGAGCAGGATGTCGTCGCTGACAGCAGGATGATGTTGCATCGGTTGCGCGCTATTCATCGTGTTTCCGATATGACTGGGGCGAGTGCTAACAGTCCCCTGAGTGAAGGGGCCATGTTAGGGATATTCGGTAAAAAGTACAGGTCAGATCAGGTCCGCAATGTGGGCTGCGAACCGGTGACTTCGGCGTGAATCGATTGAGCCACTTGCAACGTATAATTGGACGCGTTGCCATTGAGGAACCCTTGTGCGAAACCTGATGTTTGCCATTGTGTGGCTGTCTGTGACCTTTACGGCGCAGGCGGAATACTCCCGCACCTATTTGGACAGCTACCCTTTAGAAACCGCCCGCGTAGGAGAACTAAGTATCGCCTACCGCATTGTGGGGCCTGACGCCGACAAACCCAAAGCGGTGGTCATTATGGGGCTCGGCGGCTCCAACGTGGCGTGGGGAGATGCGCTGATTTCAGGCCTCAGCAACGGCGGGTACGAGATACTCATACTCGACAATCGGGATACGGGCGCCTCAACCCGCTTCGACGAATGGGGGCAACCCGTACTGTGGTGGGAGCTACTTAAATACCGCTTGGGATTTTCGGTAAACGCGCCCTACACCCTCAACGACATGGCGGCAGACATCGCAGGCCTCATGGAGGTAATTGGGTACCAAGATGCTCACATCATTGGTGCTTCCATGGGCGGGATGATTGCCCAGATTGTCGCAGCCAAATATCCCGAAAAAACACGTAGCTTGGTTTCTATCATGTCGACTACCAATGCGCCTCATCTACCAGCACCGACAAAAGAGGCAGAAATGAACCTCCGCGACCTTGCAACTGGAGAGGCCCAGGAAGAGCGCGAGCGGTCGATACGTGAACGTGGCTTTTACCCGGAATCAATGCAACGTCACCTCATGGCGATTTTTAAAACGGGGGATCGGTCCGCCGAAGTCGCAACAATTGCGGTACCCACATTGGTGCTGCACGGCGCAGATGATGGGCTGGTGCCTCCGGAGCACGGCCGACATACAGCATCGCTTATTCAAGGCTCACGTTTTGTGCTCATTGATGGCATGGCACACAACATGCCCGACGACGTCATTCCCCTGTTGGTCTCGGAGATGACAAGACACATGAATCAGGCTGAGGGGTTGCTACCCGTCGCTCTGCGCTGAGGTCTGAGACCCTCGGAACAGCGACGATGCCGCTGACACCCCAAGGCTATTCGCCCACAGTAAAGCCATGGCCCAGCGTCGCTGGAAGCCGCAATTTCGAGGGAAATCTCTTGTCAGAGGCGGAAAAAGAGGACGGCGCAGCCGGTGCGCCGCCCTTGGGGCTTTTCAGAAACTCAAGCGCACCCGCACACCGATATTTCTGCCGGGGAGGGGCACCTGATCCTTCACAAAAGACGTATGGTTACGCGCAACCTCATCGGTGAGATTACGAGCGAACGCTGTCAAGGTCAGACGTGTGGCATCGTTGAAACCATAAGACCAAGAAGCATCTGCATTTACCAGCGTAAATCCATCAGTCGTTGACTCACCCGGTGCAACGCTGGTCTGACGTTTCACATCCTTTACCAGTAACCGGGCGGAAAAATCATCCAACGTATAGCGCGCGGTGAACATGTTTCTCGCCGGGACGATCCGTGGCACATCTCCGCCATTGGTAAATTCCGCATCCACCTCGTCACGGCCAAGGGTCAATTCCAACTCACCGCGGGGTAGTTCAATGCGAGTGCCGATCTCGATCTCATAACCGGTAAATTCAGCGTCCTGCTGGCTGTACTCCGAGAGTATCAAGCCACCATGATCGACATGGTCATCGTCGTGTTCATCATGGTGATCGTCCTCGTGCTCCGCTTCCATGTGGGCCTCATGTTCTTCCTCAAGCTCATCACGCAGGTAGATGTAATCGTCGACCCGGTTGTAATAGATCGACGCCGAACCAAAAAAATTGTGCGCGTCAAAGTTAAAGGCGAGATCGATATTGTTTGAGCGCTCTGTATCCAACGTAATATCACCCACCTCATAACGGCTGCTGGCCAAATGCTCGCCGTTCATAAATAACTCAACGGCCGAGGGCGTCTTGCTGACACTCGCGAGGCCCAATGACAGTGAGGCGTGTTCATTGAGATCCCGACGTATCGTTGCCGCCGCGCTGAACACTTCATCGCTGAAGGAGGCTGGCTCATAGACCATCTCGCCTTCATGGTGCTTATCGTGATCATCGCCGTGCTCGTCCTCATGCTCGCCTTCATGTTCACCCTCAGGCGCTTCCTCATGATGCGTCTCGGCGACAAACCCATCGCGATCTACATGATCAAATCGCACACCCAAATCCAGCGTAGCGAACCCGAGGTCATCTGAAGTGAAAAAGCCGAGCGTTGTCTCCGTAGAATCCACGGGGGCCATGAAGGCCTCCTCACCGATGATCGAAATTTCCTCCTCGGCGTAGTTCAGCACCACCCTGCGGATCCGCTCTCCGGCACTCAGATCCAGCGAGACTGAGACCTCCGTCGCCTCATTGCTGAAGACTGTAGGGCCCTCAGCATGACCCTCCTTATCATGGCCCTCCTCTTCGTAATCTTCCTCGTGATGACCATGCTCGCCTTCGGCATGCTGCTCGGTAAGTTCGTAATCGGTGCTCTTCACCGCAAAGTCGATTGCATTCAAAAAGGGGATAACTGTCTTAACCGATCCGTTGAGCGCAAAGATTTCTGATTCGGTTTTCGAAAAAATCCTCTCACCGCTGTGCTCATCATGATGCTCATCTTCATCATGGTCATCGTGCTCGTCATCATGTTCATCGTGTTCTTCGCCATGCTCGTCATGAGCCGCCTCAGAGTGAAACGGAATCCCGTAAGTGCTAGTCAGGTCGCTATATGAGATGCCGACATAGCCCCAGTCGCCGACAGAAGAGAGCCCCACCCGATGGGAAGTTGTCGACACATCGGAGTTCGCGAGGGTATCCATCTGACCGTGGCCGTCTTCATGCTGCTCGTCGTGATCATCCCCGTGGTCGTCATCGTGACTGGCCTCGTGATCTTCGTCATGGTGTGCCTCGTGCACATCCAGAACCGAGCCGCCAGGGATTTCATAATCCTCCATCTCGGCGTCCTGATAGCTGTAGGTCAAGTTCAGACCGCCAACGTGGCCTCGTAATGAGAGATCAACGGCCTCGCCATCATTCACCGACTGCGCTTCAGCACCTAGGTGCCCGCTCAAACCCTCGAGGTCGGTCATGGGAATGGTGTTATCCACCACATTGACAATGCCGCCGATGGAGCCGTTGGAATACATCAGCGCAGATGGGCCACGAACGATCTCGATCTGTTTGACGTCGTTTAGACTGACGTCAACCGCATGATCCGGCCCCAGAGCTGAGACGTCTCGGATAACGGTGCCATTATTCAGCACCTTGACGCGGTTGCCGCTCATACCGCGGATAATGGGTTGGCCAACTGCGCCGCCAAAATCGGCAGAGGAGACACCGAGTAGCGCGTCGACGTGCTCCCCCAATGACTGGATACCCGCTTCCGTGACGGCACCGCCATCAAGAACGTGGATCGGTCTGGTTGCTGAAGATTCGTTAATGCCGACAAAGGATGCCGTCACGATGATTTCTTCCAATAAAGTTTCTTCGCTCGCGACAGCCAAAGACGGTGTGACCGCCATGGCTACGAGAGCATGTGCTGCTATGCGCTGCATGCCCGCCTCCTGATAAAAGGTTTCAGTGAACTAACAGGGTGTTGAGTTCAGCGAAGTGGCGGAGCGCGAGCCTGAAAATTTGAAGTGGGGATTGCGACATGACAAGCAACAATCGGCGCTCTGCGCACCACGTGCACAGCGGAAAAGGCGCTGATTGCTGCATGACTGACCGCAGCGGTCTGTTCTGCCGAGCAATGATTGCACTCAGCATGGCTCGGGCTGGAACTTGCTAAGTAATCGTGCTCTACCGAATGGGCAACGTTGCCAAACGCAAACAACATCGCGACAAAGAGTGCGAGGGGCGCGTAAGGTTTCATTCGGTGACGAATCATAGATGCGCGATGCTAGGCGAGCGCCTCGGCCAAATCAAGCAGTTCTTGCCTCCCATGTCGGCATCAAGCGAATCACGGGGTGACCCTGTGCAATACCGCCTCTGCACCAATTTGGCGCCTGTGTGTCCATTTTGGCGCAATTGGCGATCACTCCGTCGCTTATTGCGTCAAGGCGCAACGACATGGTTGAAAAATAGGGCCCACCCCTATAACGTCAAGCGCGTTGACACGCTAGGCGTTGGTTTCGGTGACCTGAAATGTTGGCTCGAAATTTGCAAGCCCCACTAGAAGCTTGGCCGGTCAAGCCTTGAGAAGCGAATCGGCAAGCAATGGGCATGCGTGTACAGCGTTACCTCAGATAAAGACTCTAGGATGCAATCGACTCATGTACAAGAAAACAGAATCAACGGGGTACAGCAGAGGAATACTTTTGGCGCTTTGCTTAGCCGTGGTATCCCCCTCTTTTGCGGCATCAGTCAAGGGCACATCACCCGCCGGAAATGCGGTTGATGTGGAAATTACAAAGACGCCCAAACTGAAATACCCCAGACGGGCAGAGCGGTTGGGCGTCGAGGGGTATGTGATCGTCGGTTTTGATTTATCCGACGAGGGTGAGCTCGTAGACTTGAGGGTGATCGAAAGCCAGCCGCGTCTGATGTTTGACAAATCAGCTTTGAAATTTGTCGAGGGTATGAAGTTTGAGGTGCCCGAGGAGGATGGGCGGAAAATCACGACCAGCGATATTAAGTTCCGCGTTCAGTTCCAACTGCAAAATTAAGCGGGATCTTAGTTATGACAATTAAAAGCAAAATGCTTCTGATCATCCTGCTGGGTATCGGCATTCTTTTTATCGCGAACTTCTATTCCTCAATGCAGATGAATAGTGCCCATAAGCAATACAGTTCTGAAGAGAGTCTCACCGCCCACTCTTCGGCTTGGTTCAGCAATATGGACACCCAATTTGTCAGCAACCTGCTGGCATACGATCCGATGGATGGCTCTGAGAGAAATGCTAGCTATTGGGATCCGGATTTTGATGCATTCGAAGAATCGGACAGTGGCAATCCGCTGTTCAAGGCTATCGTAGGAAAAGACGCTGAGACTGCCGAGGGCCTGTTTGAGCAGGTGTTCTCCGATGCGATCATGGAAGAACAGATTACCTTTGCCATTGCCTATGACAAAAGAGGCCTGCAACTCTACTGTGAATCCAGCCTATACCTGGTCGGTGTAGACCCGTGTGCTGAAACGGCGCAACCAGACTACTTTCTGAAATTCGGCTCGTTCGTAGATTCGCTAAGCAATGGCTCCGTCAGGCGGGTTACCCAAATCAACGATCTCTCTGGTGAGCAACCGGTTTCTATCAATGACACGCTCGCATTTCCATTGATGGACGCCAGCGACGATCTGATCGCCATGGTTGTCGTTGGGCGCAACGTTATCGATAGCCTAGAGCAGTTTTCCGAAAACTTTGAAATCGAAACCGCTATTGCAATTGGCGAAAAAGCGCTCACCGTTCATGACTATTATGAAGAGGAACGCCCCCCAGAGCTGAGTGCGTTGATTCGCGCGGGGCTGGCGCATGCAGCCGAGACGGAGACTTTTTCCTACAGTTTTGTTGCTGATGACGCAGGAACTCGCGTTTCCTCTATTCCCTTTAGTAAGGAAATCAGAGCTAGCGACCTCAGAATCCTGATTTTTGATGATCAAGGCGACTTACTGGCCACACTCGCTAATGCGGAAACCACTGCCTTGGTGATCTTCGCGGCTGTCTCTCTGATGATTCTCGGGTTGGTCTTTGTCATGACCACCTCCTCATTCAATCGAATTCTGGACGCCATTCACCTGCTGGAAAAGATGGGTGAGGGAGACCTTTCCGCAGAGATGCCCTCGAAATCCGGGCTGCTATCCTCAAAAAATGATGAGGTCAGTCGTCTACAGAGCACGATTGAAGATTACAGACATCATCGCCAGGAAGCAGAGGTACAGAGACGCGAGCGCGCAAAAAGGCGAGACGAGCGTGATCAAATCATGTTTGAAAAAATGTCCACCCTCGCCGAGCAGCTTGAAGGTCAAGCGAAAGACATGCTCAAGGAAGAGATCAGCGCCATGCGGGAGACGGTCTCATCTGGTAGCGATGAAGAAAAAGAGCGTGCCTCTATCGAGGTCATGTCCAAGGCCTTCTCCAGAATGTCAGACGAGGTCGCAACGCTAATTGACGCCCGTACTCACGAGCTGGTCGTGGCGAAAGACGAGATCAATAGCTCTATTAGGTATGCAGCCAAATTGCAGAACGCGCTACTGCCCAAAACCATGCCTGGCGACTTCGATATCAATGTTGAATGGCGTCCACGAGATTTAGTTGGCGGCGACATTTACTTCATCAAAGACTTCCCCGACCGAGTTTACATTGCGGTGGTGGATTGCACTGGGCATGGTGTACCGGGGGCTTTCTTGTCCATTATCGCGCGGAGTCATCTGGACAAGGCGATCGATGCTGATCATTACCAAAGTGCAGGCGCCTACCTTACGGCGGTCAATGACCTGCTAAAGGAAACCTTGTCCCGCTCAGATCAGAAGAACACCAGTGAGGAAGGGTTCGACGGCGGGGTCTGTATTTACTACAGGAAAGAACACAAGCTCGAATTTGCGGGTGCCAAATCGTCAATTTTCAATGTCAACGGCATAGAAGCTACGGAAACTAGCGGAGACCGCAAATCCGTAGGCTCAACTCGCATGGCCGCAGACTTCACCTTTACCACGCATGAGATCGCCTCTCCTACGGGGGCCTTTGTCATGCTCACCGATGGCATTACCGACGTTATGAGTCCGGAGGAAAAGCCCATTGCTTTTGGCCGACGGCGTGTCATGAAAATATTGAAAGAATCACCCGATAAAACACCTTCCACGATCGTCAAAAACATAATGAGTAGTGTCGATCTATACCGCGGTAATGCACCGTTCCGCGACGATTTGACATTACTGGCTTTCTCGCTGATCGAAGACGGCAGTGAGTTGGGTACAGCATCAGTAGTTGGAGAAGACTCATGATTTTTGAAGCCAGTCAGAGAACGCCGGAAGTCGAGCTGACGCCCACATCATGTCTCATACGCGGCGAGTGTTACCCAGAGAATATTTCTGAGTGGTCGGACCCCATTCTTAAAGCGCTGGAAGAATGCCTTGGCAGTGATGAGAGCGAGTTTGTTGTTGATATCGAGCTCTACTATTTCAACAGCTCGTCGGCCAAGTTTTTGTTTGATTTCTTTGAGTTTTTAGAAGAAAGCGCTGAGGGCGGCAAAAAGATTACCGTCAACTGGCGATACCGGGCCGAAGATGACACGATGCAAGAGGCCGGAGAGGATTTTGAAGAGGATGTCTCGTCGTGCTCCTACAACATGGTGATGGTCGAGCAGGCGCAAGCCTAATTCCTGAATAGCGACGTATTATTCGAGGAAAAGAGAAATGGCAGAAAACGTGGCGAGCAAAGATACAGTTGAATTGCATAGTTTTATGCAGGAGCGGAAGACGCTCTTTTGCTATTCCGGACCACTGACGGAGGATCTCCTCACGACTATTTCGAACCCGGTCCGACACCAGCTGTCGGACAAGGAGACTGAGGAGATAGTGGCTAAACGGGTGTTCGGGGTATTTATAGAACAAGCGCAAAATATTATCCGGTATTCCCATCACAAAACTAAAGCGACAGGTGACAGCATCGGCACCATCGCCATTAGCATCGCAGATGACGGCTTCCTGATCGAGGCGGTGAACGTGGTTGACCCGTCGAAGAAGGATGTCCTAGAGGCGACGCTTGTGGACCTCAGCGTCAAAGACCAAAAGGAGCTTCGCAATCTTTATAAGAAAAGGCTCCGGGAAGGCCCGCCGGAGGATTCTGCCGGCGCCGGACTCGGTTTCATAGAAATGGCCAGACGAGTGAAGAAATTTGAATTCGATTTTGTCGAGTCTGAAGAAGGCGCCTTGTTTGTCTATCGCGGCTGGGTCAGCTGAGGATAACGACCTCTACTTACTCCCATAATCCTCCAACTCCTTCAGCGCTTGCTGCAAGCTACTCTTGGTTTCGGCAATATCTTCTTCCGATAAGCGATCGAGCACCAGCGATAAGTTGCGCTTACCAAAGTTGAGCGATAGGGCTGAGGAGCCAATGGTCCCTATGACTTTGCGCGCTTTGAATTCGCCAATGCCCTTGAGGTGTATCGGCTCCATTTCTCTCGCTTCGATAGACTCCTTGACCAGATTGTAGGTGTCCTCGGAAATAAAAATGGAACCGTGGTCAGCCGCAGTCTCAAGCCGCGAAGCACGATTAACTGCAGAGCCAATTGCTGTGTAGTCGAGCCGAGACTCGCATCCAAAATTGCCAACGGTTGCAAAGCCGGTGTCAATGCCGATCCGCATTTGCAACGGATCTTTCATCCCGTAATCGACCCATTTATCGGATAGGTCATCCAACTCTTTGAGCATATCTAACGCCATCTTGACGCAGTTTGTGGCGTCCTCCTTCAACCCCTTGGTCTCTGGGTCTCCAAAAAACAACATGATCCCGTCGCCGATATATTTGTCTATGGTAGCGCCATAGTCCAGCGCAATCGTAGTCATCGTCTCGAGATATAAATTGAGGAGATTGGTAACATCCTCGGACTCCATGCTCTCAACAAAATTCGTGAAGCCACACAAATCAGAGAAAAATACGGTGAGCTTTTTTCTGCGGGTAACGCGGGTTCCCGCTCTCGATCCCGAGAAAATAGAGTTATAGAGTTGGGGGGAGAGAAATTTGGAAAGCTGGGAAGACATTCCTTCAAGCTGGGTATTAGTCTCCTGCGCCTCGATCTTTAGTTGATTGAGTCGCTGCTCATTTTTATCGCTTAACTTGATGATTTTTTTGGTCGTGCGCAAAAGCTTGCCGTATTGCCTTACGAGATCAGTATAAGCCTCAGGGGAGGCTTCACCCGCCTCCTGCGTTTTCTTGGCTTCTTCGAGAATTTTGGTTTCCTGTCCAAAAATGTCTGTCTCCATTGGAGCCCGCCCCTCAATTATTCACACGCTCTTCACAATACATTAGGACCAAGCGCGAACTAACGTGACGATTGACAGCTTTAATCACACGCGCATGTCCGTGTCCATCGGGCTCGCGCCAAGCCCCCTATGCTGCAGATAGCGCCGGTTTAAATAGCCGGCCTCTGGCCAGCTTGATCTTGCCCTACTTAAGACAACACAACAATGACCAAAAGGTGACCCCGATGTTCAAACCCGGGGTTCAGCTACCCAAGACCTCCAGCACTGCGCGATCAAAGACTTTGAGATCTTCGATGCGACCCATGCTGACACGGGAGTAGGTTCTATACTCGTCAAAAACACCGCGAATGATGACATTGCGTGAAGCCAGTTGTGCTTTGAAGACATCTGCGTCACGTCCAATATCGGCGTAAACAAAATTGGTTTGCGAGGGGAGCGGCTCTATTCCATGCCGACGGAACGTCGCATTAACCATTTCGCGACCCTGCAGGATTTTCGCGCGAGAAAAAGCAATGAACTCCTCATCCAGATAGCTGTGGTAGGCCGCATAAAGTCCCACACCGTTGGGCCATGCCATCACGTGATCACGAACCACTTTCACGATGTCGGGATGCCCCATGCCATAACCCACCCGCAAGCCTGCCATGCCAAAGATTTTGGAAAATGTGCGCGTAACAAGAATATTGGCGCCGCCTCGAACAAGATCGATCATGGAGGTGTAATCGGGCTTATCGGTGAGCTCGTTGTAGGCCTCGTCGATCATAATGGGCACCTTGGCGCCCACCTCTCGACAAAAAGCTCTGAGCTCGTCGCCATCGATCGCCAACCCGGTCGGATTGTTGGGGTTGCAGAGGTAGACCAAACTCACCGAGCCGTCCACCGCTCGAGCGATGGCCTCAAGGTCAATCGCCATATCCTCTCGCAGCGGCACTCGCTCTACCATAACGCCGAGCTGCTGGGCATACAGCAAATGGTCAGAGTAGGTCAGACCCGGAGACAAAACCTTGCCTTGCTTGCCAAAGGCCAACATGGCCGCCTGCAATCCCTCATTGGACCCCGAGGACAAAAAGATCTGCTCTCGATCGAGTCGGAGTCGCTCCATGAATAATTCGACCAGTTCGCCTTCAATATCATCAGGGTAATAAGCAGTAAGCGGCAGAATGTTGGCCACCTCAGCGAGCGCCTTGGGACTTGGGCCATAGGGGTTCTCGTTAAAGACCAATCGAACCTGGCCGGGGGGAATATCGATCTGCCCAAAGGCGTTGACAGACAACGCCATCCCCGTGACACCCATAACCAATCCCTGCAGCACGCGGCGACGATCCATCGGCACCGGCATCATGGCGCCACCACTTAACAGCGCGAAGGCATCCTCGACATACTCGTCATGATTTTTTGGGCGCATCAACCTACTCCGCGATCTGTGGTATCCAAAAGGACGTTGCCCACTATTGCCGTCGATTATTTTGATCCTATTTTTACCGCTTTTCAGCCTATTCCGGTACCGGAATCGTGGTTTCTCGTTAAGCTCCGACCCGGTACCATCGCGAACAAACCATGAGTCCTCTGTATGACAAATCCGGTCACTGAAATCATTGCCGAAAAGGGTTGGTGCGTTGCCGATGGAGCCACCGGCTCCAACTTTTTTGGCCGCGGTCTTGAGGCCGGCTATCCGCCGGATCTTTGGTGCGTGGAACGCCCCGAGGATGTGCTGTGGCTCCACAGCGCTTTCCTTGAGGCAGGTGCCGATATC
>Ga0181576_10001386_pt1 | contig 18522 bp, 12 predicted proteins | sample 101ome_22_FD_132464 | JGI IMG/M metagenome (GOLD analysis project Ga0181576, IMG submission 132464) | Coastal salt marsh microbial communities from the Groves Creek Marsh, Skidaway Island, Georgia - 101412BT metaG (megahit assembly) | ecosystem: Environmental > Aquatic > Marine > Intertidal... | reverse complement strand
GTCCCCCCTCCCCCCTGGGGGGGGGGCGGGGGGGCGCGGCCGTGTGTATTGTGCGGAAAGGGGGGGGGGGGGGGCGCCGGTTCCGGGTGTGGTGGTACCCGTGGGGGGGGGGGGGGTGGCCACGGACGATGCCGCGGCCGTCGCCGTCGCGGCCAAAGCGGCGCCCCCTGCAGAATTTCCCCCGCCCGCCAGGGCCCCGTTGGCAGCGGAGAACGGGTCAATGAGACCGTCGTCCGCGGGGGCGGGGACGGGGGTCGCGGGGGCGGCGGGGACGGCGAAGGCGGCCTCAGCAGCGGCGAGGTCGGGCTCGGGGCAAGTGCTGGCAGCGGGGGGCGCACGGGCAGCCGAAGAGGAGGCAACGTCGGCAAACGCGGCCTCTCTCCGCGTCAGGTCCTCGATGCTCTCGCTCGTCTTCTTGTCACGACCCAGCAGGCGCCGAACCTGCGCCGCACCTTCATCCCAGTCGGGGAGAGACGCGGGGTCGACGGGGGGAAGGGAACCCGGCTGGGCGGGCTGGCTGTCGCCGGAGCCTGCGGTCGTGGACGGGGAGGGGCCATGGCGCGTCGTGAAATCGAGGCACGTAATCGGGGCTGGACGTAGAACATACAGGACGCGACCTTGAAGAAATTTGATATGCGTTGCGCTCGCGAGCGGACGCCCGCGACCACCGAAGCGACGGGAAGGGGGGGGTGGGCGTGACCGACCCAAGCTGCCACCGTGCCACTGCCATCGTGAGACTAGGGCGCGGGGCACGGGAGGGCGGTGGACTCGCCGGGCACGATCGCTTGCATCGAGACGGATCCTCGGAACACGGCTAGCGACCGGCGCGCGGCGGCGGGCCGAGGGGCGACGACACCGGCCGAGCCCAGGGATAGCCCAGCCTGCAATGCTGTCTGGGCGGCATGGGCCAACACCATCGCGAAAGAGGAATGGTGCGGGGGACGCACGGACCGCGAGGGAGGAGATGGGTGATATTGCGCAGACGGGGGGAGGGGGCGCGCTTCGAGCACATCATGTTCGACGACGGCGGCGATTCGAGAGAGGTGAGAGACGGACCGTCGAGGTGAGGGTGTGGTGGCCACGGGAACAAGGGGGGCCCTCTCCTGCTGTCTTCGCCCACACCGCGCGCAACTTCGTCGAGAGAGGTCGCGGTCGACGGAGCGCGACGCTCGTTGGAGCCATTTGTCTGGCTCCCAGTGGACCCCTAATTCTGTGCCGTCGCCCCCCCCCCCGCGGCCCAGAGGTCGCGCCCACGCCAACGTCGCCGCTCCCCTCAGAATGCCTTTCGTGCCTGGCTTCCCGGGCCCTGAGCCCGAGGGCCTATGGCGCCTGCGCACGGGCGAGGCGTCGGCCGGCCCCACGGGCGACCCCCATGGCGAGCTGCGGTCTCTGAACAAGCATGCGGGCCGGCAGACGTGGGAGTGGGAGGCCGGCGCCGGCACGCCCGAGGAGCGCGCCGAGGTCGATCGGCTCCGGGCGGCCTTCACGGCCAACCGCGGGCACCTGCGGCACTCGGCAGACGAGCTCTTGCGGGCGGCAGCACGCCGCCGTGCCAACGACCGTGGCGTCGCGCGGCCGCCGGAGCCGCCCGCTGCAGGCCTTGCCGCCGACGACCCGACGCTAACGACGCCGTCGCCCGAGATCACACGCGACGCGCTGCGGGCCGGAGTCTCCTTCTACGCGACTCTGCAGGAGGACGACGGCCATTGGCCTGGAGACTATGGCGGGCCCCTCTTTCTCATGCCCGGCCTTGTTGTCTCGTGCCACGTCTGCGGGATCGCCGAGGAGGTCCTCACCCCCGAGACCCGACGGGAGATGGCGCGTTATATCTGGAACCACCAGCGGGAGGACGGTGGATTCGGCCTTCACGTCGAGGGAGCGTCGACCCAGTTTGGGTCCTGCCTCAACTACGTCGCGCTGCGCCTGCTAGGGGTTGACGCCGACGTGCCAGGAATGAAACGGTGCCGTGCTTGGATCCTCGAGCGGGGCGGGGCCGTGACATGCACATCATGGGGCAAGTTTTGGCTGGCCCTGCTGGGCTGCTACGAGTGGCGTGGGCAGAACCCTCTGCCGCCCGAGATGTGGCTACTGCCGCACGCGACGTGGACGGGTGTGGGGTGGCTCCACCCGGGCCGCTTCTGGTGCCACTGCCGCATGGTCTATCTTCCCATGTGCTGGCTTTACGGCGCGAGGGCCCGTGCCGCGGAGACGGAGACTATCCGCGCTCTTCGGGAGGAGCTCTTCGTGACGCCCTACTGCAACGTCGACTGGGACGCGGCGCGGGAGCAATGCGCGACTGAGGACTTATACTTTCCGCGTCCCCTGGTCCAGTCCCTCATGTGGTGGGTGATGGACAAGGTGTGGGAGCCCTTGGTAGCGCTGGGGGGACCGGGCGTACGACCGGGGGGTAAACCGTCGCCCGAGGGGGAGCCACCGGCCGTCGGAACTGGCGTCATCGGATGGGTCGGGTCGGCCGCTTCAGCCTTCGCCGAAGCAACAGCAGGGGTCTTTCACGGAGTTATCGGGCTCCTGGGCCTTCGCACTACCCTGTTTGGCGTACCCCCGACCACGGCGTCCGGAGGAGAGCGCGCGGGACCCCTCGCGGCCTTGCGCCGTGCTGCCCTGCGCGAGGTCGCCGCCCACATCGTCTATGAGGACAACAACACTCGGCACGTTGATATCGGCCCGGTCAGCAAAGGCATCAACATGTGCGTCTGCTACTTTGCCTACGGTCCGGAGTCCCGCCAGTTCCGGTGCCACGTGCCTCGACTGCAAGACTATCTGTGGGTCGCCGAGGATGGAATGAAGATGCAGGCAAGGGGAGATGGGAAGGGGGGAAAGGAGCCATGTGGCGGGAGGGATCGACCGCGGGAGTCGGTGCGTGCAGTCTTGCGTCGCATCGCCATTGCCGCCAGCTTGCGCCCGAGCCTGTGTTATCGCTTTCTCGCCGTATCTCTCTTCCTCAGGGCTACAATGGGAGCCAGCTGTGGGACACGGCCTTCGCCGTGCAGGCGGTGGCTGCGGCAGGCGCATGCGTGCTGCCCCCCAGCGTCAAATCCCTCCTCCCCGGCGTCGCCGGCGGGGATGGTACGTGGTCGGGCGGGGGCGGCGACGCCATCGTCGCCTGTCTCCGTCGTGCGCACGCCTATCTGCGCGACTCGCAGGTGATGACCGAGGCTGAGGAACCGCTGGACAAGTGGTACCGGCACCGGTCAAAGGGGGCCTGGCCGTTTAGCACGCAAGACCATGGCTGGCCCATCTCCGACTGCTCCTCCGAGGGGCTCAAGGCCGCCGTCACCCTCGCTCTCCTCGGCGAGGCGGCGTGCGGCGAGCCCGTATCGGACGAGCGTATGGGGATGTGCGCTGATGTCATCATCAGCTACCAGAACGTGTCGGGCGGGTGGGCGACGTACGAGCAGACGCGGTCGTTCGAAGCACTCGAGATGCTCAACCCTGCCGAGACATTTGGGGACATCATCGTCGACTACAGCTACGTCGAGTGCTCCACTGCGTGCGTCACGGCTCTTTGCGCCTACCGAAAAAAGTGCCCCGAGGGTGCTGCATCGCGTCCCCTCGATCGGGCCTTGCGGCTTGGCAAGCATTTTGTCGAGCGCGAGCAGCGGCCCGACGGCAGCTGGTACGGCAGCTGGGGCGTGTGCTTCACGTACGCGGGATGGTTTGGGTGCACCTCCCTAGCTGCTCTGGGTGGCACCTACGCGACGTCGAGCCACCTCCGTCGCGCATGTGCCTTTCTCCTGTCGAAGCAGGAACCAGAGGGGGGGTGGGGCGAGTCGTACCTTTCGTGCGAAAAAAAGACCTACCACAGCCTACCGAGACGTCGTTGCCACGTGGTCAACACCTCGTGGGCCATGCTCGCCCTCATGGAGGCGCGCTACCACGAGACGGAGGACCCGACTCCACTGCATCGCGCTGCCGCCTACCTCCTCCGGGCGCAGGAGACGACTGGCGACTGGCCTCAGCAGGAGATCGCCGGGGTGTTCAACCGTAACTGCATGATCACCTACGCCAACTACCGCAACATCTTCCCCATCTGGGCCCTGGGTATGTACCGGGACTTGGTGCAGCGGGCGAAGGCTTGACGTGAGGGGTGGGCCCGGTGGGCGAGTGGCTCCAGAGAGGGCATAGAGTCGCTAGGGAGTGGGCAAAACGGTCCCTACGTTAATCCCGATACCAGATTCCGGTTAGGGTGGCACGAGGAGGCTCAGATGGCGTCGCTCCCGGCGCCGCCCTGGGAGCTGGACCGCGGCACGGGCGGAACGACCTGCGCGCCGACGCGCTGGCTCCAGGAGGTGGCGCTCGACCAGGCGAGCTGCGGGGCGGTGGGGAGTTTGATGCGCGAACCGATGCTGCGCGCGAAGAGACCGGGATTTTTTCCGTCTCCCGGCCCACCCTTCACCGGCACCGACCCCGCGAGGCCGTTTCCCCGAACCTGCCGACCGTGCCCGAAACCGGCCCTCTCGCAGAGCACCTACTCGCTCGCCGTGTTCCTGTGCATCGCCGTCCTCGGCGGCGCCGTCGTGCTTGGCCACGGCGTCCACGCTCGACCCCGGCTGGCCCGTTGGCTGCCGGAATCGTCAACATCACTGCTGCTGGGCGCCGCCGCCGGGGCCTGCCTCGCCCTGTTCACGTCGCCCGGCGATGGCGCCCGCGCCAGCCTTTCCTTCAGCCCTGAGCTGTTCTTCCTGTTTCTGCTGCCCCCCGTAATCTATGAGTCGGGCTTGTCTCTCGACCCGGGGCCTTTTTTCAACAACTTCGGCGCCGTGTGTCTCCTCGCATTTGGCGGCACCCTCGTGTCGGCCCTGACGGTGGCCGTGCTGGCCTGGGCGGGGGGCGCGCTGGGGCTCTGCTTCGCGCTCCGGTTTCGGGAGGCCTTGGTGCTCGGCGCCCTCCTCGCCGCTACCGATCCCGTCGCCACCCTCGCCCTGTTCGCCCAGCTCGGGGTCCAGGCGAGCAAGGGAGGTGGGGGTTGGCGCACCGTTGCTCTCGCTCTCTCCATCTGTCCACCTGGAGCAACCTCCCCCCCATCTCTCTCTCCCTCTCTCTCCCCAGGAGGATCTCCACGCCCTCGTCTTTGGAGAATCTGTCCTCAACGACGCCGTGGCTGTTGTTCTCTATCGCGTGTTAGCTGCCAACCTCGACCCTGCCCGCGCCGACCTCACTCCTTACGGCGCCACCGTGGGCATGGCCTTGTCCTTTGCCTTCATTTTCGTGGGGTCGTCCGTCGTGGGCCTGGTCGCTGCCGCTCTGGCCGCGCTCCTCTTCAAGTCAGGCCAGTTTCGCGCCCGGACCGGGGACCGCGGAGGCGTCGTGGCCGAGCTGGGCCTCTTTTCCCTCTTTCCCTACGCCGCCTACTCGCTGGCCGACGGCCTGGGCCTCTCAGGCATCGTTGCCATCCTCTTTTGCGGCCTCGCGTGTGCCCGCTACACCACCCGTAACCTCAGCCACGATGCCCAGGAGGGGGCCTTCGCACTTTTTGGCTGTCTGGCGAGCCTGGCCGAGACCTTCATCTTCGTCTACATGGGATTGGCCTTTTTTGTGGTAGAAGGCTTCGGGTGGGCCCACGGAGGACTGTTTGCCGTTTCCCTGGTCGCTTGCTTGCTGGGGCGGGCAGCGCACGTCTGGCCCATCGTGTCGGCCGTAAACCGGTCGCGCGCTCAGGCGCGGGCCCTGGGGCGGCGGGGGACAGCGGGCCGCATCCCTCCGGCCCACCGCGACATGCTCTGGCTGTCAGGCCTGCGGGGCGGGGTGGCCTTTGCGCTTGCGGCCCAGTCCCAGCGTGATATCGGAGGGGCCGCAGCGTCGGCCATGACAAGCGTCACTCTCGGCGTGGCCGCCTTCACTGTGCTCGTCGTGGGCGGGGTGTCGCGGACCGTCGTCGAGCGCTTGGGGCTTCAGGGCCGGGCTGAGGATGCCCCGCCAGGGATGCCGACGGCGGCGGGGGCGAAGTCCGATGAGGTTGCCGCCACCGAGGGGGCGCTCGACGCGGGCCTCTGGGGGGAGGGGGGTCCACTCGAGGGGGTGGGAACGGTTGCAAAGCTTGCGGGCCGACGGGCCTGGGGAGCGGGAACCTGGGGGGCCAACCGTGCCACCTCTGCTCTCGGCCTGGGGGCAGCGCGGACAGCCATATTTGGGGCCGACGGCGGCCCTCGGGGAGCAGGACCCTCGGTGGAGCTCCCCACCCGAGTACCCAGGGGAGGAAACTGCGCGGCGGAGGACAGGTCTGATGGCCAGGCCCCAACGGCCTCGTCCTTCCCGCGCGCGGACGAGCACTTGGGCGTGACCCGACAAGGGACGACGCCAGGGGCTCCCGTGGGGCTGCCCCCAGACCCCGATGAGGCAGCCGATGGCAAGTCGTCCAGTCCTGCTGTCAACGCAGATCTGGTCGACGTCGACCTCGCTCCGCCCTCTCCCCCCTCGGCGAGCGGTGTTGGGGGCGCGGGGGAGGGCGCTGCCTGGGCCTCGCCGGCCCCAGCCCTGGCTGCTTTTAAGTCCATCCAGTCCATTCAGCAGCGCCTGCCGGCCCCGGTGGCTTCGGCCGCCGGTGCGCTTGGACGGGCCGCCGCTGCAGCCGCAACAGTCGCCCGGAGAGCCGCGGCTGACGCCGCGGGGCGGATTCCCGACTTTCACGAAATGGAGGAACGTTACATCGCCCCCTCTCTGCTGGCGGGAGGGGGGGGGGAGGGGATGGGGGAGGAGGAGGCCGCTGAGACTGGGGGGGCGGCAGGGGTGGCTGCCGAGGTCAATGGAGCCGCTCAGGACGCCGGGCGAGAACGAGACGTCACACCGCCGAGTCCTGGACGGGATGATCTGTGGGGAGCGGGAGGCCTGCCGACGGGCGCCGGGGCAGCCGTCGTTGCCACGGGGGCGGGATCGGACAGCGAAGGGGCCAGGGACGACGAGACCGGAGGGGGCGCGGAGCCGCCATAGTCAATGTAAAGACTACGTTGTGAGGTGTCAATTGCGCCTCTCTCAACGTCGTCGTCGTCATTTCTGTCTATCTAAGTCTCTCCCTTTCGTCACAGCCCAGTCAAGCGCACGCAGCGTCTCCCCAATCTCGCGCGCCCGTTCCGCTGCCGCCTGAGCTAGCGGCCGCGCTCCCTCCTCGCCCGTCGCATCGCCGGCGTCCCTGGCCCGCGCCCACGCCCCGAGGGCGTCTTCCGCCCAACGGGCCTCGGCGGCCAACAGGGCGCGGAGACGCGCCTGCTCGCCCCTGGGCAAGGGGGCCCGGTGGTGCCGAGAGGGGCGGCGGGGAGGCGCCGGGATGGGGACCGCAGGGGCGGCGGGGGGGACGACATCAGTGGCAACAGGCGCCGTCAGCGCGTCCCAGCCGCCCGGGGGAGGTACCGCCGCGACGCCGTCGCACGGAAGGAGCGAGTCGGCGGCCATGTCGAGCCAGAGGGCCCGGCGCGGCTCAAGTCGGGAGCCACGCAACGGAGCCGAGGCCGAAGCAGCCAATGCCGGCACCACAGCTCCCGCGACGGGCGACGTGGGCGCCGTGGGTGGAGGTGAGGGAGGCTGGGCCGCCGCTGCTGCCTCGAGACGCGACGCGATGTCGTCGAGAGCCTCAAGCCGAGGCGCCAGGGCAGCAGCGAGGACAGAGGGGGGGACGTTAGGGCCGGGCAGCACTGCATCGTCGGCCGGCGGGGACAGCAGCCCCCCCCGCGACGGCCTCGGGGCCGCTGGGAGTGTGGCAGGAGTGGCGGCGACGCTCGTCGGGCCGCGATAATGTGAGAGTCCCTTGACGACCACAGCGACGCGCGATGGGCTTGCCGCGGGCGTAGCGGCGACGCTCAACATCTGAGGCAGTGGCGTCGGCGTCGGCGATGTCGACGCGTCGGCCTTCGACGCAGCGACCAAGACGCGGGCGGGCGGCATCTCAGTTGAGGATGTCGCCGTCAAGGCCGTTGCCGTGGCGTTGGCAGCGTGGGCCTCGACGGGCGTCTCCACTGCAGCCGTCTCCTCCACTCCGTCCCCCTCCCCCTCCCCACGCCTGCCCCCGGCAGCGAGCGCGGCGACCCTCTCCCCCAGCGAGCGGAGGGCGGCCTCCATCGCGATGAGGACTTGCGGGGGCGACCGTGACCGGGGGGGCGTGCCCGGAGGAGCGACCTCCTCCCGAGGACGATGGGGAGCCATCGCGGCCACCTCGGCCGCCCGCCGCCCATCGGCCGCCTCGCGAAGGGCCGCCTCGGCCGCCTCGGCCGCCGCCGCTGCCGCCGCTCGGGCCTCGGCAACCTCGGTTGTGAGGCGTCTGGCGCGCTCGAACCGCTCCGTCTCCCGATTCCGCTCCTGTCGCTCTCGATCGGCGGCCTCAGCCTCGATGGCCTCACTTGCGCAGATCCGAGCCTCGCGGGCGTCGGCGGCGGCGTCGGCCCACACGTCCATCGCGCGCCGGAGCCGGCCGGCGTCGGCGCGGCGGTTGGCGATGTCGCCGAGACGGGCAAGGCGCCGGGCGTTTTCCGTCGCGGCGCGCCAGGCCGAGAGGGCCCGGGATGCCACGAGAGCCCGGCGCGCTCCGGCACCCGACGCGAGCTCGTGCCAGCCAAAGAGAGCCGAGCGCAGCAGGCGAGCGCTACGAAGACTGTCAGCCGCTGCCGCATCCCGCCGGTCACGCATGGCCTCGCGCGCCGCAACACGGCGGTCCTCCTCCGCGGCCTCGATCGCCCGCCGCGCCTCGCCGTGCCACCCCAGCAAGGCGGCGCGCAGGGTGCGCGCATCGTCCGCCCTTGCCTGAACAGCGGCAGCGGCGTGGTCGGCCAGACCGGCCAGTCCCTTCTCCTTAAGGCGCTTCCAGCGCCACCCGTCAGCCAGGATGCCAGCCTCGCGCGAGTGCGCCCGTGCCCGACCGTGCGCCCACAGCGTGCCAAGCGAGGCTCCCAGTAACACCCTCCGGCGGGCGGCCGCGGCCAGGGCTGCGCCCGCCTCTTCCGTTTCGGCGTGCCACGCCAGCAGTGCCCCACGGAGGACGCGCCGCCGGGGCAGGCCTGTCGCCGCAGCCGTCGCAAGTGCTGCGTCCCTGCGTGCCTCTTGGGCTTCACGCGCAGAGCGAGCGCCACGCCACCCCGCGATGCCTCTAGTCAGCAGTGACCGGCGCCGGCGCTCGCGGGCCGTCGCTACGTCGCCCGCAACCGCGATTTCGCGCCAGAGGACAAGAACCCGCGACATGGCGCGCTCTCTCCAATATCCATCCACCTCAGCCTCGAGGGCCTGCTCCGCCCTCTGATCCTCGGCGGCAGCGGCCCAGCCGGCGAGGGCGCGCCACGCAAGCCACCGGCACCGCATGGCCGCGGCTGCCCGCTCCCTCTCACGCGCCTCAGCGCCCTCGTCGGCCGCTGCGCGCCACGCCGCCAAACATGACAGGAGCGTCGCCACCCGGTCCCGCACCGCCCTGTCCTCTGCCTCGGCTCTGGCCTGTTTCTCGGCCTCAGCCTCGGCCCGACGACGCATGGCCCCGGCGCGCGACGCCTCGCGCCACCCGCAAAAGGCGTCCATAGCCAGGAGAAAGGCCGCCCGCAATGCCCTCACCTCCTCGACCCTCCTTCGCTCAGTCGCCAGCTCCACAGGCGTCTGCGGCGCCCGGGCGCAGGGGGGGGGGGCACCGCTGAAGCCACGGTAGCTCGAGGTGGACGACAGCGCCTCGACCGAGGAGGCGACCGACGATATGCGAGGCCCTGCGAGGAGAAGAGGGGGTCACAGAGGAGAGGGGACAGGGGGCGAGCGCGGCCCACGACGAGCCCAGGGTGCCCACACGCCGACGGCCCGACCGACGCCGGGGGGAGTGGTACGTCCAGCGTTCGGGGACGATGCGACATATCCCACTGCTCCTTTGCCGTCTGCACAATGTTCGGCCCGGTCGAGCCTCTCGCGCGTGGAGAGAAGGCAGCCCTCCCCTGGCGTCACGCTGGCGAACACGCCCCCCGGAACTCGCCTTCCGGTAGGGCTGAAGTGCTCGTCGCAGCCCCCGTCGCAGAGCGTATCGTCGTGGACGCGAGGATGACCTCGTCCATCTCGCGAGCGAGCCGAAAGAAGCTTCAGCCGGCACAGCACTGCAGCCCGTTTTTTTCGACGCTGCGGCCCTCCTCGGCCCGGGGCTGCACGCTTCGAGACCACCCGTGACGCGGCCGTCTCGGCTTGTTGCGGTGCGGGGGAGGAGGGGGAGGACTAGAGGGGTTCGTTGACTCTTTCTCGCCCCTCCACACGGCCCCTCGCTGGTGCTCCGTCCTCCGGGAGGGAGGACTAGTTTTGCACCCGTCACGCGGCGGACGACAGCCTGCCACGCAGCCACTCGATGACCTCGTCCGCTCCCTCGACTCCGGTGTCCTCGAGCAGAGCGACGTCTTCCGGAAGCGCGCGTTTGGCATCTTGCCAGGCAGCAGCCCAGGCGTCGCGGCATGCCGAGACCTCGTCCGTTGAGGCAGGCGCACCCAAGAGCCCCTCCCGGGCGCAGGCGAGTAAGCAGATTTCTTCCCCCGCGGTTGACGACTGGCCCGGGGCGTGGAGCAGGAGGGCGCGGCAGGCAGCCATGCCCGGGGCAGCAGCAGCGCTGGCGGCACGAAAGGCGGCCATCGCCACCGCGCTGCCGTCGCGGGCGCCGGCCCACTCGGCCTCGTCCTCGGCCTGGGCAAGCTGGAACCTGAGGGCAGGCGCCCGTTCAGCCAGCCCCTGCGCCCAATAGGCGCGGACCCCGATGCGGCTCAATGACTTGCGAGGGTCGACCTGGACGAGGCCAGCGGGACCGTCAGCCCTGCGCAGCACGGCCTGACCGTCGCAGATACTCATGAACTCCTCTAGGACCTCGCTGCGGGCGCGCTCAAGTGTGGTGGGCATCCCCCCTGCCGCGGCCTCCTGCTTGTCCAGAGCGGCGAGCATGCGAGCCCGCTGGTCCTCCGTCACGCCTGCGAGGGAGAGCACGCGAGCGCGGGCAGCCGATCCACGGGGCCGGCCCGTCGCGGGCTCACCCGGCAAGACGGCGAGAAGGGTCAGGGTGCCCCCCCCGCTCGCGTCGAGCAGCCGCGCCGACCGCTGCAGCAGAGATGAGAGGAGCCGCCGCCGCTGTGCGCTGGCGGCCGATACGAGCGTGCCCTCGTAGTCGACCAGGGCGTCCCCCTCGACCCCGTCGGCAAGGTAGAGGGCCCGGTCCCTCCCCTCGGCAGCGGCCTGGGCGGCTACCCAAAGGTCCGTCGCGGCCCCGGCGTCGTCGAGGACGACAAGAGCCTGGCCGCCCGCGTCTCGTGTCTGCTCAGCCGTCGCTAGGGCGGCACAGAGGGTCGCGTACCGGTCGGCCGGGCCAGCCTCCGGGCCCGCCGCGACGAGGTCGAGACGGGGCAGGACAGACGAGAGCCGCGCGACGGCGGCGTCGACGGCCTGGGGCGGCTGCCCGACAGAGCAGTAGACGAGATGGAGGTCGTCGCTGCTGCCGGCGAGAGCGTCGAGGGCGAGGGTCGTCTTGCCGACGCCATCAGGGCCCGCCAGCACCAGACTCTGGCCCCGCCCCAGAGGAGAGAGCACGTCGATCCCCCGCACGCCCGTGGTGAGGCCTGAGTCGATGCTCTGGCGGGCGCTCATGGGTGGGTGCTCGGGAAAGAGAGGGGCGTCGACAAGATCTGCCTCAGCAGGGTCGGGTTCGGAGGAGGAGGCGTCCGCCGGCATGGGCACGCCGTCCGACCCAACGCGCCGGCCACGCCAGTCCACTGGGCCCCTCCAGGGCCGGAGCTCCCGCCCACCGGCCGCACGGCCCCGAGGCGCCCGCACGCACAGCAGGCCAAAAGGTGCGTCGACGTCGGCATGATTGCGGCGCTCGAGTCCGGCCGCGTCCCCCTCGGAAACGGTCCCCTCGACCACGAGGCAGACAGCCGCGTCATCGTCCCGCCGCAGGATGATGCCGCCCCGGGCCGTTGGCCGGATCGCGGCGTCCTCGACCGCGGTCCCGGGCGGGTAAAAGTCCAGACGGGCGCCGAGCGGAGCCGCCTTTGGTAGCCCATCAACAATGCACAGTCCGCCAGACCCGGCCACCTCGGCGACCCGGGCGGGGCGGGGTGGGTCGGGGGAGAGGGAAGAATCAGCCTCGGAGGAGGAAGCCTCGTCAGCTCCTCTGCAGATAGGGGGCGAGATACGAGGAACGGCAGCGTTCGAGCTTGGTGGCGGCGGGGCCAACGCGAGTTGCGGGGGCGGCGCAGCGCGGCACGAGACCAATGGCAGCGGCGGCGGCATGCCTCTTCCGCTCGGTGGAAAGAAGACCATAGAGATCGTCACGGTGGATGACCCGGGGGGTGTTGAGGCCCCCGAGGCTCAGCCATATGAAACGATTTTCCTCATTGCGGAGTCTCGGGCGCGCGCAGCGGGGGTGGCGAGCGAGCAACGCCCCACCACCAGCACCACCACCACCTCGCCCCGAGGCCCCGGTGACGGCCCGCGACGTCGCGGAGCCGCCAAAGAGGGAAATGTCAGCACCGGAGTCGCCCTTGGCGCGAACAAGCGTTGAGCGGCTGCGGATTCCGTCGCGACCGGAGAAGGAGGCACCAGAAGCCGCCCGGGAGCAGCACGACGCCGGCGGAGGCGAGACGGCGGCCGCCGTGAGGGGGCGAGAATACGGTCTCAACGCCCTCATTAGGCCCTTCCGCGCTCCTAAGACGGTGGCTCGTTGCATTTTGATTGCTTTTGGGCCCGAGGATGTTTCGGAGAAGGAGCTTGGTGGTCGCGGCTGTCCGGCTCAGCGGCGGCGCTCGAGTTGAGCTGTTCACTCTCCAAACCGGACCCGTTGCACCAAGCGCGGCAGGGGGGGGGGCGTGCCTCGACGACATCGGGCTGAATCAACTGCTCTCCGCGATGTCGCCAGTCTCAGGTCTCGTCGGGATTGGACCCATAGAATCGCCTCGTCGCCCGCGACCGGATCCTGGGGCCTTCTCCGGGATCCCCCCGCGCGCCCGCGACGTCCGGACATCTGTCCGATCTTCTGATCGACGCGTGGGACGGGGGGAGGTGAGACTTGGGCCCGGTTCTCAATTCTGGATCCGGTAGCGCGACGTCGCCGGTTGGGGGCGCTGACGGGCACCGGCATCACACTTGCGCCAGCAAGTGCCCCCAAAATTCTCCACCCCACCACCAACCCACCTACCACACACCCCTCGTCTCCGTCGTCCCCAGGTCTCGTCCTCATCCTCGTCTTCGTCCTCGGCGTGCCCGTGGACAGCGGCAACCTCCTTCGCGACGAGCCTGCTCGGGGTGGCGCCCGAAGACCACGACTCGTTCCGTCGCCGCATCACCCGCGACTACGACGACGCGGATCCCCAGGACCTGCCCTTCGCCCCCGGCCCCAAGCCTGGCACACTGCGCTCCCTGCTGGACGTGGTCCCCATCTTCTCCGAGGGTGGCGTCCATGGGGCGATGCTCGCGTTCGAGCAGCGCTACGGCCCTGCTTCCCGGTTCCCCAACCCCACGGCCCTCAACGGGGCCGCAGGGTGGACCTTTCTCAATGATCCCGACGACGTCCGCCACGTGTGCGTCAATAACGTCAACAACTACACAGATCGTTACCTCCCCGACGTGTACAGCTTTGTGGCCGGAGGGAGGGGCATCCTGGGGTCCCAGGGTCGGTTCAATCGGCGTCACAGGCAACTCTGCGCGCCGCCCTTTCGGTCCCCGGCGCTGCTCGAGCGGTTCGCGGCCGACGTGGTCGACCGGGCCGACGCCCTGGCTGATGCTTGGGCGGCGGGGGCGCGGGCATCGGGCGACGGGCGCCTCGCAACGGACGTGGGCGAGGACGTGCAGCGCATGACGCTTGACACCATCGGTCGCGTCGCCTTTTCCCACGACTTTGGGCAGGTGGCGCGCGTGCGGGACCGCGTGGAGGGGAAGGGAGTTACGTCATCCTTGTCCTCTTCCTCGTTCCGGGTTTCCTCCTCCTCCTCGGCGTCGCGCGACATCGTTTGGGCGGTCAACACCTTTGGCGACATGCTGGGTCGCATCTTCATCACCCCCATGCCTATGCTGAAATTGATGGAGCGGTTCGGAGACCCCCATGTGCGCCTCCTGGGAGAGTCAGTCGACGTGATGAGGACGGCGATGCTCGATGTCATAGCAGATCGCCGCCGCGAGCTTGCCGCCCTCGGGGTTCGCACGGCCCAGGAGCGGTGGGAGGCGGGTGAGGACGCAAGGCCCGTCGACACGGCCGATGCAGCCGCGTCATCCTCATTGGCTGCGGGATCCCCGTCGCCCCCCCCCTTTGAGCCGCGGGACCTGCTGGACTCGCTCCTGCTGGCGACTGACGGTGACGGGCGCCCCCTCACAGACGACGAGCTGTGGGAGGACGTGCACGACGTGATGGGGGCTGGACACGAGACGACGGCCACCACCACGGCCGCGGCCCTTTGGTCGGTGGCGGCAAACCCCGATGTCGAGCGCCGCGTTCTCGACGAGCTCGACGCGGTGCTGCCTGATGGTCGCGCTCCTGTTCACGCTGACTTTGAGCGCCTCGTGTACACCCAAGCCGTGGTCAAGGAGACCCTCCGCCTCTACCCGGCGATCCCTCTCTTTCCGCGCGTCGCGGCCGAGGCCGACGCGCTGCCGTCGGGCTTTCGTGTCGCGGCGGGCGAGGTTTGCTTCATGTCGAGTTTCGCGCTGGGTCGGTCGCCCCGGCTCTGGGACGCACCCGAGGCCTTCCGGCCCTCACGCTTCATGGAGGATGAAGGGGGGGGGGGACATCATCCCTTCGCTTGGGTGCCCTTTGGAGCCGGGCCCCGCATGTGCATGGGCTCGGGCTTCGCCCTACTTGCCGTCACCCTGACGACTGCCCGGGTCCTCCAGTTGTCGCGCCTCGTCCCGGTGACGCCTCCCGCGAGCAAGGGGTCCCTCGACCTCGCCTACGACATCACCATGAACTTTTCGAAGTCGGGCGGTCTGCGCATGGAGGTGGAGGAGCGCGCGAGGGCGAGCGCGAGGACGAACGGCGGGGTGGGCGCAGCGCGGGAGGCCGTCGTATCGTGACGGGTCGTGGGGCGCGTCGATTCCGGCAGCAGCGCCCGGGCCCGGCGGGCAGGCCTCGGCGGCCGAGTGTGAAGCGTCCCCGCGCGGCGGTGTCCCGACAGCGTGGAGCGTGGTTCTACCTCCATCGCAATCATCTCTGTGGTCCGAGGGTAGGACCTGAGACGCCGCCGCGTTCGCTCCCCGCCGGTTCGGGGGCGCCGAGACGCAAGCCGGGCCGCCCCCGACCGACGCCTCTCTCCCTGTCGCGTTGCAGGGTTCCGGCCCCGACGATGTCGGCGTCCGCCTCTCTGTCTGCCCTCGCGGCCCGCGCCGCTGAGTCCCTGGAGCAGCGACCACCGCCCGGTCCCGCCTCGGCGTCGCTGGAGGACCTGGCGTGCGCCTCGGCGGAGGCATTCGCAGCAGTCTTGGCCCCCCTGCTGACGGACGCCGATCTCGGCAACCTCCTGGTTGCCCTGTCGCACGCTCGGCACGCTGGGGCCCGGGAGGCGACGATGGGTTGGCGACGGGCGCGAAGTCGCGTCGCATCGGCGGCGTATGGGAGGGGGGCGCGGGCGATCCAGGCAACGGCGCCCGCCGCGGCGCCGGCTCGCCGCCCCGACCTCGAGCGCGTTGTCGACGGCTCGGCGGCGCTGGGACGTGAAGGCCGCCGGCCGGCGCTGCGCCGCCTCGTCTTCGCCGTCGACTGTCCCCCAGGCGAGGGCGAGGACGACGAGGATGAGAAGGAGGACGAGGACCTCAACAGCCGCGGCGCGGGGAACATGGAGAGGGACCCCGACCCCGACGGGTGTTTGCCGCCGCTCCGTCGGCTGCCACGGGGCGGGAGAACGCGGCTGCGGTGGCCGCACCCCCTGGGGGCTATGGACCCCGGCAGCGGTGGCGGCCAGTCCGCTCCGACAATCGACGACGAGGACCTTGGCCGCTGTGTCGGGCGACATCCACAGACAGCGCTGCTTGGGACGCTCGCGATCGATGCCCCGCTAAATGTGACGTCGTTGGAGCCGCTGGCCCCCCTCGGACCCACGCTGCGGTCCTTGAGCCTGACAGGGCCGGCGCCGAGGTTGAGGGACCTGCGCGGACTGGCGGCCCTTGTTGCGCTGGAGGAACTGGACCTTTGCGGGCTGGGGGCAGGTCTCTGGGCCGTGGCGCCTCCCGCTGAGCACCTCCTCGCGCCTCTCTCCGACGTCATTGCGCGTGGGACGCTGAAATCTCTCTCCCTGTCTCTCGAATGGCCAGGGCATTCCAGCGACGACAACAATGTCGACGACGACGACGAAGAAGACAGGAGCTCAGTGGATGACGACGCGGGGACGCAAGCGGTATGGATGACGACCGGGACGGGGCCGTTGAGGACAAGGCGGCGAGGAATCGCCGACGCCCTCGCCCAGCCCGGAGCGCGGTCGCTTCTCACGCTTCGCCTGATGGGTACGAGCATTTCGCTCGACGACGCTGGCCTCGCTCGGGTGCTGTTAAGCGTCCCGCGGCTGAGCACGTTGGCCCTGCCGAGCAACCGGCGCATACGGCTGAGAAGCCTTCGGGTGCGCGCTGCTTTGGGGCGCCTTGCCCATCTTGTTCTGCTCGATCTCCGCGATTGTCCACGCCTCGATGCTGCGGGCCTCGCCTCGGCGCTCGCTGAGGACAGAGGGCCCGCGGGCCAGTCCCTAGCCGCACTCCACTTGGACGGCTCCTGCTCCCAGACGGGTTCCGGGATCTCTCCGCTGTTCGGGATAGACACGGAGGACGCGATTTTTCTCCCTTCGCTCCGTATCCTCAGCCTTCGGCACTGCATGAGTCCGCCACCAGACGCGCCCCTCGGTGCAGCGCTTGGCAGTGCCCTCGCGACCGGTAAGTGGTGCGGGTTGAGCGGAGTTGTCGAGGTGAACGCTCGGCCTCTTCTTCAATCCACCGCCTCCTCTCACCGCCCCACCCCTCAGGCCGGCTGCCTGCGCTAGTCTCGCTCGACGTCGCCGGCGGCGGGGCAGGGGCTGGGCCTGCCGCCTCCCTCGCCGACGCGGCGGCGGCGGGGTGCCCGTGGCTCCGGCACCTCAATCTGTCGTCCCTCCGCACCGCCGTCGGGCCCGAGGATGCCGCCTGGCCGGCCAAGCTGCGGTCTTTGACGCTGCGCCTTGCGATGGCGGGACCAGCGCGGGCCGCCCTTGCCGCCCTTGCCCTCGATTCCACAGCTTGTTGCCTCTGTTCCCTCGACTTGTCAGGCTCACCGGGCGCCGCGGACGACTCGCTGGAGCGCGCCGTACGGGCGGGGGCGTTCGTCCGACTGCGACGTCTCAAGCTGCGCGGGTGCCGCGAGGTTTCGGACGCAGGTTTATCGAACGTCTTGCTGGCGCGTGACGAGTCAACCGGCCGCTTTCTTGCGCCGCGGCTGCGCAGCCTCGACGTTCGCGAGTGCGAGCGGCTGGGCGACGCTGTCGCCTCCGCCCTCGCCGTCCGTGAAAAAGACGCGCGAGCGAGGAGGAAAGACGACGAGGACACGGCCCAGCTCGAGCACCTCGACTTCGCCCACTGCTGGCGCCTCACCGACGGGTGTCCCCCGTCGGCGTCTGAGGACGCATCAAGTCTACCGCCGACGGGGTTTGCGGCTCTCGGGGCGAGCAAGCCCGTACCGCAGCCCCCGCTGACATTGCTTCCGCCCTCACGCCCTGCCCCGCCGCAGCCGATGCCCGTCGCCCCCTTCCTTCCCCCTCCATCTTTTCCCCGATCCGTCCCTCGCAGGCCCTGGCGGGGCTGACATGGTTGAGTGCGAGCATGTGCCCCGCGGTGAGCGACGACGGTGTCGCGGCAGCGCGCTTCGCCGCAGGCGAGGAGGGGTGGTGGCCGCGGCTGCGCGAACTCTACCTGGTGCGGACTTGCGCCGGCACACGAGCACTGCGCGACCTAACCTCCGAGGTCTACGGGCCCGCGTCGCTCGAGGTTCTCCGGCTCGACCATCCTCACGGCGGTGGCGGCAGCGGAACTACTGCTCATTACGAGGAGATATTCGTGGGACAGCGTGGCGGCCCCGCAGGGAGGCTGCGGCTCGCGACTTGCGAGCGGGGTGGGGTCTGGGATGGCACGCGGTAACCCACCATTCAACGCCTCCCCAAAGCCTTGGGCCCCATCGTAGCGCCCTGCGGGTGCTCCCAGGAGCCCACCTTGACCTCAGAGCGGTCCCTTCTCCGAGGGGGGGACGTGCGGGGAAAAGAGCTGAAGTTCCAGGCAGTTGACGGCGAGGCCCACGCCCGCATTGCTCTGCTCCAAGGTCGCGTAGTTAACGAGCTCCAGTACGGGGATCATCAGAGGCCCGTCGACAACGGGGGCGGTGTCGTCGGAATCGTTGTCTGTGTCGAACCGGGGCCAAACACTATCCCAGTAGCGTGACCCGACGGCCGACACGGTGGCCCACATCCACCGGTCGAGCGTCGCCTCCGGGTCCGACTCGACGTCGGCGAGGAGCCTCAACGAGCGCAAGAGCTCGAGCTGCGGGGGCGGCCGGAATACCGGGGAAGGGGGGGTCACGATGCGTTGTCG
>Ga0181576_10001380_pt1 | contig 18566 bp, 8 predicted proteins | sample 101ome_22_FD_132464 | JGI IMG/M metagenome (GOLD analysis project Ga0181576, IMG submission 132464) | Coastal salt marsh microbial communities from the Groves Creek Marsh, Skidaway Island, Georgia - 101412BT metaG (megahit assembly) | ecosystem: Environmental > Aquatic > Marine > Intertidal zone... | reverse complement strand
GCTCCGACTGCACGCGAGTGATCTCAGATTCACGCTCAGACACACGACTCTCAAGCTCAGCGCGCAACGCCGACACCTCAGCGTCGCGAGAGGACGATAGCTCAACAAGCTCGGCCTGGAGCGCATCGCGCTCAGACTCAAGCAAGGACTTCGTCTCAGCAAGCTCCGACTGCACGCGAGCGATCTCACTCTCGCGCTCAGAGAGATGAGCTCCAATCGCAGCAGTGAGCTCAGAGCGTTGATGCTCGGCGATAGATGCGAGCTCTTCACTCAGCGAATCGCGGTCTGTCTGTAATGCATGGATTGCAGAGTTTGTCCACGACTCGATATCGAAACTGCCGACTAGATTGATTTCAGCAGACTTGTTTGCTAATCTCGCCTTAGAGATCACCTTCATACGACTCTTCATACGTTGCACGAGCATGTAGGCAGACTCCTTCCCTCTAGTGAACGCGGCCTGTTCAACATCATCGATCAACAAAAATTGTTCAACATCAGCCACAAGGTCGTCTCTCGAATCAGAGTACGAGCGTAGACTTGTAAGCAAGACTTCCAGCTTACTCGATCGCTGTTGTGATTCTGAAAGTAGTTGTTGTAAGTTGTCCGTTTCAGTTTCGGCATCTGAGAGTTGCAACTCTAGATCTGTAACTCTTTGAACTTTCTCATCCAGCGACTGTTGCTTCGTTAATAGAGCATCTTGTAAGATGGCTAACTTTTCCTTTGATTCTTTCACGGCGTGTGCTGCTTGCTCTTCGTCATTTTTCAGCGCCTTTATCTTCGCTTCGTGAATCTCTATGGTTCTCTGATATTCCAGGCTTTCTCTGGTCTTCGCGGACACATCCAATGTCAACTTTTCCATTTCCAATTCAACATCATCCATAGCTCTTCTCAGCGCGGATATTTCTGCTTCTGCTTTTTGCTCTAATTGGCTACGCTGCATGTCAAGTCGAGATTGTGCCTCCGCTAATTGCTCCTTCAAGACCTTCTCTGCATCGGCACCCTCTCCTGCCCGAAGGCGTTTGAGAGAAGAGAGTTCTGCGCGCAAGTTTTCTATCTCTTGTCTCAAAAACTCGACAGAGATATCGCTAGCAGTCGTGGCGTCCGAGCCGTCTAATTCCGCTTGTTTAGCACGTAGTCTCGACTCGAGACTTTGGATTTTGCTCAAACTCTTCTCGTCAACACGTGCACCCGAAATGGCCAACTGATCAGAAAGTGATTTAAGCTTATCTTGCAATACGCCAGTTTCATGCTCAAGACGTTTGATAAGTTCTGCGTCTTCGACGCTCCCATCGTTTGTATCCTTTAGCTTTCTCAACAACTCACGTTTCGCTTGTAACGCTTCGTCGACGGTGCGAGTGGCGGTTTGTAGTTCCTTGACAGAGCTCTCGAGCTCAATCTCCAGTCTAACGCGCTCCTTTTGCCAGTCTTCATGTGCTGTGCGCTCGCGCTCGCGCACAGTTTCGAGTTCCGCGGTAATGCGTTCGAGCCTACTTTCTAGTGAAGTTCGTTTTTCTTTGCTATTTTCTTGTTCTTTGTTGAGCTCAGAGATCTTACACTCGAGAACTTGTATGCTGCGACGAAGATCGGCGATGTGCGCCGCTGACTTTTCATGACCCTCGTCTAAAGAATCTTGGAGTTCCACGATGGTGAAAATTTGAGAGCTCACCAATCGCAATCCCCACACCGCACGCTGGTCTATGAGCTCCTTTATCTGCGGATCGTCTCTTACGGAAGCGCTCTTCAGCGAATCTATAGCAAAATCCAGACGTGATACAGCCGCCGCCGCACGTATCGACTCCATCCACATTTCCAGATCATTTTCGTAGGACGTTCGACCGCGGTCGAACTCTGTCCGAGATGAAGCAATTTTGTCCAGTTGTTTTCGTAATGCGTCGATGTCTGACTGGACTTGAGCAATCGATATCGAATTCGCCCGCTGCTCCTTCAGATCCCTCAGTGTTGCCTCACGTTGTTCTAACGCGCGCTGTAATTCCGCCTCAATAGATACACCAATATTGAGCGATATGTTGATCTCTTTAGAGATGATGTCGCTCATATCAATACCTGGTTTCGCTTCTGACTGTTGTCGGCGATACTGACGCTTCCTGCGACGGCGTCGACGTTTTGACATGTCTGGTTCTGATTGTTTGGATGGGCCTGACGACGTGGAAGGCTCTTCAACAAATGTAAACGGCGGAGCATATACGATGGGACGTAAGTTGATGGCGTCGGTTTCTTCGTCAACTGTGCCATATACATTTTCATCATCCGAATGTTTGGAGGTTTCCGCTTCCTTCGTAGAGTCAAGCTGAGCAATCTCTAGCGCCGCAGTCTCCATGCCGACTCGCGTCGGCGCTTTGGAAATGACTGCGTCAACTTTGTCCACTTCGTTCGATGAAATAGATGGAGCGGGTAATTTAACTGTACTTGACATCACCCGCTTCCACACAGCGCTGAACTCTTCTCTCTTCACGACCAAGACCTGCTGAACTGTTTGCGTCACCCGCCTCACGCGCACAACTTCTTGAATGTGCTTCGTCAACCGCGTGAACACCATCTGGGTAGTCCAGTTGTCGGCTATGAACAAAATGTACGAGGCGCGCGCGTATCTGCAAACCGCCGCGGTGATGAATGATATGAGTGAGCTGATGATGAACGCTTCATCTAAGCGAGCTGCGTTTGCGTTGAACGCGGACGCCCACGACAGGGTACCGGCGACTGTGCACCATGCGCCGAAATGAGATGAGTCAGTTAATATTCTGACTTTTGAACGTCTTTTCGAGTGGCGATGAAGATACATTTCTGTCGCACACACGCCCATTAACGGCGTCAACGTCGCAGCCATGATTATGGCGATTATTTCTGACAGCGGTCTGGGGCTCATCCCGAGAACTGCGGCGGTGACGAAGATGACTGCGCTCGAGCCGATGGCGGCGGCGGTGAAAATATGCGTCGTAACGTCCCAAATTGACCTCTTCCACCGCGCGACGTGTATGCCGTAGTAGCATAGGAACGTCACTGAGAACGCGATGAATGACTCGGCCAACGGTGGTAACGATGCCTCGAGAAGAGACACGCACCACAAGGCGACGTCGGCGACGAGCACCAAGGCGACGGCGCGAGCCGAGTACGCCGCCAAAGTTGTAAATATCGCGCCGACGTCGTCACTCCGTCGCATTCGCTCGTAGTACAAATCGTTGCGCGCATTATCGTCGTCGTCCTGAAAACTCCGCATCGATTCGTCTCTGCTCGCTCGCACACTCCCGGCCGCGACGCCTCGTCTCGTCTTCCTCGGAGACCCGACGGCGGGCCAAACGCCGCTCGCGAACGCGCTCTCACGCGCCTCACGACGCACGCGCGCGCGCATCGACGTTCTCGCGCGATCGACAGACGTCACCATCGCACCCTTCGCCCCGATCGACGACGATCCACACGCTCGCATCCGCGCCCCGAGGCCTCCCGCGCGTCTCGCCGACGCCGACGCCTCCGCCGACGCCGTCCCCCACCCGCGCGTCTCCATCGCGCCTCTCACCGCGCGCGCCCGTGTCTCTCTCTACTCGCCCTCTCACCGCGCGCGCGTCGCGTCCCGTCGCGCACCCACACGCGCGCGTCCTCGAGCGCGTCGCGCGTTTTTCCAATTCAAAAAAATCACGAGACACACGCTGCGATGGATGTGTCGCCGTCGTCGTCCCGCGCGACGCTCGACCGTCGGACGAACACCGTCGCGCGTCACCGATCGGTCGATCACGGTCGGTCGCTCCTCGTCCGTCGTCGTCGTCCTCCGTCGTCGCTTCGCGCGCGCGCACGTCGGCCGATGACGACGCGTCGCCGTCGTCCTCATCTCATCCCATCGCATCGTCCTCGCGTCGTCCTCGATCACACGCGGGTGTTCGGAGTCCCTCGTGGTTTTGAGTCGTGACTCTCGAGACGGGTCACATCTCGGCCGTCGTCCCGAGGCGAGAGGGATGGGAACGCGAGACGTCGGCGCGGTCGATGGTCGGCGCGCGCGCGTGTGCGAGTCGGGTGGTGTGCGAACGCGTCGGAAGCGCGTCGTCGTTGTCGTCGTCACACGCGGTGTGCGGGTCGAGGACGTCGTCGCGAGCGGTGTGCGGGTCTAGCGGGACGTCTCGCGGCGGCGGTGGTGCGACGACGACGGTGACGATGGCGACGGTGGCGACGCGTCGGGAAGCGCGCGCGGGCGATAGGTTCGTCGAACACGAGTTGGCGGGGTATAAGATCGAGGGGGTGTCGGTGGGTGGGCCAGAGACGTCGATCGTCTTGCCGCAGTTGAAGGTGGCGTTCGACAGCGGGCGGTGTCCGCAGAGGTGCGTGTACGCGGACGTGATGTGTTTGAGTCACACGCACATGGATCACGTGGGTGGATGTGGCATGTACATCGCGAGTCGAGGATTGTTGAGTCTCGAACCGCCGACGGTGTTGTTACCGAGGGCGAGAGCGGGGGCGTTTTCGACGTTTATCGAGTCGCTTCGCGCGTTGGACGATAGCGAGTTGAAGCACGAGGCGATCGGTATGGTCCCGGGGGAGAGGTACAAGATGAGTAAACTGTTTGAGATCGCACCGTTCAAGACGACGCATCCGGTACCGAGTCAGGGATACATCGTGTACGGAACGAAGCAAAAGCTCAAGGCGCGGTACGCGGGCTTGGACGGGAAAGCCATCAAACAGTTGAGGGATGAAGGGGAAGAGGTGACAGATAAAATTGAGGTTCCTCAGGTGGCGTTCACGGGCGATACGACCGCGGACTGGGTGGACGATCCGGCGAACGCGGACGCGTTAAGGGCGAAATTGTTAATCATGGAGTGCACCTTCATCGACGATTCCGTGAGCAAGGAGGACGCGGAACGTTTCGGACACACGCATATCGATGACATCGTCGCTCGAGCGGACAAGTTCGCGGAGAATGAAGCCATTTTGCTCATTCACTTCAGCGCGCGGTACAAAGCGGAGGACGTGCGAGAAGCGCTCAAGGCCAAGTTGCCGAAAGAGTTGTACGAAAAGTGCACGCCGATGTTGGTCGGGTACGATTAGACCCGTAGATGATATTTTTACGCCGTAGCTATCTTATATTAATTGTATCTTCTAGACTAGATTATGTGCGACCTTCACTTGCTCTTGCGCTTCTTTGCCGACGCGGAAGCGTCCGATTTCTTACGCTTCGGTTCGGGCTCCGTTTTGCGGAAGAATCCGTCGGACCAGGCGACGGCGTCCCCGCCGTCGACGAGTTTGCCCACGGCGGTGTGAATAGCCTTGCGCGTTTTCGCATCGGTTTCAGCGCGCACGATGGCGGCCACCACTTTCGCGCCGTGGCCGTCGATCCAAGTCTTCAAATCGCCCTTGAGAGCAGCCTTCCAGAACGTGGGGACGAAGGACTCGTGTTTGACTTCCAACGCCATGCGGCGAAGCGTGCGCGTGGCGAAAAAGTTTGTGTGCAAGGGCTCCAACTTTTCGCCAGACTCTTCGTCGACCTCTTCCGATGACATTGACTCGTGCACAGCCTGCGATATAGCCTCGAAGAGCTCAGACATCTTCTCCTCACCCATCTCTCGGTAGAAGACGTCGTCGCACCCGCCTGCGGCGACTTCAAACAACACGTCCGACGCGAGATTACTTCTCAACATCGCACCCGCGTTCACGCTACACGTCGAGATCAATGAATCACCTAATCCTTGACGGAATAACTCGGCGCGTCGCGTGTTCGCCGGCTTCTTCGCGATTCCGAAATCGGGACCGTCGGCAGGCGCTTCTTCCAAATCGTCGTCGTCATCGTCCTCCTCCTCTTCAGCCTCTTCAGCCTCACCCTCTCCATCGAATTCGTCATCAATGATTCCCATGTCATCGTCCTCGTCGTCTTCATCGTCGTCCTCGTTTTCGTCCCGTTCATCGTCGGACAGCTCCTTACCGACAGCCTTGTTCGCATCTTTTTCCGCCTGGCCGCCTCGTTTCATCGCGGCGACGGTTTCTTCTGCATCCTCCCGCACCTTTTCGGGATCAGGAATGCACTCCAACAAGTGCGGCGGGAAGTACCTCGTCGAACGAGGATTGAGAATATGCAACAGCACTCGGCGCGCGTTCTTGTGGCTCGCCATTTCCTCTAAGCCTTCCTGTTTGAGCTCGCTCACGACGCCTTTTGATAAAAGTTGCGTGTCGTCGACGCAGTCGAAGAGCGCGGCGATCACGACGTGCGCGTAATCATCTTGCGAAACTCTGGCAATCTGACCCTTGAGCGCCTTGACGACGCCCTTGCGTTGCTTGGCGCCGGAGTGCGCCAGCATCATGTTCACGGCGCTCGCGCCCTCCTTGGTGTGCATCATGCGGAGCAAGCCGGCGGCGGCGATGGATCCGGCGGCTTCAGCCTTCGTGCTCGGACCTCCGACGCTGAGATATTCCGCCAACACGCGATGCACGACGGAGGAAGACACGAGACCTTTCTCCAACACCGGAATCATGGTGACGTTGATGTGACGAAGCATGCCTTGGCGCTGCGCCACGGGTTTGAGAAGCAACGCCTCTCGCAACGAGTTGACATCCTCGGCGGCGCCGAAATGCACAAACTCGGGTCCGTAAAATTCAAACGTCATCGATTTCTTATCCTTCGACGACGACGCGTGATACAACGCCTCGACGATCTGCGACCCGACGGGATGTCTCGCCAATCTCGCAATCTGTCCCCTGAGCTCGCGCACCAACGTCGACACGTCTTTTTTATCCGTGGAATCGATGAGCTTGCGCACGAGAAAATTCCCATACAACGATTTCGCCAACAACGCCATCTGCGGTTTGACCTCGCTCATAATCGTCGCGCTCTGTTCCGGCGTCCCGTATTTCAACACCGCCTGCACGACGCGCGAACCTTTATGATTATTCGCCAACTCGGGCACCTTGCCGACGCTCTTCGCGAACACCTCGTCGCACAGCGCGCGTCGATCGCTCTTGGACACCTTCTTCCCTCGCATCCGCTCCCACAATCGCGCCAACTCTTGCACGAGCGCAAAGTTTGGTTTTCGCAGCGCCTTGAGTTCATCGCTCTTCGCCTTGGCCTCTTTTCGAGACAGCGCGCTCCAATCCACCGCCTCCCTCGTCGACCGCTCGCGCTCGGGCCCGGCGGCGCGCGTCTTTTTTTTCGCCGCCCCAACATCGCTCCGTCGCGCCTCCTCCGCGCCCTCGCGCGCGCCCTTCTTGCGCTTCCCGGGCTTTTTACCGGGCTTCTCTCGACTCTTTCGACCGGCGGCCGCCTCGCGCGCGCGCTCGTCGTCGTACTGCGACGCGTCGCCGACGGTGACGAGCGCGGCGCCGCCGCCGGGTGATGTCGATGATGGGTTGAATTTGGTGCGTCTCTTGGCGGCGCGACGGGATTTTGCGCCGCCGCCGGCTTTAGATTCCGCGCGAGGCATCGCGGTTGGCGCGTGCGTCGGCGCGGAGCCTCGCGTCGGGGTGACGACGGGCGTCGGTGTGACGACGGATGGACGGACGCCGCGGGTCGGTTGATTATGGTACTTTTTCGGGGACGGGAAGGGGCGCGTTCGGTTCGGGTGGGATTAAAATGGGCGGGTCGACTCTTCTAGTCCTCGTAGACTCGACACTCGTCGTCGTCCGGTTGCGCGTCGCAAAAGGCGATGAGCGCCGGGGATTCGTTCATCTCGGTGACGATGGCGGGATCGCTCGCGTCGAGCTTCATGACGTCTCGCGCGAACGCCTCGGAATCCGCGCTCTGTTGGGCGAGCATGAAGGCTTGAAAGGTGCGACGCATGATGTCACCTCGAGATAAGATGCCCACGAGAGTACCCTTGTCGTTCACCACGGGCATGCGCGCGACGTTTTGATTGAGCATGATTTCAGTCGCCTCGACGAGCGGCGTCTCCGGTGTCACCGTCGTCGCCTCGTGCATCGCCAACAACACCGTCGTCCCGCTTGCCTTGTACATGCGCTCCTGAAGCGCGTGAAATTGTTTCCACATGTCCTCTACGTTACCGTTGAACTCATCGCACCGTCCGACTCGCGGAAACATGCCGTCATCCTTCACCGCCTTGGTGGTCTCTCGCTTGCCCACCCGCGCCATCAAATCGTACTCGCTCACCACCCCGAGCACCTCCATGTCCTCCCCGACCACCGGCACGGCGGAGATTCGATTATCTACCAATAATTTCATCGCGTCGAACACGCTCGCGTCCGGTTTCACGCACAAAACCTTGGACGTCATCACGCTTCGCACGACGTCTCGATTGACGACGTTTTCGATCTCTTCCCACGTCAATCGTTCATCCCCGGACGACGCGCGCGTCGTCACCGTTCGCGCGCACGACGCGCTCGAACGCGCGCTCGAACGCGCGCACGAACGCGTCGCACGACGCGGCGTCGCGCGCGGCGTCGTCACGGACGCGCACACCGCTCGCATATCGTTCGATGAACGAATCACCGTTCGATGAGTGATTGGCCCCTCGTTCGGTCGGCTCTCGACGCGTCTCGCTCGCGCGCTGGGCGTGCGTTAAGAAAGCGTGCGTTTACGCGTGCGCGCGCTCTACGATCGGCGCTCAAGCGTCGACGTGTGCGGAGGAGTCAACGCCGCTTCGCGCCTCGCCTCGGTGCGTGAACAGATTGTCCCGAGGGGTCGCCGCGGCGCCTCGCGAACGCGTTCGAGGGCGGCGCGGCGAGAGGATGCGACGATACGACATTGCAAAACGTTGGTAGATTTGATCGTAGATTACACGGTGCCGCCAGAGACTTGGCCGTTTCTACACGGTACCGCCAGAGACTTGGCCGTTTCTGGACGGCGGCTCGAGAAAAGAAAAGAAGCCCTTACTCTCGTTGGCGTCCTCGACGAATAAATCGTCTGGAACGCGCGCAGCGGCGTGCGCGCCGACGCCGAGCAACGCCACGCCGATGCCGCTAAACAAAACCGTCCCGGCGCTCGTGAGCATGAAGATTATAAACGCGCTCAGCGCCGACATACCCATCAACGTCTCGCGATGACTCAACTCTCTATCGCCAATCTTTAAAGGCTCCGACCGAATCGAAAACACGTACACCCAACCCACGGCGACCGATCCGAACACCGCCAACGAGCTCGGATGAAAAATCATAAAGAGCGTCAACACGACGAGCGTGAACACCATGTAATTTATGCGAAAGTAGTTCAAGTTTTTCTGCATTCTCGACGTCGCGTCCCCGAAACTCACCGGTCGCGAGTACGCATTCGAGTCCAGAATCTCGCTCATCGGTTTCTGTTGACTCCACACGTGTTGCGCGGACTCTCGCACGCGGTGCACCGCACCGAGCACACCCGTCGTCGGCACCGGCGTCTCCGTCGCCGCCGCGCTCATCGTTCCCGTATCTACGTCGAATCGAAAAGATTATCCCGTCAGTCCAACCCATCGCGCCCATCCATCGTTCGACGCGTCACCGGTCGTCGGCACCGACGACACCACCGACGAGGACGACAAACGACGCGCGCGACGGGTCCTCACGTTCCCCCATCGAGTCTCCGCGTCCCCACCCGCGGGCGTCGCCGTCGCCGTCGTCCATTCGTCGCGTCGTCTCGGCTCGGGGGTACGACGACGTCGCGTGATGAACGGAAGCGTCGTCCGTCTCCCGCTCTCTAGCGACGTCGTAGGCGGAGAAGAAGAAGAAAAAAAAAAGAAGAAGAAAAAGAGCGAACGCGGTATCGCCTCCACTCGCGCGTCGTCGTCGTCGTCGTCGTCGTCGTCGCACCTCGTCGAGCGTCGCGCGCGCGCGTCGAAAACTCCGGTCGGCGCGTGTTTATCCGTTCGTCCGATCCGTCTGCGTATTTAGTGTGTCTCAATCTGGGATTTTCGTGTATGTTTTTGTACGTAGTGTGTGTGCGAACATGTGTGTGGTGGTTGTTTTGGTGGGTTTGTGGTTTTGATGGGTGAAACTGGGATACACTAGTGAAGGCGGCGCGTGCGCGATGAACGGTGGATTGATTGGATTGTCGCGAGACGACGACGACGACGGGAGACGACGCCGAGGCGAGACGCCGACGGGGCGAGGCGCGCGCGAGGCGCCGGCGACGGGCGACGGTCGAGGTCGGCGTCGCGCGCGATCGGTCGATCGGTCGATCGATCGATCGGTGGTCGTCGAGATGGATGTCGAGAGGTTGGACGCGGCGGTGCGAGACGCGTTCGGCGCGGCGGCGACCGCGCGCGCGAGCGACGGCGGCGCGGTGGAGGCGTTGGAGGCGTTGAAACGAGAGTCTGGGTGTTGGAAACTGTGTCTCGAGGCGTACGGGAGCGCGAGGGCGTCGGCGGAGACTAAGTTTTGGTGTCTGCAGACGCTGACGGAGACGCTCCGGGACGCCGAGGCGACGACGCGACTGTCGGAGGGGGACGCGGAGGCGTTGCGACGGAGCGTGGGGACGCACGTGAGCGACGCGGCGACGGTGAGCGGTAGGGATGGAGGAAGCGCAGCGCCGGTGTTCGTGAAGAATAAGTTGGCGCAGGTGTGCGCGCACGCGGTGGCGTTGGAGTATCCGACGCGGTGGCCGACGTTTTTCGCGGACCTGAGCAATCTGTTGACGCGAGGAGAGAGCGGTGTGGACATGTTTACGAGGGTTTTAGAGGCGATAGACGAAGAGGTGGTTGCGACCGTGGAGGCGGGTCGAGGAAGTAAGGATGAAGTCGCGCGTTCGATGCGAATTAAAGACGCCATGCGCGCCGACGGTAGTTTACAGCTCATCTTCGGCGCGTGGAGAGATTGCTTGGAGCACTTTAAGAGTCATAATCCTCGATTGGCGGCGCGCGTGTGGACGGTGGCGCGACGATACGTGGATTGGGTGGACATAAACCTGGTGGCGAGCGCCGAGTACCTAAAGTGCGCGAGGGAGTGTCTCGCGTTGAACGAGCCGAACGCCGACGAAGGCTTGCGATCGGCGGCGACGGCGTACATGCACGCCGTCGTCACCAAAGGCATGGACATCGAAGCCAAGGTGAGGCTCATCGCGAGTACGAACGTGTTGGAGATATGTTCGTCCTTATTGACGATTTGCATCTCGAGACCTGACGATTTCGATGAAGAATTTGTCACTCAAGTCACCTCGCTCGCCGTCTCCGTCGGTTTGGAACTTCTCAACGCAAACAAAGTGGAGAACATCACGGCGCTCGGCGCGGAATCGTCGTCTCAGGTGAGCGTGCTGTTGCATCAAGTCACGCCGATGATTTTGTCGGCCATCAATTTTAGGCACGAGCGTGCGGTGCTCACGGCTCTGCCTTTCCTCACCGCGTACATCGGGTACATCAAATCGCAGCCGGCGTTGATGAACGCAGAGCAACCGGCGCTCACGGCGGCGTGTCAGGCGGTCGTGGCGCGTGGAACGTTTCCGATCGAACACATAGACGATTTAGATTGGAACGACGGCACGAATGCGCTCACGCAGGAGTTTGAAGAGGATGTATTTAACCTTCGCGCCGAGCTCAACGTACAATTTCGAAACATAGCGCGGCTGGCGCCGCACATAGCTAGAGAGGTGGTTCGTCAGATTTTGACCAACACACTGGTGGGAGGAGCGGGTAAGGAGTGCTGTTGGCAAAATATCGAAGTCGCCGTGTCGGCGCTCTATACTCTGGGTGAGGGCGCGGATGACGCCGCCGTGAAGCCGATGTCCAATGCGGAGAAGAGCAAAGCGACAAATGGAAGCGGTGACGTCACGGATACTCCGCTCGGAGCGATGGCCGTTACGCTCATCAAGGGTTGGGGTGCGAGCGTGGGGCGCGCCGCCTACCATCGTCTCGTCGCGCCGATATTCATGGAAGTGTGTGTTCGATATCACGCGGTGTTGGAACGCGACGACGAAGCCATGATTGCGGCGCTGAGCGCGTTTTTGGACGAGAGAGGCATCGCGCATACCGATCCGATGGTTCGATCGCGAGCGTGCTACTTACTCTCTCGTCTCATCCGTCCGCTGCGCACGAAGCTATCTGATAAGGTGGAACACATCATGGTCGTTCTCCCCAAGCACTTGAAGGAAGTGGCGAGAACGTTACCGGAACCGGAGACGATGAAGGCTTCGGCGCACGCCGCGAGCGCCGCGGGGGTGCAAAGCAAAGCGATGGCAGAGACAGGTAACGACGATAGTCTCTACTTATTCGAAGCCGTGGGTACTTTACTCGGCTGCGATGACGTCGATGAGGAGGAACAGTACAAGTACTTGTCGCAAATTGCGATGTCGCTCTGCGAACAGATGGACGAAGCCGTCAGAGGACAGGCGAGCGCCGACGACCAGACGTGCATGCATCTCGCGACTCGAACCATCGTGGCGTTCGGTAACATCTCGAAAGGTTTTTCGCAGCGGGCGTGCTTGACGCTGAGGCCAAGGACGGGTGCGGTGTTCCAATCGTGTTTGGAAATGTCCATAAGGTGCCTCGACAGATGGCCGAGAGACGCGAGCGTGCGAAACAGGACGACTGGGTTCTTGCACAGGATGATTGACTTAATCAGGGATAACGTGACGCCTTACTTGGCGACGACGGTGGATAAACTTCGTCGAGATGCGGACATGATTGAGCTCAAGGACACGTTAGCGCTCTTCAATCAGCTCGCGTCGACGTACAAAGCGACGCTCGCGCCCTTCGTCCTCGAGGTGTTGCCCGGTCTCAGCGCTCAAGTGTTCGCCGCGTTGGCGAACGCGTACTCGCAAGCGTCCGCACAGTCCGCGAGCGGTGACGTCGCCAAAAACACGGAGATGATGCGAGAGGCGGACGAGCTCGAGCGGATGTGGCTATTAACCACCACCGCTTTGGGCCTCAACGAACTCATCGCGCCCACGTTCACGGGCCACGCCCATCTCGAGACCACGACGCAACTTCGCGAACAAATGTTTTCACACTTGGTTCGATCGGCGAGTTCACACGGCATCGTGAGCGCTCGTAAAGTTGCGTTGCAGGCTCTGCGACGATTCATCGAGGAGTGGGTACCGCCCGCCGAGACGACGTCCGAAGCCGTCGCCGGTTTCACGAAATTCGTCGTCGAGCGCGTGTGCCCAGAGTGCTGCCTCATACCGCCGGCGAGAGGAGATTTAGATCTCAGCGATGCCATCTCCGTGAGCGCACTCAACGAATCCTTCGCCATTCTCTCCATCGTCGCCGAGAGAAGATCGTCCGAGCTCTCGCGCGTCCTCGAGACGACGTTCGACGCCGTCGTCTTCCCCGCCACCGACCGAGACACAAAGTCAGCCATCAAGACCGAATACGCCAACATCTTCACCACCAACATCAACAACAACCACCACATCACCCGTTCGAGCAAAGCGACGCGCGTCCTCCTAGACGCCGTCCTTCGCGAGGCGTCGTCGCCCGCCAACGTCGCCGCGCGCGCCGCGCGCGCCGACGCCGCCCGCGCCTTCCGTCCGATTCCAGCCAAACGCGCCTGACCCACTCGCACGCCGCCCTCGCCCTCGACGTCGACGTCGACGTCGACATCGATCGATCCTCTGTAACATCACACCTCGTATCGCCTCCATCCGACGTGTCCGGGATGTCCGACCGACCGCGCGCGGCTCGACCTCGACCTCGACCTCGACCTCGAGACGACGACGACGCGAGGACGAGACGCGAGGACGCGACGCGAGGACGCGCGATGGTGGCGCCGAAACGCGCGCGACGGAGCGACGACGACGACGACGACGACGGCGGCGACGACGACGGCGGCGACGACGACGCGACGCCGTTCGGGGCGTTCGGGACGCTTCCGGACGAGTTGGTCGTGCGCGTGTTGGAACGATTGAGGAGTGGACACGCGTTGGCGATGGCGGCGTGCGCGTGTCGGGATTTCGAGCGGTTGATCGGGACGCGGGAGACGCTGTGGAGGGACGCGGCGACGCGGTTGGAGGCGAGCGCGCTGGTGCGGAGGGATTTAGTGCGAGAGGATGGGTTCGAACGACGAGGAGTCGGGGTGGGTGAGGAGACGAATGGAAGGCGAGGGAGGTTTCCAAAGTTTAGTTGGAAGGAATTGTACATGTGGCGAGTGCACGTGTTGAAGAAGAGCGCGCAGTTGGACGCGAAGCGATTTTGCGCATTCGCCGAGGCGAACGACGCGCGAATGTCGTCGATGCGAGAGGCGAGCGCGCGTCAAGAGAGGGATAATGTGAGTGGTAAATCTGTGGTGAGCGATGCGCGACCGTCGGCGGGATATCCGGGGCGATTGGCGGTGATTGATCGCGAGAGACTGTTCACGTGCGATCCCATGCCCAAGGGGGGCAACGTGTACCAGATTCATGAGTCCGCGCTGAACTCGTTCGTGCCTCGCACGCTCGTGTGGGCGCCGAAATCTCAACTCTTAGCGTGTGCGGTTCTCGTCGACGGGCCGGAGACGAGTCAGTGCTACAATAAGATTTTGTTTTCGACGTCGAAGGACGTGCATCGCAAGTGCAAACGCCGACGCGCGCACTCGACGCTCGAGAAGATGTCGGATGACTTCATGCACGGCGACGAAAAGGATGAGACGCGGAATACCCCACCGGTAAAGAACATTCTCGCGCTTCCTCGAGGATTCCATTGCACGCACATGATGTTCTCTCCGTGCGGGACTTTTATCAACTTTTCACACAAGGATCGAATGGAATCCGCGTTGTACACGCTCGATTGCGCGACGACACTGACGTCGCTTTACGGGCCGAGCAACGGCATGCGAGGCGCGCCGTCGCCTATTCCGCCGCCTGCGGAGAAGGTTTGGAAAATTGCGAGCGGATCAGAGGATGCGCGGTATTCTTTTGCGCCGCACGACAACAGTCTGGCACTGATGGTGGATGGTCAGCGAGAGACGTTTTTCGTGCACAAGGTTCGCGACTGGCCGCTCGCGCCGCTGTCGATGCGGTGGCCGGACGTAGATGAGTACGATGCGAATTATTCTGACGATGATAGCTTCGATGAGGCTGTTTCTTCGGAGGAGGAGGAGGAGGAGGAAGAAGAAGGGGGCAACGCCGACGGGGCACACGAAGGCGTCGGCGCGAACGCAGCGGCCGCCCACGCGCAGCCAGAGAATGCATCCGCAGTTTCGTTTGAGAATACGACTGTTGCGCGGTCTGAAATGTTTGATAACGCTTCTTTCAACGTAGATGAGAGCGATCATGTCTCGCGAGACCTCGAAGAAGTTCTTTCTGTGGAAAAGTTGAGCTGGTGGCAGAAAGTCGGACGCAGCGTGGGACGCGCGTATCACGCAACTTCTACTACGGTGCAAGATGCGATACGAGGAACTTTTAAGCGGCGTCGAATGATAAGCACTGATCCAGAATCATCGAAACGCATCCGAGAATCCGATTCGAATCGTCTCCTGAAGCAGACGTGCAGGAGACAGAGCTCGTGGTGGTCGAATATTCCTCAGTTTCGGAAAGTGCGCTGCGTCACAGATGAAGAGCACACCAAGCAGCCACTCACTCGAGTTTATTGCGATGATACGACTTTACAGATCGAATGGGTTCCTCCGAAACGAGGCGATCGCGATAGTAGAGGTTTTTGGCTCGTTCCCACAGCCATCGTCGGCGGGTTCGACGCCACCGACGTCCACAAGTACGCATATCTCGTCATGGCACCCGTCCCTTCTGAAGAGGCTATTAAAAATCAGAAATTCATGCCATTCATTGGTTTAGACGACGATGAGTTGTTTGAAAATATTCGTAAGTGTGTGGTGACGGAGATATCGTCGGATCCAGCGTACCGCGAACCGAACATTCCCACGCCGTTTTACTTCACCGGTCGTCCCGGCGGTGAGCAAGTCGTGTGGTCAACGGAAGACGGTCTTTTCGTTCGATGCATGCACTTCGACTTGAATGCCGATGGAAATTGGACTGGTCCTCCCAGGGCGGATCCTCACATGGCTGTGCTCGACTTTGACCTCATCGTGACGGGTGCGAACCAGTGGAATAAGATTCACGACGAGTTGAGCATCATGAACTTCCCCACGTGGAATGCGTCTCGTCGGGTTCCCGTGTTGTCTGTCATGAACCAAGTCATCAGACACACCATAGAGGCAATCCAGTGGAGCCCGAGTGGCGAACGCCTCTTGATTCTCCTCGCGACGCACTTGGCGTACGACGGCAACACAGAAGGCACTGACTTCTACACGGCGCACCAGTGGGTGTGCTGGGACCCACCTCCGCGAATGTCAAAAGGATCGCACGAGCCCCAAATCAAGGCGGAGGATGATCATCACGGCGTTCTTTCCTTTGGTTCTCGTTTCATACCTTCGGATAAGTTCAAAACAGAGTGCGCTGAGAAGATGGACAACCTGCCTCAGGGACTCAACCTCTGGGGCCCGAACGAAGAGGCGGTGGCTTTCCCACTTCAACGCCCCAGGTCGCTCGGAACTCCCCACGATTCGGATGAGTACATCGTGATTCAAAAATTCCCAAGAATTGACCTCGAGCGCGTCAAGGAGAAGAGCCAAGCGGGCGATCTTCCGCCGCTGCAACAAGTCGGCTCCGTGGCGCGTCTCCCGTACTACATGCAGTACGTCAACGAGGCCCTCGTGTACATCTGTGAGGGTAGCTACTGTTCTTGGTCTCCTAGTTTCTGAGACTTGTATTTAGCGTATTGATCACACTACAGTAGACAACTTTGTGTGTTGTAACATAATACATTTGATTTGCGCGCCAAACCGGCGCCGACGATGAGGAATCCGAGAGTGTCCAATCCACACAGTGCGACGTTCTCGGATTCCTCATCGTCGCGCGCGCGCGATGTCGTCGCCTCAAGTCGGGGACTGTTTCGAAAAAAGTTCCCTCGCCGTCGAGGCGCACGGAAAATTCATCGCGCGCGCGAGTTCGAGCACCGATACCCTCGAACACGCCTTCACCGAACACCTGCGCCTCTCTGGGATTTACTGGGGCGTCTGCGCGCTGGCGACGATCGGTCGATTGGACGCGGACCTGGGGGCAGAGAAGCGCGAGGAGATCTTATCCTACATCGAGAGCTGTCGATGCGAATCGGGCGCGTACAGCGGAGGAGTCGGACACGATGGGCACATTTTGTACACGCTGAGCGCGGTGCAGATTTACGCATTGTTTGACGAGATGGATCGCTTGAATCCGGACGCGATCGTCGCGTACGTCAAGAGTATGCAACGGGAAGACGGTTCCTTTCAAGGCGACGAGTGGGGCGAGGTGGACACGCGTTTCACGTACTGCGCGTTGAGCGCGCTGCGACTGCTCAATCGTCTACACGAGGTGGACGTCGAGCGCGCGTGTGCGTACATCAACTCGTGTAAAAACTTTGACGGTGGGTTCGGGGCGACTCCCGGTGGAGAATCACACGCCGGTCAGGTGTTCACATGCGTGGGGGCGTTGGCGATCGGTGGACGATTGGATTACGTCGACGGGGATTTGCTCGGTTGGTGGCTCGCGGAGAGACAGGTGAAGATGGGTGGATTGAATGGACGGCCGGAGAAATTACCGGACGTGTGTTACTCGTGGTGGGTGCTCAGTTCTCTGAGCGTGTTGGGGAAGACTCACTGGATCGATCGCGACGCGCTCTGTCGATTTATTTTGCGATGTCAAGACGTCGCCTCTGGCGGCATCTCCGATCGTCCCGACGACGAGCCGGATGTCTATCACACGTTTTTCGGGATCGCCGGTTTAAGTCTCATGGGTCACCCCGCCGCGGTGGAACCGATCGATCCTTTGTTCGCGCTGCCGAATTCAGTCTTAGCTAGGCTTGGTATTAAACCATGGGTCGAGGCGAAAGAATAGCTATCTCGCCCCTCCGCGTTTGGAATTGGCGGCGAGTCTGGCGTCGCGCTCGAGCTCGTATTCGCGGAAGTCCGCTTGTTGTAAGAAATCTTGTTGTTCACGGTACGTGCGACCGCCTCTTTGGTGATGTTGTAAATCCTCTTGCAAATCGGCGTCGCCATCCTTCACGTTGCGCCAATCCGCCTTGGTCTTGTCCAACACTGTCAACTTTTTCGGCTGCATGAGCTCCGCCAAGACGGCATCGATCCCACCCTTGGCCAGCATCTCCAACCGTTTCGTGTGCGCCTTGGCCTCCTTCGTTCCCTCGACGAATTCCGTCTCTACCTCCACCATCTTACCCGCGAAATTCCTCGTCTCCATGAACCTCGCGTTCGCCTCGGCTTTCAGTCGCGTCGCTTCCTTCGTCGACTCCAACGCCTCCCTCGCCACCGCCCGCAATCTCTCCACCGCCTCGGACGCCTTCGCGTCGTCCGATTTCTTCGCCGCCGACGACGACGTCGCACCCCCCTTTCTCCCTCCGCCTCGTCCGCGCTTCCTCGCGCCGCCGTCGCCCTCGACGTCGTCCCGCAGCGCCCTCGCCGTCCACGGGTCCAGTCTCGGTCGTCGTCTCGCCGCGATCGTCTCCTCGCTCGGCATCACCGCCATCGCGCGTAAGACGACGGACGCGTCCATCGCGCCGTCGCCGCGCGCGCGCGACGTCCCCCCGCCTTTCGTCGTCGTCGTCGTCGTCGTCGTCGTCGTCGTCGATAACGCGTCCCACGCTCGCAGGGCGCGCTCGTTCGTCGACGCCGGGTGCGTCGGTCGCGCGTCGTATCGCTCGTCCGGTTCGTCCCCCGGTCGAACGATGATCTCGTTC
>Ga0181576_10001374_pt1 | contig 18607 bp, 16 predicted proteins | sample 101ome_22_FD_132464 | JGI IMG/M metagenome (GOLD analysis project Ga0181576, IMG submission 132464) | Coastal salt marsh microbial communities from the Groves Creek Marsh, Skidaway Island, Georgia - 101412BT metaG (megahit assembly) | ecosystem: Environmental > Aquatic > Marine > Intertidal... | reverse complement strand
GCCTGTTTTTCGCGCGTTTCATGCTGAACGATATTCTGCGTGTAGCCGTTCTCCCTGCCACCAATCTATTGTTGATTGCGATGCTGACCACTGTGCTGGTATTCCACGGTGCCGGAGAGATTGTTGCCGCAGGTTCCGCATTGCTGCTGACCGAATCGATACTCGTCACGCTCGCCATTGTTACCAAGCAACTGCTGGTTGGCCGTGACTGGGGGCAGGATCACCAGACACATTTCTGGTCGATGCGCCACTTCATTTACTTTTTCGCTCAGGACTGTTTTTTTGCATGGTGCCGTCGCCCGTTCAACCTGCTGGCAGGTACCGTGCTGGTCAACGGACTGCTGCGCCGCTTCGGTTGTCGCATTGGGCGCCGCGCGATCATCAGCGCTCCGTTGCAGACCTTTGACTGGAACGCCGTGGATATCGGCGACGACTGCATTGTCGAGGGCAACCTGCAACTACACAGCTTTGAGCATGGCCGGCTCAAGGTGCAACGCTCACAGCTCGGCGACTGCAGTACATTATCAGTGGGCGCCACATTGATGGGAGGCGTCAGCACCGAGGCCGACTGTGCGATCGAGCCGCTGGCGTTGGTCACCAAGCAGATGCGACTGGGCAGCGGACGCGTCATCGGCAGCCCCGCGGGCGCCGCCATCAATGCGGATCAGCTCACAGACCACTGAGATGACGCCACAACCATTCGGCTGGGCCATGACGGAAATAACGCAGCCATAGCGAACAGATCAGCAACTGCGCAGCAAATATCGCCACGGCCAGCATTGAGACGGCAGCCGGCCCGAGTTTATAAACCCAGCCCAGCCCATAGCCATAGAACAGCGTCGTGAAGATCAGGGTCTGACCAAGGTATACCGACAACCCGAGCCGCCCGGCATTGGCCAGCGGTCGCAGCCAGCGTTCAAGTGCTGGTTTGCGTGCCGCGAGCAACAGTGCGAACAGGTAGAACGCGGCCAGCGACACGGTGCTCAACACATAGAGCAGATCTCCGACCAGGACATAACCGACCGGCAATGACGTATCGGCAAAGACCATGTACCCGGCGGTGGCGGTCAACCACCACTGGGCAAGTAGCGCGATGATCGCGATACTCCCGGAGCGTTTGCGCAACCGTCGAAGACGCGGCCGATTCGCTTCAGTGTTGATCAACAGTTCATGCCGACCGGCCAGAAAGCCCAGCACAAACATGCCCAGCACGGCAAAGCCGGAATCCGGCCACTGCCAGTCCTCTAACGGGTTGCGTGGCAATTCCTCGGCATTATAGCCAATCACCGAACCAAGGCTGCCGTTGGCGTACACCGAATCGGCGCGTTCGTCAGCCAGCCATTCACGGGCATCGTCGATATGGTTGAAGGCATCGCCGCCGCGTTCGGACATCAACGCGTGCCCGAGCGGAAAGATCAACAGCAATAGCACGGCCAGTGGCAACAGCATCCTCGTCGGCATCAGCGTCAGGAGCAGCAGCATCGCACCGGCCTGGGCATACAGCATCAGGATGTCACCATCGAACAGCAGCGCATTGAATCCGCCCAGCAGGTACAACACTGCATAGCGCCGCATAAGCGCTGACACCGGCAGGCGCGAACGATCATCACCGGCGATGCGCCACATCTGCGTCCAGCAGCCGAGACCGAACAGAAAGCTGAACAGCGTCCAGAAGCGCGATTCGAAAAAAAGGTTCTTGATCAGCATTGCCGCCTGATCTAAGGTGCCGGGCCAGGCCGGCACGTCGGCCCCGAAGCTATAAAGGTTGACCAACAGGACGCCGAACAGCGCGACCCCGCGGACAACATCAATATCAAACCGGCGCTGCCCGGCTAGCGGGTTCAGAACAGGATGTCCCACTCGCGGTCGACCAGCTCGATCGAAGTGCCCTTGTCAGCCGCTTTGGCGCGGCGGTACATCAGCTTCGCGACGGCCAGGTCCTCGATCGCGAGGCCAAACGGATTGAAGAAAATGCGTTCATCCGGTGTTTCGCGACCCGGGATGGAACCGTTGACAACCTCACCGAACTCGCCATGAATAGTCTCGCGGGAGATCAAACCTTCGCGGCTCATGCGCGCCAGCACCCGGTCGGAATGGGTACACTGGATCCAGTCATCAACAACAATCTTGTCAGCTGCCAGTACGTGCTCAAAAGTGGAGTCCATCAATGACACGTTCATGAACAGGGAGCCAACCTTGAAGCAATCGGGTGTCACATAGGCCTCGCTGGCCGTGGTCGCGGCAACGCCAATGTCAGCAGGCGCAAGCGCATCCTCAAAGCGGTCAACGACCTCAACCGGAACGCCCTTACTCTGCATGTGCGCCGCAAAACGATCGGCGCGCTCGCGCGAGAGGTCGAATACGTTGAATTGCTCAAGCGACGGGAACCACTGATTCAGCACAAACAGAATCAATCCACCGATGCGACCGGCGCCGACCAGGCCGGCAACACTTGAATCTGGCCGCGCCAGGTAACGCGCCGCGAGCCCCTGCACCACTGCGGTGCGCAACGCACTGATCAGCGCTCCTTCCATGACCGCGATGGGCAACCGGGTATCGGCGTCGTTCAATACGATGACCGCACTCGCACGTGGCAGGCCCCGCTCAGGATTGCGGTGCGCGCTCGACACCCACTTGATGCCCTCGATATCAAACTCACCGCCAAGGTGCGCTGACAGTCCGATGATGCGGTCGGCGACATGCGGGCACTCGGGGCGCTTCAAAAAACTGCTGGGCGGTGCGGTGAAATGCCCCGCGGCATGCTCTACAAACATCGCCTCAAGGCTGGCGCCAACGGCATCCAGATCATCAATGCCACAGTCGAGCAGGTCGCCCTGGGTCAATAAGAGCGTCTTCGCAGACATCAGGATTCCTTGTCATCAAATAGTGCCGGGACATAGATGTCCCGCGCGGCGAGCCACTCTCGGCTGAACTGGGTATCGGTGTAGCGACTGCCATGATCGGGCAGCAACGCGACCAGCCTGGCGCCGGCCTCGAAACGCGGCGCGACGGCACGACGCATGACCGCGACTGCAGCGCCACCGGTGCCGCCGGTGAGAATGCCCTCGCAGCGCGCCAGCTCTAGCGCGGCGGCGATGCTCTCACCCGCATGGACGTAAACGACCTGGTCAACCAGTCGGTCAAAATCATCTACCGGGTAATTGGAAGGCACGATACTGGTACCCATGCCATTGAGGTGGCGATTTGAACAGCCGGCATTGCCCGGCAGCGCCAGCGACCCATGCTCATCGACAAGGCAGATGTGGGTCTGCGGCGAATGCTCGCGGAAGTATCGGGCGATGCCCATCGAGCTGCCACCGGTACCGGCAACCATCACCAGGGCATCGACCCTGCCGTCGAGTGCCTCGAGGATCTCGGGCCCGGTGGTGTTGTAATGTGCGGCGATAGCCGCGGGACTGTCATATTGGTCGAGGTAGACCGCATTGGGCCGTTCCTGCTGAACCGCGCTCACCTTTTGCAGGCGGGTCAGGTGATAGCCACCCGTCTCGTCACGCTGGTAGACCTTGATCACCTCGGCACCATAAAGTTTCAGGCAATGCTCGGTGGTCGGGTTGATCTTCGGGTCGACGACACAGACAAGCTGAAAGCCCTTGACCGCACAGACCATTGCCATGCCAACGCCGAGATTCCCCGAGGTGCAAACAATGATCTCGGCGCCGGGCTGCAGGTTGTGCTCGCGCTCTACGCGTTCGACCATGCCCGCTGCAGCACGATCTTTCATGCTGCCGCCCGGATTGGTGGATTCGAGTTTTACAAACAGATCGCACCCATTGCCTTCGCTGAACCGGTTGAGGGCAATGAGTGGAGTATGACCGATCGCGTCGAGGACGCTGTTGCAAAAGCGCGCCATAGGCTCGCGCGATGGCGGAGCTTAATTGGCTTTGGCAAGCTCGCAGATGTTCGGCGGTGCTTCGCCTTCTTCACCCAGACCGAATACGTCGATGTACTTGTCGAATTTATCAACGATCTCTTCACCGACCTTGCCACACTCGGCCACGTCGTTCAAAACCTCGGAATCCTCGAACATGTCAGCCAGGTCAAACGCCAGTTCCTGCGCTTCTTCGTTCTTGCCGGAGCCACACAGTGCCTGCAGGTCGCTCTTCGCAGAGACGTACTTGCCTTTTAGCTCGTCGAACTTCTTCTGGTCAATCTTGGCGAAACAGGGCTGCGCCATCAGGGCATCTAGCTGGTCCTTGCTGATTCCTTTCTCTGCGGCGAAGGCCGTTGACGATACCGCCACAGCTGCTGCCATCGGCAAGATTGCTTTGAGTATTGCGTTACGCACGTTTGAGATCTCCTTTAAGTCGGGCTCGGGAAGAGAGCGTTTATAGGGTAACAAACATCTGCAAAAACACCAAACTCGTAAATTGGGATCAGGCTCAATATGCCCCCGAAGCGGGCATCAGCGGGGCGCTCGCTCCCTGAAGTAACGCGGCTGCGTTTGGATACCCAGTATCTCCCTGCGCACCAGATCAAGTGCGGTCGCGGCGACCATCACCTGAAATAACGTACGTGCCCGGGGCATATAAAATTCGCGTGCTTGCAGGGTATCGAGCGCGCCCCAGGCTATCCACACAGTCCCAACAGGCTTTGCATCTGACCCCCCATCCGGCCCCGCCACGCCAGATACTGCTACGGCATAATCGGCTCCACTTCGCCGAAGCGCACCTGCAGCCATCTCCAGGACGACCTGCTCACTGACAGCACCGTGCTGCGTCAAGCTTTCTTCGCTCACCCCCAGCATCTGCTGCTTCATTCGATTGGAATAGGTGACGAACCCACCCTCAAACACGGCAGACGAACCAGGGATCTCGGTGAGCATCGATGCGATTAAACCACCGGTGCACGACTCGGCTGTCGCGATCTTTTTATTTCTTGATCTCAACAGCTCGACCATCGATTGCTGCAGATTAACGTCGCCTTCGGCAAAGATATAATCGGCAAACAGACGCCGGATAGCATGCTCGCAATCACTGCGCATTGATTCATACTGATCACTGAAGCAGGATACCTTTAGCTCCAGGCTAGGCGCACCCGCCCTGAAACCCAGCTCAATTTCTGCGGGCCAGTCAGGCATCGCTTCCTGCACCATCTGCTGTATCGAGGACTCTCCAATCCCGAACAACTGCAGCCGCTTGATGGTCACCCGATCAGATTGCGGATACTGATGCGCGAGCCATGGGAGGATCTGTTGATCGAGCATCGCTCGCAACTCCCCCGGCACACCAGGCGTACATACCACCTGACAATTGTTGAGACTGACACGAAAACCCACCGCGCTGCCGACCGGGTTGTGCACCAGCTCGCAGCCGTCGGGCAGCCATGCCTGCTTGAGATTAGCCTCATTGGCAGCAAAACCGCGCGCCTGGCACCAGTCGCGCACATGCTGATCGGCCTGCTCGTTCAAGACCAGCTCAACCGCACAGGCTCTGGCCACACACTGGGCAGTCAGGTCATCAATAGTCGGACCAAGCCCTCCGTTCACCAGTATCAGATCACTGACCGCGCTCAAGCGCAAAAGCTCTGCTGTCAATCGATCAGGGTCATCGCCAATCGTGACTCGCTGCTCAACGCGCAGATTCAACGGCTCAAGGCGGCGCGCAATCATTGCCGAATTGCTGTCAACGGTAACACCGCTCATCAATTCATTGCCGGTCATCAGCAGGGCTATGCGCATGGGCTTTGTCATTTTCCGAAGTCAAGAAACTCCGCGTTGATCTCCTCGAACAACGCCAGATAATCCTGAGTTAGCTTGTGACTGGGTGCAAAATGGACCAGCGGGACCGCCGCATGATGCGATTCGCGCATTTTGACAGATGAGGACAACATGCTCTCGAGCAGCGGTAAGCCTTCTTCGCGCAACTCTTCGACAATCCCGTACGGGAAGTTCGCGCCTGCCTGAAATTGGTTAACGATAATACCCTCGACGCTGAGGTCCTGATTATGATCCTCGCTGATCTCCTCGATGTTCTCGAGTAAGCGATACAGCGAGGCGCGCGCGAATTCATCGCAATCAAATGGAATCAAACAGGTATCTGCCGCAATCAGCGCAGACAGTGCGTAAAAATTGAGTGCAGGCGGGGTATCGATGTATATCGCATCGTATTCTTCCGACAGGGTATTCAGCAAATCTCGCAACTTGAATATTTTGTGTTTGCTTTCCAGCTTATGCTGCAACTCACCAAGATCCGGGCTGGCAACGATCACGTCGAGATTATCGTAAGCGGTTGCCGTCACATACTCTGCGGGCGGGCGTTTGCGCTTACCCAACCCAATACTATCGCGGAAGAAATCAGTAATCCCGATCTGCTCGTCGCCGGCGGCCTCGCCCAGCAGATATTGACTGGTATTGCACTGTTGATCCAGATCGATCGCGAGCGTACGGAAGCCATAATCTGCGCTGATTGCGGCCAGATTACTGGTGATACTCGACTTCCCGACCCCACCTTTTTGGTTGAATACCACGCGTATCATGATGTCTCCCTTTTACGATCTTGCAGTCGCGACATTCTAACGGCGCGAACCCATCTAAGAAACCATTTACCATCGGCGTCTTGACGCTCTTCAATGATTCCCCGGCGCCAGTCTGATTCGCTTAAACTGTGCGCCATTCATTATCAGGATGCGAACATGCTCAGCTATCGCCACGCGTTTCATGCGGGTAACCACGCCGATGTTCTAAAACATACGATCGAGATCGCAGTTCTCGAGTATCAGCTTCGCAAGGACAAACCCTTCTGGTACATCGACACCCATGCTGGCGCCGGGATCTATAGGCTCGACAGCGGCTATGCGGCTGAACAGGGCGAATACGATACCGGCGTATCGCATCTTATTGATGCCGATGATGCGCCAGCACTCGTGCAGGCCTACATTGACATGGTACGCACATTCAACACCCCCGATGCCCTGACTCGCTACCCGGGGTCTGCTGCCATTGCCGCACATATATTGCGCGACACCGATATGCTGTGGCTGTACGAGCTCCACCCCACCGACTACAAATACCTCGCACAAACACTCCCGCCGACGCGACGCATTCGGATGGAACAGAGCAACGGCCTGGACGCGTTAAAACGTCTGCTACCGCCAACGCCACGGCGCAGCTGCATCATGATCGATCCGCCATACGAGCTCGACAAGGAATATCGGATGATCCCGGAGGCGCTTTCCGATGCCCTGCGCCGATTTGCGACGGGCACCTATATGGTCTGGTATCCGCTTTTGACCACGCGAGATGAGCGGCCATTCCTGAAACGCCTCCACGCACTGGGTGGATCAGATTGGCTCGATGCGCGACTGTGCGTAAGAGCAGACAATTCCGGACGAGGAATGTATGGCAGCGGCATGTTCGTCATCAATCCGCCCTGGACGCTCAAAGATCAGTTGGAGGACGCCCTGCCTTATCTGCAAAAACGACTGGGGGCCTACGGAGGCAGTTGCGATTTGATCTGCAGTCAAAATTGATTCAGGGCGCAAGTCGTTCCACGACCCAAGCGCTACCATCTTTGCGGTAGGCAAAGCGATCGTGCAGCCGGCTTGGTCTACCCTGCCAGAATTCGAACGAAGTCGGTTCGACTTTATAACCGCCCCAAAAACTTGGAAGGGGAATGTCGCCCTTTTCGAATTTAGCCTGCATATGTCGGAACTCTTCCTCCAGCAGGGCGCGTGAACTCAACGGCCGGCTTTGCGCAGAGGCCCAAGCCGCCAACTGGCTTTGCCGCGGGCGAGAGAGAAAATATTTGAGTGATTGCGCCGCTGAAATCCGCGACGCCGTGCCCGTGATGATGACTTGCCGCTCCATGTCGGTCCAGGGAAACAGCAAACAGACATTGGCATTGGCCGCGATATGACGCGCCTTGCGGCTCTCGAGATTGGTATAGAAAACAAAACCGGTTTCATCGCTGTGCTTGAGTAGGACCATGCGTTGCATTGGCGTGCCATCCTCGGACACCGTAGCCAGCGACATTGCGGTTGGATCCTTGAGCCCAACATCAATCGCCTGCCGCAACCATCGCTCGAACTGCGCCACAGGATCGGGATCGAGATCCCGACGGTGCAAACCCTCTCCTAAATAGTCGCGTCTGAAGTCTTCAAGTTCCATAGTGCATCCCGACCAATATTAGCGTTGGCAAAGTGTACACGCTTGCAGTATCGCCCAGTACGTCAATCTGTCCGCGCGCAAATGGCATTCATCAAATCGTCACAGAAGCCCGACAAAATTTGGCCCATGACAGATACAAAGAAACATACGAGAAACGAAATGACACCGATCAACACCAACGACGTGAGCCAATACTCCAGTCGTAAACTGTGGGAGTTTCTTCGACTCCCGCTTGGCAACAATTCATCGGCCAACGCCGAGACACATCTCATCAACCGAGTTCGTAGCGAACTTGAGCGCCGAAACCCTGGAGACAGTCGTCGAAACTGGAGCGCGCCACACTGAGCTTGCTCGGCTTGGAATTTAAAAAGATGAGGCGACAGTCACTCACGCTTTTGTAAGCAACGCCAGACAGGTAACGAATGAAAATGCTGGACCAGTCAATGCGTTGACTGGTCGGAGTGAGAGGATTTGAACCTCCGACCCCCGCCTCCCGAAGACGGTGCTCTACCAAGCTGAGCTACACTCCGAATAGATCGCACCAGACGGTGCGGGCGCGGATTATAACCAAAGAAACCCTCAGGGGATATACAAACTTTCGATGAAAACACTCAGGGCACTGAGCGTTGTCGTTGTGACCAGCACAAGCACCAGCAGCTTCCATACACGAAACGGCTTTCGCTCGACAGCATGGATACCGCTGGAGACAAACTCATCTACTTTGCCTTGGTCTTCAGCGCTCAAACGTGGTTCTTGCATGGCTTGGCACTCATTAATCGTCAAATCAGGGTTGATTATACGCGATGGCTAAACACCAGATCAGCCGATATTTTTGCATCCTGACGATTTAGTCAGGCGGTGATATCGATCAAACCACCCGGGCTTTTGTCCTCGGGGTCGCGATTTCGGCGTTGGCGCTGGTCGCGCTGCTGGTCATCCCGATGCTTTTCTTCCACTCGCTCATCCTTATTGACCTCCTCAACCGGAATTTCAGCTTGCTCTCGCAGCCGAATACGTTGTTCATCGGTCAGATTTTTGCCCATGGGGTCATGCGTGACCGCATGAGGCACGGGGTTAAGAGCGGGTGTATTGACGACGCTCATAGCGTAATCAGGCTAAGGTATCCAATAGTGTGCCGACCAGCTCATCGGCCGTTTTAACAACTTGCGCCGACGCCTGAACCTGCTGTTCTGCACTCTTTAAGTCAACAGCAGCGGTTGTAAACTGCTCAAGTCCCTGTTCAAGGTTTGGCTGGGCGATGCGGCTCGCGGCATCGGTCGCCTGACGAAGGCCAGTGTTGATTCCCTGAATACCTGCATTTGCGATGGAGTTAACGGCCATAACACCAGATCTCCTTGCGATTGGTCATAAAACGTACAACGAGGCTACCACGATTGCCCGCCTCGCGCTATGACGGCGATCACTGTTCAACTATTCCTACTGACAGTTATCGGCGTTGCCGACAATATCTGCAGACCTAAACTGGGTTTGTTCGATGCTGATCAACTACTTGCCCGTGCGCTGCCTGCTGTGCAACGGATCACTGATACCTGAGGAACATCGTCGTTCAATGTGCGCGGGCTGCGTCAAGTCGCTGCCGCACATCAGTAACAGCTGTCCGATCTGCGCCCTGCCCGGCCCGAACGAGCCCTGCGGACGCTGTATACAAACGCGCCCGTCCTTTGTGGCGACCATCGCAGCGCTGCGATACGACTGGCCTGTGAATGCCTTGCTGCACTCGTTTAAAGGCAGCGCCGATCTTCGAATTGGCCGCGCACTTGCCCAACTGCTTGCCGAGAAGATTAGCAGCGCCAAGCGGTTTATATTGCCAGAGACCATTGTCGTTCCGGTTCCTTTACACGATAGTCGGTTACGCGAGCGTGGCTTTAATCAATCCGAGCGGATTGCAAGAATTGTTGCCCAGCATACGGGTGCGACGATAGACACCTCAGTACTGGTCAGAACGCAAGCAACCAACGATCAAAAAACACTCAGTCGTCAGGCCAGGCAGACCAATTTGATCGACGCCTTTTCGCTGCAGAAAGCGCCACCTGCGGATATTTTGCTGGTCGATGACATTATCACGACCGGCGCCACTGCAGAGGCTGCGTCGCGAGCGCTAATGCGCGCCGGATCCAACCGAGTAGCCGTCTGCTGCATCGCCAGAACCCCGCTTTAAAGGCTCGGTGTTAAACCCGCATGTCTTAACTTTTACTTTGTGTTCGCGGTCCGGCTTGGTTAATCTTTGAGGTGTACTGAACGCAAAGGCACGACAATGACCAACCCAACTCGCGAATCAATCAGCAGACACTCAGACCCAGTCTGGGAATGCATTCGCGAGTCGGTAGCAACCGCGGCGCAGCAAGAACCGGTACTTGCCAGCTTTTTGCATGCGACCGTTCTTAATCATGACTCGCTCGAAGCCTCGCTGAGTTTTTTGCTGGCTCAAAAACTCGACAGCATGAACGCACCAGCTCTGCTCCTTCGCGAAGTGATCGACGAAGCGTTTTCAACCGATTCAACCATAGGCGACACCATTCGCCTGGATCTCTCCGCTGTCAAAGAGCGAGATTCAGCCTGTCCCGATCACGCTGTCCCGTTTCTTTTTTTTAAGGGATTTCATGCACTGCAGTCGTATCGCATCGCCAATTGGCTGTGGAATCATGACCGCCATCCACTCGCCCTGTTTCTGCAAAACCGCATTTCCTGCGAATTTAGCGTCGACATACATCCGGCGGCCCGAATCGGATCCGGGATACTGCTGGATCATGCCTCCGGCGTCGTAATTGGAGAAACAGCCGTTGTTGGCAATGACGTATCAATCATGCAAGCGGTGACGCTTGGCGGCACCGGGAAAGAATCAGGCGACCGGCACCCAAAAATCGGTAACGGCGTACTTATTGGTGCCGGGGCAAAAATTCTGGGTAACATTCGCGTCGGGGATGGTGCGATGGTGAGTGCCGGATCCGTCGTACTCAAAGATGTTCCGGAGCACACAACCGTGGCCGGCGTACCTGCCAAGGTAGTAGGAAAGCCTTGTTCGGATGCGCCGGCGCTTGAAATGAATCACGAACTATCCGGTCAGCCCTAGCAGTACACTGCCTTCAGGGCTAACCGGAGATCGATCGGCTTATTGATGGTAGGCGGGAGACAGGTCGTGGAGAGCGCGGATTAATGCCTCGACATGCTCCGGATTGATGTCCGGGGTTATGCCATGACCAAGGTTAAATACGTGCCCCGGGCCGGGTCCATAGGAATCCAGAATCGACGACACCTCTTCGCGTATGCGAGCAGGCGGCGCGCGTAAAATCGCCGGATCCATATTACCCTGCAATGCAACTCGTCCACCGGTGAGGCGGCGCACTCGGCCTATATCCGCAGTCCAATCCAAGCCAACGCAATCACAACTGCTGTTGACGATATCTTCAATCCAGAGACCACCGCCCTTGGTAAACAGAATTACCGGGATATCCGGTGCTTCGGCCTTAATCTTGGCGACGATTTCTTTCATGTATGCGAGCGAGAATTCGCGATAAGCGGCGTGGCTTAATGAACCACCCCAAGTGTCGAAAATCTGGAGCGCCTGAGCACCTGCCCTGACTTGCGCAAGCAAGTAAGCAGCAACGGCATCGGAGACTTTCGTCAACAGCGCATGCATGGTCTCAGGTTCAGCGTACGCCATGGTTTTGACGCGCGCAAAATCCTTTGAAGAACCGCCTTCGACCATATACGTAACCAGCGTCCAAGGGCTCCCGCTGAAGCCTATCAACGGAACTCTACCGTTAAGCGCGCTTTTGATTTCGGTCACCGCAGCCATGACGTAGTCAAGATCTTTATCCGGATCGAGCACCGGCAGAGCGTCTACCGCCTTGCGATCAAGCACCGGGTTCTTGAATCGCGGACCTTCGCCAGTCTCAAAATAAAGCCCAAGGCCCATCGCGTCAGGGACGGTCAGAATATCTGAAAACAGAATAGCCGCGTCGAGCTCGAAACGGTCAAGCGGCTGCAGCGTAACTTCACAAGCCAGCTTGGGATTACGAAACAGATCGATGATACCGCCGGCCTGGGCGCGAGTCGCCCGGTATTCCGGCAAATAACGTCCGGCCTGGCGCATAATCCACACTGGGGTTCGGTCAACTTGCTCGCGCCGCAACGCTTTTAAAAAACGATCGTTTTGTAATACTGTCATCAGTCTCAGACGCCCAGATAATCGAGAATACCTTCCGCGGCCTGACGGCCTTCCCAAATCGCGGTCACAACCAAATCTGACCCGCGCACCATATCGCCACCGGCAAACACTTTGGGATTGCTGGTCTGGAATTTAAAGACGGCTTCCTCTGGCGCGACAACGCGGTCACCCGAGTCCAGATCAACGTTGTGATCAGCCAACCATGCTGGCGGGCTCGGACGGAAGCCAAACGCGATTAACACCGCATCGGCAGGCAATACCTCTTCGCTGCCCTCTATGACCACAGGGGAACGACGACCATTCTCATCCGGCTCACCCAGCGTGGTCGACACCACCTTAATACCTTCGACTTTACCGTCGCCAACAATTTCAACGGGTTGCCGATTGAACAGGAACTGCACACCTTCCTCGCGTGCGTTGGCCACCTCGCGACGCGAACCCGGCATATTTGCTTCATCGCGACGATACACACAAGTGACCGTTGCTGCACCCTGGCGAATCGATGTGCGATTACAGTCCATGGCCGTGTCACCACCGCCGAGCACGATGACTCGCTTGCCTTCCATGCTGCGGAATTCGGGTCCGCCGTCTACATCGAATCCGAGGTTGCGATTTACGTTGGCGATCAAGAACGGCAACGCTTCGGTAACCCCTTCCAGATCTTCACCCGGGAAGCCACCTTTCATCGCGTTGTAAGTACCCATACCGAGGAACACGGCATCATACTCGCTCATCAGCTCGTCGATGCTGACATCGCGTCCTACCTCGGTATTGAGACGGAATTCGATACCCATTCCGCCGAACACTTCGCGACGCAGTTGCATGACTTTTTTGTCGAGTTTGAATTCGGGTATACCGAAGGTCAGCAGCCCGCCAATCTCCGGATGTCGATCAAACACAACAGACTTGACGCCGTTGCGCGCAAGAACATCCGCACAACCAAGGCCAGCAGGACCGGCTCCGATAATGGCGACTTTCTTGTCCGTCTGGATGACGTGGCTCAGATCCGGACGCCATCCCATCGCAAACGCGGTATCCACAATGAACTTTTCAGCAGATCCGATGGTTACCGCGCCAAAGCCGTCATTCAAGGTACATGCGCCCTCGCACAAACGATCTTGGGGACATACGCGACCGCAGACTTCTGGCAGGGTATTGGTTTGATGACACAGCTCGGCTGCTTCCAGGATATTGCCTTCTGAAACAAGTTTGAGCCAGTTCGGAATGTAGTTATGTACCGGACACTTCCATTCGCAATACGGATTTCCGCACGCAAGACAACGGTGTGCCTGATTCTTTACCTCAACCGGTCGAAACGGCTCGTAAATCTCGACAAAGTCACTGCGGCGCGACTCCAGCGCGATACGCTGCGGATCCTCGCGGCGCACATCCAGAAACTGGAAATTGTTGCTCAGACGTTCAGCCATGATATACCTCGTAATACCTACTCAGAGCCCCGCTCAGGCCGGACTTGCGCGCATACTTTGAAGCAGCGAACCGATATTCGCCGCCTTTGGCTTGACCAACCAGAACTTCGGCAGGAAGTCCTCGAAGTTCTCGTCAATTTCGCGACCCCAGGCGCTGCCAGTCTCTTGCGCATACTCATGCACGATCCCGTGAAGGTGACCACGGTAGGCCTCGTATGACTCGACTGAAATGCGATCGATCTCCACGAGTTCGTGGTTGTAACGATCGGCAAAGCAACGCTCCATATCCAGAACATAGGCAAAGCCACCGGTCATACCGGCGCCGAAGTTATGTCCGGTCGGGCCAAGAACGGTGACGACACCGCCCGTCATGTACTCACAGCAATGATCACCGGTACCCTCGACCACCGCATGGCAACCCGAATTACGCACCGCAAAGCGCTCACCTGCAGTGCCCGCTGCAAGCAGCTTGCCACCGGTTGCGCCGTACAGGCAGGTATTGCCCATAATCGGAGCCTCTCTCGATGAGAACTTCGAGCCCTCGGGGGGGGACAGCACCAGCTTACCGCCCGCCATACCTTTGCCAACATAGTCGTTCGCATCACCCTTGAGGTAGATATGAACACCACCGGCGTTCCACACCCCAAGGCTTTGACCTGCGGTTCCGTTGAGGTTGATCACCAACGGACTCGCCGAAAGCCCTTCGTTGCCATATCTCAAGGCTATCTCGCCGGAGACTCTGGCGCCGATTGAGCGATTGTAGTTGTGGACGTCGTAGGTAAATTCACCACCCTTACGCGCCTCAATCGCCGGCAGCATGTCCTTGACCATTTGCTCGGCAAGCTCGCCTTTGTCAAAGGGTGGATTACGCTCAGACGTGCAGAAGTTAGGCTCATCTGTGAGCGTCTCATCACGGTACAGGATCGGCGAGAGATCGAGGGCATTTTGCTTCTCGGTCGCGCCGTCCTTACGCTCAAGCATGTGCGTCTGACCAATGATGTCAGACAGATTGCGAATACCGAGTTCCGCCATCAGCTCGCGCGTCTCCTGCGCGACGAAGCGGAAGAAGTTCATGACCATTTCAACTGTGCCAAGGAAGTGGTCATCGCGCAGCGTGTCATTCTGCGTTGCCACACCGGTCGCACAGTTGTTCAAATGACATATGCGCAGGTACTTACATCCCAACGCCACCATCGGAGCGGTACCAAAGCCAAAGCTTTCGGCGCCCAGCATCGCTGCCTTTATCACATCAAGACCGGTCTTCAGACCACCGTCGGTTTGCACGCGAACAAGGCCTCGCATGTTGTTCGCACGCAGGGCCTGATTGGTTTCGCTCAAACCAAGCTCCCAGGGTGAGCCTGCATAGCGGATCGAGGTCAACGGACTTGCGCCGGTACCGCCATCGTAGCCGGAGATGGTAATCAAGTCGGCGTATGCCTTGGCAACGCCGGTCGCGATCGTACCAACGCCGGGCTCGGACACCAGCTTGACCGACACCAATGCCTTGGGGTTGATCTGCTTGAGGTCGAAAATGAGCTGCGCCAAATCCTCGATCGAGTAAATGTCGTGGTGTGGTGGCGGCGAAATCAGCGTGACGCCCGGCAGCGAATATCGCAGACGCGCGATCAGTCCATTGACCTTACCGCCCGGCAGCTGTCCACCCTCACCGGGCTTCGCGCCTTGGGCAATCTTGATCTGAAGGACTTCCGCGTTGACCAAATACTCCGGTGTGACTCCGAAGCGACCGGAGGCAATTTGCTTGATTTTGGAGACGCGGTCACTATTGAAACGACTGGGATCTTCACCACCCTCGCCCGAGTTTGACCGACCGCCCAATCGATTCATTGCGACGGCAAGCGCCTCGTGCGCCTCTGGCGACAGTGCGCCCAGCGACATACCCGCCGAGTCAAAGCGCTTGAGAATGGATTCAACCGGCTCTACCTCATCGAGAGGAATCGACTGACCCGATCCAACCGTTGTCAACAGATCACGTAACGACGCAGTAGGGCGCTCGTTAACGGTCTTGGCGTATTTCTTGTAAACGGCGTAATCACCCGAGCGAACCGCCGCGTGCAGCAGCTGAACCACATCTGGGTTATAAGCGTGGTACTCGCCGCCATGTACATACTTCAGCAACCCGCCCTGCTCGATCAGCTTACGGCGATTCCAGGCACGGCTAGCCAGCACTTTCTGATCGTTCTCAAGGTCGACAAAACGTGCACCAGCAACGCGGCTGGCAAGCCCCTTGAAGCACAAATCAACCACTTCACGCGACAGACCAACGGCTTCAAACAACTGCGCGGCACGATAGGAGGCGATCGTGGAGATACCCATCTTCGACAGGATCTTCATCAGCCCTTTGTTGATGCCCTTGCGATAGTTGCGATAGACCTCAGTCTCGTCGCCGAGCACCTCACCACTCTCAACCAGATCGCAAAGCACGCTATAGCTGAGATAGGGATAGACGGCGGTGGCACCAAAACCAATAAGTGTCGCAATGTGGTGCGGATCGCGCGCGGTTCCGGTCTCGATAATCAGGCTGGTATCACAACGCAGACCGACCGCAATCAGGTGATGATGGACCGCACCGGTTGCCAGCAACGCGTGAATGGGCAGCAAGCCCTGCTCAACAGCGGCATCGGAGAGCACAATCATGGCGCTGCCTGCACGCGCTTCACGTTCGGCCTTTTGTGTAACCGAAACGATTGCCTCTTCCAGCGTTTGCATTTGCGGATCGTAATGCAACGAGATTCGCGAATAACCAAACCCGGGCTTATCGATGCTCAGCAGTTTGTTGAACTTGTAAGGCGACAGCAATGGCGATGTCAACAACACCCGACGGGCCTTCTCGGGGGTATCCTCGAAAACGTTGTTTTCGGGGCCGATGTCAGTTTCCAACGACATAACGATGGATTCACGCAGCGGATCGATTGGCGGGTTGGTGACCTGCGCAAACTGCTGACGGAAGTAGTCGTACAGCGGACGTTCGCGCTTGGACAATACTGCCATCGGCGTATCATCACCCATTGACCCGACTGCTTCCTGACCAAGCTCAGCCAGTGGACGCAGCACCTGATCACGCTCCTCAAAGCTGATCTGGAACTGTTTCATATAGGTGTCGAGCTGCTCTCCGCGCATTGGCTCGAAGGCATAATCCTCGAGGAACAACGACTCGATGCGGAAGGAGTTGTCACGCAACCATTGTTTGTAGGGGTGTTGCGCCTTGAGTTCACTGTCGACATCAGCCTGGGTTTTGATCTCACCCGTCTGTGTATCGATCGCCAGCAATTGCCCCGGACCAACACGACCTTTTCGGACAACCGTCTCGGGGGCGTAGTTATACGTGCCAATTTCGGACGCAAGCGTAATGTAGCCATTATCCGTAATCACATAACGTGCCGGACGCAAACCGTTTCGATCCAGCATACAAACCGCGTAACGACCATCGGTCATTACAATGCCTGCCGGGCCGTCCCACGGCTCCATGTTCAGCGAGTTATATTCGTGGAACGCACGCTCATCGGAATCGAGGGTATCGACATTCTGCCACGCCGGCGGAACCAGCATTCGACACGCCCTGAACAGCGGCATGCCACCGCTGACAAGCAACTCAAGCATATTGTCCAGGCTCGAGGAATCCGACCCCGTGGTGTTCACGACAGAACCAATGCTGTCGATGTCGGGCAGCAACTCGGAGCGCAATTTTGAGGTCCGCGCGATTGCCCAATTGCGGTTGCCAACGATGGTATTGATCTCACCGTTGTGCGCCAGCATGCGGAACGGATGCGCGAGCGCCCAACGCGGCAACGTGTTCGTTGAAAAACGTTGGTGGAAAATACAAATAGCCGTCGCCAGACGCTCATCTGCCAGATCCAGATAAAAGCGCGGAAGATCCTCCGGCATCACCAGACCTTTATAGATGATTACATCGACGGACAGGCTGGCCACATAGAAGAACGTATCTCCTGCCTGTTGGCGTGCCAGCTCTGCTTTGCGACGCGCGACCAGCAAGCGGCTTCGAAGCCATTGGCCTTCCAGCTCGCCCGGCTCGACAAAAATCTGCTCAATGCGCGGCACGCTGCGCAGCGCAATCTCACCCAGTACGCTGGCATCGGTCGGAACTGCGCGCCAGCCCATAACCTTAAGACCCTGCTCCGTCAGAGACTGTTCGAGTGCCGCACGTCCCTCTGCCGCTGCGCTTTCGTCCTGATCAAGAAAAACCTGACCGACCGCAAATACGCCCTCGGGTTCGCGACCAAAACAGTGCTTGGCCTCTTCACGCAAAAAACTGTCCGGTTTCTGAATCAGAACCCCACAACCGTCCCCGGTTTTTCCGTCCGCTGCAACAGCGCCGCGGTGGGTCATGCGGGTCAGCGATTCGATCGCAGTAAGTAGCAAGTGATGGCTGGCTTCACCGCGCATATGGGCAATCATGCCAAAGCCGCAGTTATCCCGAACGTCATCATGGCTATACAAGCCGGTCTTCATACTCGACTCTTCCATTGGTTCCTATTCCATAAATCCTGGGTCAGCGCCCTGTTTGCGGACCATTGTCTGCCATGTGAAACAGGCATAGACGTAGTGCGGCGCTATCGAGAAAGCGCATAGAGGACAGACAAAAGGCCGCACAGTTTACACGTTGCAAGGCTCCGCGACAAATCAGCCTTCAGCCAGTAAAAACATCTGCTCAATCAGACATTTTTATCGTTGGGCTGCGCGAATCTCGTCCTGAACCGACGCAATCGAGCGAATCCAAGGCTTGGCGTCGCGCAAACGCTCGGGGAGACCCGCCAGTGCTCCTTCAGCCGCTTTGCGCCCTACGAAACTGCCGTACACCAGAGCTCGCCATTCGCGCCCGTTCACACG
>Ga0181576_10001370_pt1 | contig 18656 bp, 17 predicted proteins | sample 101ome_22_FD_132464 | JGI IMG/M metagenome (GOLD analysis project Ga0181576, IMG submission 132464) | Coastal salt marsh microbial communities from the Groves Creek Marsh, Skidaway Island, Georgia - 101412BT metaG (megahit assembly) | ecosystem: Environmental > Aquatic > Marine > Intertidal... | reverse complement strand
TCGGGTTCAAGATCTTCCAGATCGATTCCCATTTGACAGATGGGTGGGAAAGTTAGGGCACAAGCGACGCTTCGAGTGTGAGCAATGGAAATCTGTTGACCAGATAGCGAGCCCTCTTGAACGACAGGATCGCCCATCACACCAGGCATGATAGAGATTTTTGAGGGGCAAGGCAGGGATTCCTCCCTTCCCAGAGCCATTTTGGCGGCGATGCGACCATGAAGGTAGGAGGTCTTGCGGATAGATGATCCTAGACCATCGTAGTAGGCCTTCTCGTCAGGATGCAACCATGCTGATACCTGCTCGGTATATTGGGGAAACGTTTTGGTGGGGACGCTAGCCAGATACAGGGCATGATGTTGATTGCCTTCCTTCAGCCAGAAAGTTTGTTTCAACCCCGATCCATGGTCTCTTCCAGCCAACTGCAAGCCCATCGCTGTGAAACTAGCCAGATGAGAGGGTGCTTGTCAAAGATCTGGCAAGGTCTCCTGGCCTTGATCCCAGTGTTTTTACCGTTGTAAGAGGCCTGCAGATGGGGCAGTTTTCCCATCGAACCCCGGTCAAGTTGACTCGCTCAAGAGCAACTCCATCTTAAGCTGGTGCCGAAAACATCATTGACCTCATCAAACATGGATGTGACATCAACATGGTCTGATTACCCGATCCCACCACTTGGGATCATCGGGGATATGCTGAGCTCCTGGGTCATCATTCTGGGCACCGTGGTCCTGGCTTCCTCGTTATCGGCATTTTTGATGACCCACCATATGATGCGCCGCCTGAGACGAAATGGACCCTCCAAGCTTTCAGTCCTGCTGCCAGGTCGGCGGAGCCATCAGCCCTTGCTTCCTCTCTCTGTGCTTGGAGTGCCTCGCCGATGGATGGCAGTCCGAGCTGACCATCCTGAGATCGTTTACCATGCCTTGGGAATGACTCAGCCCGAGACCTGCCAATGGCAGGAGGGTCTGGCTCGGGCTGCAGCGGGACATTTGTTCATCGCTCCTCCTTTTCGTGGTTGGATCTTGGTATTTGGTACCCGCTTGCCGCTGGCTTTTGATGATATTGATGCTTTCTATGCACGGATTCGTGAGACCAGCGCCGCCCTCGGGGAGGTTCAGTATTTTTCCATGGATCAGTCTACCGGTCACCATGCTTGGATGCGCCTAGTGTCAGGTCAGGTCGTTCGCTCCTTTGTTTGGGCAGAAAAAACTTTGTGGCAGGAGGGTGCTTTTTCGGCTGCAGAATCCTCTCTTGGCATGGTTTGTCCAGATTATGGCGATCAGGGAATGGGACTGCCGAGTTATGAAACCGCTCGGCTCCTGGATCATAACTTGGCTCAGCTTCCTGCCTTGGCAGCGCGTTGGAGCGTTGATCCCTTGAGTCTGAGGCAGGCCGATCTAAGCTCAGGCATGGGAGTGGTTGGAGAATGGAACCCCATCAAGGTATGAGTAGGCTGACCTTGAAACCCTGCTGCGCTCTGTCCTGCGCCATAACCCCCTTTATCATACCTCACGCTCATGTCTCACCCTTCTGAAGATGGCTACTGCCCCAATTGTGGTGCCGAGGTACCGAGCGGTTCGCTTGCTTGTCCCGATTGTGGGTCTTGCGAGGAAACCGGGTGGTCTCGAGACGCTTCCTATGATCGTATCGGTGTGGAAGTGGAGGATGACTTTGATTACCAGCGTTTTGTTGACGAAAACCTGAGTGGCAAAACTTCCCAGCCCAAGTCTGCCCTGCAATGGGTTTGGATGATTGTCGCGCTGCTTTTGTTACTCCTAATCCTCAAAGGGATGCGGTTATGACTTGGACTTTCTGGCAGCTTGAGCCATCAGGCGGGCAGTTCCCATCCTTTGCGGTAGGCCTTGCTAACCCACTGATTGGCGTGCACGTCATTGGTGACTCGCATGGTTGATGCGTCCCACTCGATGGCATGGCCTGCGCGCAGGGCGACATTGCCTAGCAACACAGCCTCGGTCATGGGGCCCGCGTAGTCAAAATCCGACAATGCCTTGGCTTCTCCCTTGCAGGCCGCCAACCACTCATGATGATGCGCCATGTCGTTGTCTTGATCTCCCCCCGGCCATCGGGGAAGACTTGCGGGAATGGAATCATAATCCGACACAGTGGCTCCCGAAAGGAAGGTCCCCGTGCCCCAGTAGCTTGGGACAAACAGGGTGTCGCGCGTTCCCATGATGATGCATCCGTTGCCGGGCAGCTCCTTGGTGGCAACCAGTTCAGGTCCTGGCTTGCGGCCTCCATCATACCAGGTGAGTTCCACAGGTCCTCGGCGTTCATTGCCGGGGAAGTGCCAGGTGACAGTCGATGCAGTGGGCGGGGATTGATCGGTGCCACCTTCTCCCTGGGCCTTGATTCGAGTTGGGTTCTTCAGATCCAGGGCAAAGAAAGCAAGATCCATGTTGTGGCACCCCATATCGCCCAGGGCACCGGTTCCAAAATCCCACCACCCTCGCCAGTTGAAGGGAGCATAGGAGGAATGGAAGGGGCGCATGGGGGCTGGCCCAATCCAAAGATCCCAATCCAGGGTAGTCGGGATGGTCTCGACTTTGGTGGGGCGCTGGAGACCCTGAGGCCAAATGGGTCGGTCGGTCCAGATATGAATGCGGCGTATTTCGCCAAGGACATCTGCCCGAAGCAACTCCACCAGGCGCCGACTTTCACTCTGTGCATGCCCCTGATTGCCCATCTGTGTCACCACTCCTGTTTCCCTGGCTACCCGCTGAAGCAAGCGTGCCTCCTCAATGGTGTGGGTGAGTGGCTTTTGGCAGTAGACATGCTTGCCCAATCGCATGGCCATCACTGCCGGATGCGCGTGTGTGTGGTCAGGGGTGGAAATCGTCACCGCATCGATGCGGTGTTGCTCCTTCTCGAGCATGATCCTGAAGTCTTGGTATAGGCTGGCACCAGGATACTTCTTCAAGCTGCCTGCTGCCTGCCTGGTATCCACATCACATAGAGCGACGACATTTTCCTGACTGCAGTAGCCAATATCCACACCTCCCTTTCCCCCTGCTCCAATGGCAGCAATGTTTAGGCGTTGGTTTGCCCCTAGGATATTTCTGCTGGAGACAAACGGAAAGCTAAGGGCTGCGGTGGCAATCGCACCCCTGCGAAGAAAGCTTCGACGCTCAATGGGTTGGGAAGACATGACCCTATCTTTATCCAGTCCCAGGCTGGAGTCCAGCCTTGTTGAAAGGATTGCATTGTCACCCGATTGTCACATGATTGTTTCTGATAGGCCACCAACGCCGAGCCATTTTACTGTGACTGAATTATGAGAGTACTTGTGGTCGACGATGAACCCGATGCAATCGAACTCATTCGATTCAATCTCAAGGCATCTGGTTATGATGTCTTGACGGCTGAGGATGGAGAAGAAGCGCTGCTCAAGGCACGTAAGTTTTCTCCCGATCTCATTTTGCTGGATGTCATGCTACCTGAAATCGATGGCCTGGAGGTATGCAAAATCCTCCGTCGTGATCCGGCCACCGCCACGCTTCCCATCATCATGCTCACGGCCAAGGCTTCGGAAATCGATCGGGTGCTTGGCTTGGAATTTGGAGCCGATGACTACGTGACCAAACCCTTCAGCCCTCGAGAGCTGGTATTGAGGGTGCGAAACCTGCTCAAGCGAAAGGAGAGCAAACAAGAGGAAATAGAAAGGCTGCAGGTCAGGGATCTTGAACTGGATGTTGCCCGCCACGAAGTTCGCATAGCCGGTGAGATGGTGGAATTAACCCCCACCGAGTTCAAACTGTTACGCATCTTGATGGAACGAAAAGGAAGGGTGCAGTCGCGCGATCGTCTGCTTCAAGATGTCTGGGGTTACGATCAGCTGATTGACACGCGCACCGTCGACACGCACGTCAGGCGTCTTCGCGAAAAAATGGGGATAGCTGCTGCTTATGTCTTCACGGTGAGGGGAGTGGGCTACCGGCTCATGGAACCCACTGACTGAGTGATGGCAGCGCGGCCTTAAGCATCTATGGAAATCATTCTTACCATCCTTTTGACGGCTGCGATCGTCTCTCTTTTTTGGTGGATCTCCAATCGATCGGCCAAGGACAAATCCGCGTCAATTGCCGAGGACCTCAGCACCATGCGTCAACAATTGCAAAAGACCTGGACTGAGATGGAGCACCATCGCGATGCTGTGTTCGATGCCATGGCAGAGGGAGTGCTACTCTGTGATCTTTCTGGTAAGATCCTCTTTTGGAATCGTGCCTGCCGTCGACTCTTTAACTTGCCTGAGAATCCCCTGGATGGAATGACTCTGCTGGAGGCTCTTCGCCTGCACGAGGTACTCGAGGTGTTTGAGCGAACCCTTGAGAAGGGTCGAACCATGGGGGTAGAACTCAAACCCCGTAGGGGAGCGTCGCTTCACCTCATGCTCAATGCTGTGGTGGTCGATCACTCATCGGGGAAGCCAGACAGTGTGTTGCTGATTTTCCATGATCTCACCCAGCTCAGGGAACTGGAGAATGCGCGAAGGGATTTTGTGGCCAATGTGAGTCATGAACTGCGCACACCTCTTTCCATGATCAAGGGTTTTGTGGAGACGGTCATGGATCACCCTGAAATGGATCTGGAGACGCGGGTTAATTTTCTGGGGAAAGTTCAGAAGCACTCTGATCGGCTCTCCCTGCTTATTGAGGATCTCCTGACTATTTCCAAGCTGGAGAGTGGGCAGGCCACTGTGAACCTTCAGGATGTCCATCTTCGCGGTGAAGTGGCTCGTGTCTTGAGTGATTTGGAAAGAGGCGCCCAGGCCAAGCAAATGAGGGTGAATTTAGACATTGCCAACGATATCCGGGTGAAAGTGGATGTGGATTTACTCGACCAGATCATCATTAACTTGGTGGATAATGCCATTAAATATGGCCGCCAGGGTGGCAGGGTAGAAGTCAAAGCCAATCGCAATGGTAATGACCAGGTCTGTATTGGTATTGCTGATGATGGTCCCGGTATTCCGCCAGAATCTCTTGATCGTATTTTTGAACGCTTTTTTCGCGTCGACAAGGCTCGTTCCAGATCCCAGGGCGGTACGGGTCTGGGTCTATCCATTGTGAAGCACATCGCCCAAGCCCTTGGTGGGCGCGTTTGGGTGGAGAGCGAATTGGGTCATGGTACCACCTTCTTCTTCACCCTCAAGCGATCGGACGCGCTTTCCAGCCAAACCGAACTCCAGCTTGATAAACATTTGCATGCCGCCAGCAGTGCCAGGGAATGATGCCCGCAATTTGGATTGAAAAAGAGTGAATCCAGTGCGCTCCAACTAACACTTTCCAATTCGCAAAGGAAGGTTTACAAGGATTCCATGGTTCCCCTAAGTCACGCTTTACTGCCCGCATGCCTTCTACTCTTAAGCCTACTAGCCTGCCCTGGGCAGGTTCTGGCTGGGGAACGTCCCCATGTGCTATTGATCCTGGTCGATGATATGGGGTATGGGGACTTATCTAGCTACAATCCTGAGTCGCGAATCCAAACCCCTCATCTCGATGCCTTGGCACATCAGGGGATGCGTTTTACTGATGCGCATGCCTCAGGTCCCCTTTGCCACGTGTCGCGCTATGGTTTGATGACCGGTCAATATCCTTTCCGAGCCAACCCAGGCGCATGGCGCATGCAGGCCACCATCGATCCCACACGCCTCACACTGGCAGGTTTCCTGAGACAACAGGGCTATCGGACGGCGATGGTCGGAAAGTGGCACCTGGGATTTGATGAAAAAGGTTACGACCGACCTTTGACCGGTGGTCCCATCGACCGCGGGTTTGATCGCTTCTTCGGCATCCGTGCGTCAACCGACATCCCACCCTATTTTTATATCCGTCAGGATCGTGCCGTTTTACCGCCTACCAGTCGCATTGCAGCCAATCAGTCGGAGGGATGGTCTCCCATCCAGGGCGCCTTCTGGAGGGAGGGCGGTATTGCTCCTGGGCTTGAGCTCAAAGACGTCTTGCCGCGATTGACCGAAGAGGCGATCGAGGTCATCGACAGCCATTCGAGGGCACCAGGTGATGATCCCCTCTTTCTTTATCTGGCTTACCCGGCACCGCACACTCCCTGGCTCCCATCCGAAGAGTTCGTGGGGCGAAGTGAGGCAGGGATGTATGGGGATTTTATGATGATGGTGGATCACATGATAGGTCGGGTTTTAGGTGCATTGGAGGGTGCAGGCATGAGCGAGGATACAATGGTCCTCTTCAGTTCTGATAATGGCCCTGTTTGGTATAAAGAAGATGTGCTTCGTCTTGGTCATGATGCCTCAGGTGGTTTGCGTGGTATGAAGGCAGATGCCTGGGAAGCGGGGCACCGCGTACCCCTCATAGTGCGTTGGCCTGATCATGTTGTCGCTGGGAGTCATTCCCAACAACTGGTCAGTTTTGTGGACATCATGCCGACCCTTGCCTCTGTACTTGGGCAGACTTTGCCTGAGGAAGCTGCGCCGGATGGCAAGAGTTTTGCTTCGGTTCTCAAAGGAGATCTTCAAGATAAAAATGGACGACGCGAGACCCTGGTCTTGGCCTCCGGTAACGGCACGATGACCTTGCGTGATGGCCACTGGAAACTCATTCAGGGCTTGGGGTCTGGAGGGTTTTCCAAACCGGCCAAAATCCAGCCCACCCAAGGTGGCCCTACTGGGCAGCTCTACCATTTGGGTAGGGATCCCGGCGAAGCGAGCAATTTGTTTGCCAGTGAACCGCAGAGGGTGGCTTCCATGCAGGAGAAACTTGCCAGTATCCTTGCCGATCAGTAATCCCTCAGGTCGTTCCAGGGTGATCTGATAGTTTTTGAATGCGTTCCACCCGGACCCCGACATGACGGGTGTTGGGTAAGATATATTTCTTGATTTCGACTCGGACGCGCTCCACCTGATAAGCTTTCAGCACCCATTCGGCAATTTCGCAGGCCAGGGTTTCAATGAGCTTCCACTGACGGTCCTGACCCCAGCTCAGGAGGGACCGGGTCAGGGCATCATAATCAATGGTCAGCTCAACGTCATCCTGTCTGGCCGCCTGGGTGAAATCCTTTTCCAGCTCAAGGCTGATGAGCAGGCGCTGTGGTTGCCGACGTTCTTCATCGGGCACCCCAACCCTGAAATGAGCTTCGAGTTCATCTATGAGGATGGTGTCTTTCATGCGTGGGTCGCCTCCTTGGAGGGTTTGTTTGCGGGGTGGGTTGTTTCCAGTAATCTTCTGGTGGCTTGGTTCAAATCCATTTTCTTGGCCTCCTGCGGGGTAACCCAGCAATAAGCCTGAGCTTCTTCATTGAGTTGAACCCCTGGTTGGTCTCCGGCGCATTGAGCTGTATAATTAAGCAGAAGAAAATGTGCCTTGCGGTAGAATTCTGGAGGGTTGATGGCATCCTGAACCATGACCCAAGCTATGTTTTCGATTGCGAGTCCTGTTTCTTCCATGATCTCGCGGCGAAGGGCCTCCTCTGAGGCTTCGCCACGTTGAATCTTACCCCCAGGAATCCCCCATTTATCAGACCATTTGTGAGTGCGAACCATCAGCACATTGCCGACCTGGTCATGAATCAAGGCGCCGACTGTGGGGATAGGGAAAGGCGATTGAGCTGCATGGCTGGCATGATTGGTTTCAGCCAGGGGATCCATGCAGGTGTTTTCCAGTAGGGTCTGCAGTTCTCCGAGGTGCTCTACCAGTAGCTCTGGATTGGTTTGCTTGAGTGCTTCCGGGCCTTTGAATCCAGTCAGGACCGCGCAAGCAGGGATGGCGGCGTGATGAGCCGTTTCCACATCGTGTTCCATGTCACCGATGTAGAGGGTTTGCGCGGGATCGATTCCATGCCGAGTGATCAGCTGGTGGATCTCTTCGCGCTTGTCCCATATTCCGGTGTAGGTGGCTTCAAAATAGGGCGCAAAACCCGATTTGCTGAGATGCAGTGCAAAATGCTTGGGGTGAATGGCGCTTAGGACAAAACACCTCAATCCCTTTGACCGACAAAATTCTAAGAATTGTGGTGCGTGCGCCAGAGGCTTGACCGAATCCTGTTCAGCACTGAAGGCCTCATGAAACCAGGCCTCGAGTTGTTCAATCGGCACTCCGGGAACATGAGACTCGTAGAATCTAATGAAGGGCAATTCAAAGTGGGCTCTGAAATCATCTAACGAAAGGGTCGCTACCCCAGCTCGTTCAAAAACCCGACAAGTCGCCTTCCAGACTGCGGGTAAGTCATCCATCAGCGTACCGCACCAGTCGAAAATGATGTTCCTGATCACGCAGCCAGTGTAGCCTCGGGGAGATTGAAAATCAAACGCCCTGAGGTTTGGTGGATCCTAAGCAAGGCAGCTCTAGGCAGACTTTTCAGGGGTTTGATGTTAATCCATGCGCAGCACATTGGGTTTGGAACTGATCATTTTAGCTTTGCTGATTCTGGCCAACGGTCTTTTTGCCATGGCTGAAATGGCTATCGTGTCGGCTCGTAAGTCACGCCTTCGCCACTGGGCTCGCCAGGGTCAAAGGGGAGCACAGCTTGCCTTGGAACTGGCTGCCTCCCCCAACCGATTTTTATCAACCATCCAGTTTGGTATCACACTCATCGGGATCCTGGCAGGTGCTTTTGGAGGCGCCACCCTGGCCAGGAATCTTTCCAGCCTGTTGCGAGAATTACCTTGGTTTGCCGAACAGGCTGACAAGATTGGATTTGGCGTGGTTGTGGTTGGTATCACTTTTGCCTCATTGGTATTTGGGGAATTGGTTCCCAAGCGTCTGGCTTTGGCAAGAGGAGAGAGGATTGCTTCTTGGTTAGCACCTCCAATGCATCATCTGAGTCGTTTGGCTAGCCCGTTTGTTGGGGTGATCGGCTGGGTCACCGACAAGATTATGGGATCTCTTGGACTTGGTAGACAGGATGACAACCCGGTATCGGAGGATGATGTTCGCCTAATGGTTGAGCAAGGAATACATAGCGGGGTTTTCCATCACGCTGAAATCGAGTTGGTTTCACGGGTCATGGGTTTGGATAAGACCCCAGTTCGAGACATCATGTCCCCCATTATGGGTCTTCCTAGCTTGAGCACGAGTGATTCGCTTCAGGATATAGAAGCCAGAATCAGAGATTCCTCCCGCCTGTTCTTTCCCCTCAAAGATGGGCTCAGTAAACAGATATTGGGGCTGATTAGTTTACGTGACTTGTGGCTTCATCGTTCCAATTTGGAAGCGGATTCTCTGAAATCATTGGTCAAGGCGCCGCTCATCGTACCGGAGCATGTCCATGCGGTAAAGTTGATCGAGGCCCTTAAGCGAACGCAGTGGCACGCCGCCCTCGTCGTGGATGAATACGGTGAAATAACTGGATTAGTTTCTATGATGGACATCATGGAGCGCATTGCTGGAGGTTTTGCAGCTCAGGACTATTTGACTGGCGCCCAATCGAGTAAGCGATCGGATGGGGACTGGATTCTAGACGGAATGCTAGGGGTGGAGGAGGCCAGTGAACTCCTTGCCCCAGGTCAAAAACTTGCCTTGCCCCCTGGGCGTTATCATACCCTTAGCGGCTTGGTGACGGTGGTGCTTGGCAGGCTTCCAAAACAGGGTGACTGGCTACCGTGGGGGCCTTTTTGGTTGGAAGTTCTTGAGATGGATCAACATTGTGTCAAGGAGTTGCGCATCACCCGCACCGCGTTTGGAGTGAAGCAACAGGATACCTGAACCCATATTGTTTCCAAACCATACCTATGGGATCGACCCAACACACCAGTCAATCGCTGGATGATTTCTGCTCCGACCAACTTGATCAGATGGCTAGGCATGGTTTGTCAAGACGTCTCAGGGTGGTCGAGGGCCCACAGGGAGCACGTCTGAACATGTCCGAAGGTGCTCGAGAAAACTTTGCATCCAACGACTATCTGGGCTTAGCAGCCCATCCCTTGATTAGGCAGCGAGCACAGGAGACCTTAAAAAGTCATGGATTGGGTTCGGGGTCCTCACCTCTTATTTCAGGACATCTGCAACCTATGGCAGGGCTCCAGAGGGCCCTGGCAAAATGGAAAAATACCCCTGCCGCCCTGGTATTCACATCTGGATACGCTAGCGCCATGGGAAGTTTGCCGGCTCTTTTTGGACCCCGTGATATCCTCATATTGGATAAGCTGAGTCATGCCTGCTTGGTGGATGCGGCTCGTATGAGCCGTGCGACCTTGCGGGTTTTTGCCCATAATCATATGGAGCAGTTGGCCCAGAGGCTAGCGTGGGCTCGTGAAGTGATGGCGAACCGATCGGTAGCGGATCGAGGGCATATTGGAGTGGTCGTTGAGGCCGTTTATTCCATGGATGGGGACGTGGCACCTCTGGAAGAACTGATCGAACTCAAGGAGCGTTACCAAGCGTGGCTGATGGTGGATGAGGCCCATGCCATCGGGGCATTTGGCCAACATGGTTCGGGATTGCTCAGTGAGTTGGGACTGCAGGATAAAGTGGAGATACAAATGGGAACCCTTGGTAAGGCACTTGGTGCATCAGGTGGTTACATTGCCGGTTCGAGGGCACTCATTGATTTCCTTGTTCACCGCGCTCGTTCTTTTGTTTTTTCGACGGCACCCTCGCCGGTGGTGTGCGGTGCTGCCCAGGCTGCCATTGAGTTACTCCAGACTGTGGAAGGGTCGCTACTTTGTCAGCGATTGCATGCAAATATCCGCTGTCTCCGACAGGCCATCCCAGATTCATGGCGCGTCCATGCTGGCCAAGGCAATCGCATCGGATGGCTTTATCCCGGATCTTGGGAAACCCCGATTTTTCCCTGGCTCTGTGGGAGTGCTGCCTCCGCTGTGAGTTTGTCCGAGCAACTTGCCGAGCAAGGTTTTCTGATTCCAGCCATCCGGTATCCTACGGTAGGGCGCAACAGTGCTCGGCTTCGACTTTCAATCAGCGCCCTGCATGAGCCTGAGACGATCCAAGCACTGGTGGGATATTTGATCACCAATCAACCATCGCCAACCCAATGAGCATGATGCATCCTCTGGCTCAGAAAGACATCCAGCACATCTGGCACCCCTTCACTCAGATGGAAGAATGGTGCAAGGAGGAACCGGTGGTCATTACCTCTGGGCAGGGCACGATGCTTCGAGATCAATATGGACGCTCCTACCTCGATGCCAATGCTTCCATTTGGACGAATCTTCATGGGCACCGTCATCCACTGCTCAACCAGGCCATTGTGCGTCAACTTGGCAAGATCAGCCATTCTTCGGCCTTGGGCCTTGCTAATGAACCGGCTTCGCTACTGGCTGAGGCACTGATCCGAGCTGCTAACCCGTCTCGCCTCTTTGGCAAAAGGGGGGCTCCTTGTGCGAATCCAAAACTGAAAAAAGTTTTTTATTCAGACGATGGGTCAACTGCCTTGGAGACCGCGCTCAAAATGGCCTATGAACACGCTAGGCGATCGGGTGTGAGTGGAAAGCCTCGCTTTCTTTCGGTCAAGAATGGGTATCACGGCGACACGGTGGGGGCCGTCAGTTTAGGTCAGGTGCCACTTTTTCACCGAGCCTTTGGATCCCTTTTGTTCGGAACGGACAAGGTCATGTCTCCCTACTGTTACCGTTGTCCCTTCAATCGCGCCAGGCCAGAGAGGTCAGAGGCTCGATTCAGTCGTCGTTGCCAGTGGGAGTGTGTGGATGGTTTTGAGCAGAAACTGGAGCAAGCCTGCAAGCGAGGCCGACCTCATGCCGGATGGGTTGTCGAACCAGTGGTCCAGGGCGTGGCTGGCATGGTCGTTCAACCTCAAGGTTGGTTGCAGCGCGTGGCTCGCTTGGCTCGCCAGGCATCCATTCCCTTGATCGCAGATGAGGTGATGACGGGTTTTGGTCGTACCGGATCGCTTTTTGCTTCACATGGTGAAGGCGTTCAACCTGATTTCCTTTGCGTGGCAAAAGGCATGACAGGTGGTTATCTTCCCATGGCAGCCACACTTGTTACCGATACAATCTACCAGTCTTTCCTGGGGTGCCATAGCTCTGGAAAAACCTTTTATCATGGGCATAGCTACACAGGCAATCAGCTCGGGGCCTCGGTGAGTCTGGCCAGTTTGAAGTTGCTTCAACAAGGTGAATCCAATGGGTTGCGACGCAAGGCAATCACTCGAAATTTGGCTGCTGGCTTGCAATCCTTGTGGGCCATTCCCCAGGTTGGGGATATTCGGCAAGCTGGAACGGTGGTGGGGGTTGAACTGGTTCAGAACTGGCAGACCCGAAAACCATGGGATGCCTCACTGAGGATAGGAGCTAGGGTTTGCCAGGCAATGGCTGCTCGGGGTGTGCTGACCCGTCCCATTGGTGATGTGATTGTCTTGATGCCACCTTATTGTGCGACACCAGACCAGATTGATACCATGATCACCGTGCTGCAGCAGGCAATTGTGGAAGTGATGGCCCAGTGATTTGCTTCCCAAGAGTTTGTCGAAAAGGGGTGGCGCTGATGGAAAACCAATCGATGCGGGAGGATTCCCATCAGCCAAGGACGCTACTTTATGAATTTTTTTCTAATCGGCCCAGGCTGATCAAGATCTCCTGCATTTTCTGCGCATCATAAACCCCATGGATTTGTTTGGGAGAGGGATCATTGGGTTGGTAGAGAAGGATGTGGGGCCAGGGCTCACTCAAGCCATAATGTCCGCTTAAGGATCCTTCCCAGTCAAGCAGGATGAAACGGCCGTGTTCTCTGGCGATTTTCCTGCTGACCCAAGACCTGAGCAGCGCTGGGACATGTTTGATTTCCGCTACTGAAAGGATTTCGACTTCATCTCCTAATACCTCTGTTAGGTGACGACCCCAGTCTGCCGAATCAATGGCACATTCCCGATTACCCAGGATGATGATTTGTGGTCGTTTGCCTGGGAGTTTGATTGCTTTCGCCTTCCCATCCACATCCTTGAGGAGGATGGATGCAAGGGGATCCTTGTCACACAGGCCTTCAGCGCTAAAGCACATGATTAGAAAAAAGCCCCAACCCAAAGCCGATTGCGTGAGCTTGCCACGGTTCAAGGCGCCTCCTCTTCGGATGGCAAAGCCTTATCATCTTGTTTTCCAAGACCTGCTTTTTGCATGGGGTTTTTTTCCTCTTTTTCACCCTCGAGTGCAAATCGGGCTGAGGCAATGCCGCGTGGGTAAGTGTTATTGGCTAAATCGCTGTCGGCTGTCTGCAAGTAAGGATCCAGCCTCAAAGTGCGAATGGGTTCGGTCGTGATGAGCAGTTTCTTAATGTGTTGGCTGTGACGCCTCCAGATCTCGGTCGGGTAGTGTCGGATTTCTCGATTGCCATTGAAGTATTCGATTTCGAGGATGACTGGCATGACTAGGCCGCCCAGGTTTTCGAGTTCCACGACGTAGAAATGATGTTCCAGTTTGAGCAGGTCGCGTTCATCGGCTTCAAGACCGTCCAGCTTTTCTTTGGCTTTTTCGCGATCCTCTTCCAGCACGTCCAATGGGTCGTAGCTGTTGTAAAAATCAATCAGCTCGGGATAGCGGTCCACCAGCCTCTCCAGGTCTTGGTTACGCTGCTGGCTGATGGTTCTGGGTTCTTCATCACGCTCTTGTTTGCGACGCTGGTTATCGACTACCGGATCAAGGGTGTCGAGTTGGTATTCGGTCAATTGGGTGATGGCCAGATCGACATGGTCTGTGGAGTAAAACCAACCTCTCCAGAACCAGTCTAGGTCAATCCCAGAAGCATCCTCGAGGCTGCGAAACAAGTCGGCTGGTTGGGGGCGTTTGAACTGCCAGCGCTCTGAGTAAGTGCGGAATGCGAAATCGAATAGTTCTCGCCCGAGTATAGACTCGCGTAGGATGTTCAGAGCAGTGGCTGGCTTGCCATATGCGTTGTTGCCAAATTGCAGGATTGATTCGGAATTACTCATGATCGGCACCTGCTGAGATGAGGTCATGTACTGGGTCATGTTCTTGGGCTCTCCTCGGCTTGAGGGATAGTCCTCTTCCCATTCTTGTTCGGCAAGATACTGAAGGAAGGTATTCAGACCCTCGTCCATCCATGTCCACTGGCGCTCGTCGTTGTTGACGATCATGGGGAAGTAATTATGACCGACTTCATGAATAATCACCGAAATCAAGCCATACTTGGAATGCTTCCACTGTTCCCTGCTAGTGGGTTTGCCCCAATAGGTCCCATCGGGAAGTGGACGCGGGGCATTGAAACAAATCATAGGGTATTCCATGCCACCGACCGGACCGTTGACCGATATGGCCACAGGGTAGGGATAGTCGAAGGTAAAACGTGAGTAAACTTCAAGTGTGTGGGCTACCGCATGAGTGGAATACTGACTCCAGAGTGGCTCCGCCTCGTTGGGGTAAAAGGACATCGCCAATACCTGTTGCTTGCCGCTCTGATGGCCCATCGCATCCCAAATGAATTTTCTTGAACTGGCAAAGGCAAAGTCCCTCACGTTCTCGGCGTGGAATACCCAGGTTTTTTTTCCCTTAGCCGGTGAGGCTTGATTCTGTTTTGCCTCCTCCGGGGTAATAATGAACAGGGGCTTTTCTGATGAGCCAGCCTGCTCAAGTCGCTCGATTTGGGCAGGGCTCAGAACGTCCTCCTTATTTTGGAGAGTGCCCGTGGCAGCCACCACATGATCTTCGGGCACCGTGATGGCCACTTGATAATTGCCAAACTCCAGGGTGAATTCTCCGCTACCCAAGAACTGCTTATGATGCCACCCCCGGTCGTCGGTGTAGGCAGCCATGCGAGGAAACCATTGGGCCATTTCATAGATAAAGTTGCCGTCCTCAGGGAAATACTCATAACCACTTCGCGCTCGAATCAACTGAGCATCAATGATGTTGTAGGACCAACTGATCGCAAAACGTATGGACTGGCCAGGCTGGAGCGGGGCGGGCAGATCTATGCGCATCATGGTCTTGACCAGGTGGTGTTCCAATGACTGACCTGAGGCATCGCGCACACTGTGTATTTTGGCTGCGCCATCGAAGGATTCCCTCTCCAGCAGGGCTCTGAGGGATCGAAATTGCAGGCGCTCAAGATCGGGTGCCAGTTCTGTCAAGTGGCCATCGGCATCCTTGGCAAAGAGATTCGCGTCGACTTGCACCCAGAGGTATTGCAGCGCGTCAGGGCTGTTATTTCTGTAGTCAATGGTTTCCGATCCAATGATACGCTGCAGTTGGTCATCCAGTTCCACCTTGATGTCATAGTCCGCCTGCTGCTGCCAGTAGGCTTCGCCTGGAGTACCCGAAGCGGTGCGGTAGCTGTTTGGGGTCGGAAGGATCTCCTCAAGTTGCCTGAATTTGGGCTCACCCCATTGAGCCAATGCTGCTGGTGCCAGCAGCAACAACAAGCCAATGCGCCCGAGTTCGATCCATCGGGGGATCCAGCTCATGTCACTGAGGTGATGTTTCATTTTGCAGGGGTCATGAATCATGCCTCCCATTCTAGGGCGGGACCCCATGGCTGGCAATGCCGACCTACTCCTCTATCCATTTAAGAAACCTTTTGGTTTTGGGCATGATCAAGAGGTGATTTGGTTGAGAGGGAATTGAATGCGGACCATGCGCCATGGGTATCGGCAAACCATCCCTGAAAGGTGTCATTGATGGAAAGCATGATGGTTGGGGCGGTGCCAATGATGTGCACCCGCTTTCCGCCGCGCATCATCTGAATGTTTACTTCGTGTTCGCTCATGTATTTCATGCAAGCCATCATGGAGTTAGGGATGAGACATTGGCTGACCAACCCCTTCAATGAAGTGATTGCACCACAAAAAAAGACTTCCTTTTTCAAGGAAGCCTTTTTTGATCTAGCCGAGGTAAGCCAAGCCTACCCCTTCAGTCGGTTTCTTGGAGATGTTTTAGGAGCCAAACTGCATTCTTTGTGCCTGAGGCATTTCGTCAGGACAAGGAGCGTTGATGGGGGCATCAGGCTCAACAGAGGAAGGCGCGACCAAACCGTTAGCAAGCATGAAGGCTTCGACTTCCTCACCGCTGACATCAGCTAGCATGTGACCGTTGATTTCAACACAGGGGCTGAGCATCTGACCGCTCTTTTCTATCATCTCCTGACGCTGAACTGGATCATTGATGATGTCCCTGTCTTCAAAGGGAAGTTGATATTTGCGCATGATCGCCCTCACACCCTGACTCCAACCACAGGATGGTTTCAGGTAGGCGACAATGTTTAGGGACGGATTGGATTCACTCATGTTCAAAAACCTTTTCACACGCATCATGCCAGACCCGAGGCCGGATTCAACTCGGTTTTTGGATCTGGAGAGGATTTTTCTCCCAACATGCTCATGATCAGCGACCGAAAGGGATCGAATAGTACAATCGTCCAAAGGCATTTGGATTGAGGCCTTGAAGGGTTTAGGCCATAGATTGGTCAGAACGAATATGAATCGAGCGACCGAATACCTTAAAAGTCTGGATCATCCTGAGCAGGCCGAAATGGGTCCCTTGGTGGATAGGGTGATTCAGGATGCCATTGATGCTGGATCAAGTGATATCCACATTGAGCCATGGGATTCAAGCCTGGTGGTTCGTATTCGTCTTAATGGTGTGCTTCAAGAGTTGGTGCATTTGCCACTTGAATTGAGTGAAAAGCTAAGCGGACGACTCAAGGTCATGGCTAATCTGATCAGCTATGAAACCGACCGTCCTCAGGAGGGGCATGCCCAGCTGGATACCAGCTCAGGAGGGGTCGAGCTGAGGATGTCTTTTTTTCCTGTCGTGCGGGGTAGCCTGCAAGGATCTGTGCTCCGCGGAGAGAAAATGGTCATTCGTATTTTCGATCCCAACAAGCGCAGCTTCAACCTCGATGAATTGGGTTTCGAGGCAGATACCTTAACAAGCCTGAAACAGTTGCTCGCCCGACCCAGCGGCATGATTTTGCTCACTGGCCCTACCGGCTCAGGCAAGACGACGGCTATCTATGCAGCACTCACTCATCTAGCCCAACAGCACGGCTCATCCATAAGCATCAGTACGGTAGAAGATCCCGTTGAATACAACCTGCCCATGATTAGCCAGGCGCAGATCCATCATGCCAAGGACTTCACCTATCCGGTGGCGCTGCGCTCGCTCATGCGACAGGATCCCCAGGTGATCATGGTCGGGGAGATACGCGATGCGGAAACAGCCAACATAGCTGTTCAAGCGGGTCTTACTGGGCATCTAGTCATTAGCACCATCCATAGCAGTAGCACCGCTGGGGTATTTGCTCGCATGATCAACATGAATATCGAACCCTTTTTGCTCGCCTCAAGTGTGATCGGAGTGTTGGGGTTGCGATTGATCCGAACAAACTGCCCATCCTGCGCGATGCCCTATCAGCCCGAAGCGGGTTATCTCAAACTCATTCCCGAGCATCGTCTTGATGAGGCGAGCCTTCGGCAGGGTGGTGGATGCGAACATTGCCTCATGACGGGCTTTGGTGGCAGGGTGTCGGTCACTGAATTGCTCGAAGTGGATGAAGTGGTGAGAGAGGCTATTCTCGAGAAGCTACCCACTCGGAAGTTACAGGAAGTTGCCGTGGGCCAGGGGATGAGAACCTTGTGGCGTGCCGGGCTTGAGCGCGTGCTCAATGGTCAGACCCCGCTGGAGGAAATTATTCGGTCCATCCCCTGCGACCACTGAGCGTGAGCTCTGAGGGCCTCCCATAATGCGAAGGTGAACTGCCCCCCAAACCAGTCTGCCAAGAGGCTTCGCAATGGAATTCAGGCTGGGTATTCAGGTTCCCTTAAGGGCAATCATGAATACCCGTGAAGCCTATCTAGCACTCCATCTTCTTGATCAGGTAGGGCCGATTCGATTGAGGCGGCTGATTGAAGTATTTGGATGTCCTCAAGCAGTGTTGAAGGCGCCTATTCAGAGCCTGACCCGGGTACACGGGCTGGGTCCTGAAACAGCTCAGATCATCGCAGATTGGGAAAACCGGGTAGACCTTGGTGGTGAGCTAGAGCGTATCCGGGCCTGGCCCTGTGAGTGGATCACGCAGGAGGACGCTCAATATCCGCCTAGTTTGAGAGAAATTTACGATCCCCCCGCTGGACTTTATGTGAGAGGAACGCTTCACCCGCAGGACCATCTGGGTATTGCGGTGGTGGGCTCTCGGCGTGCTTCGGCTTATGGGCTTGAATCGGCCAGGAGGCTTTGTATCCAGCTTGCTCGAGCCCAGGTTACAGTGGTTAGCGGCGGTGCGCGCGGGATTGATACAGTCGCTCACCGTGGTGCCATGGTGGCAAAAGGCCGTACTGTGGCCGTACTGGGTAGTGGCTTGGACCACCTCTATCCTGCTGAAAACTCTGGTTTGTTCGATTGCATTGCCGACCAAGGGGCTCTGATCACTCCATTTCCCTTCGGCTATCGGGCTAGCCGACATTCCTTTCCTATTCGCAATCGCATTGTGGCTGGAATGAGCCTAGGGACAGTGGTGGTCGAGGCAGGAAGATCCAGTGGTGCTCTCATCACGGCGCATCAGGCCCTTGACTACGGGCGCTTGGTATTTGCTGTTCCCGGTCGTATCGATGCGCTGACCAGCAGGGGATGTCATGCGCTCATCAAGCAGGGAGCCAAGCTCATTGAACAGTGCGAGGATGTGCTTTCGGAATTTGAATACCTTCACCCTGCTAAGGTACTGCCCGAGGTCACCCAGCCC
>Ga0181576_10001369_pt1 | contig 18657 bp, 9 predicted proteins | sample 101ome_22_FD_132464 | JGI IMG/M metagenome (GOLD analysis project Ga0181576, IMG submission 132464) | Coastal salt marsh microbial communities from the Groves Creek Marsh, Skidaway Island, Georgia - 101412BT metaG (megahit assembly) | ecosystem: Environmental > Aquatic > Marine > Intertidal zone... | reverse complement strand
CCTTGGGCATGCGTTGCAATTTAGCTTCTTCAAGAAGCCAATATTCAATGTTGAAAGCTTCTTGTCGGGGCAAGGCTGTGTAAGATGAAATGGCTTCTGCTCCTCGCATCACATTGATGGCATTCACATAGAATTCGGAAGCCACCCGAGCGGTTTGTTTATTTTTGGCAAAGCTAAATAAGCCCACGCCAGGGTATAATAAAATAACAGGATTAGGGTCGCGCATGGCTGGACTATTCGGATGCTTGCAAGACTCATAATAGTCGGCATATAGCGCCCGATAGTTTTCAAAAGCAGGGTTTAATTGCGTTCTAATAGCGGCAACATCGTTAAGGTTAACGTCTGTTGCTAACGGTAATACTAGGGGTTGAATTTTAGTTCTTAAAAAGTGATCGGGACAAGAAGTGCCCAGTGGCGCTAGGCGGTCTAAGTCCTTTGAATTTATAAATTCCAACACCTTTTCATCATCGGTGAAATGCCCAATCATTTGGTTTTCTGATGAACAGAGTCCTCTCAAAAGAGGCATTAAGGCAGTGGCTTTAGCTTGGCGTTCTTGGGCAGGTAGAGCCTCAATTTTAGGGCCACCAAAAACAGTTTTGTTTTGGACTATTTTTTCTTCAATATAAAGTGAAGCTTGTTCAATTACTTCTAGACTATTCAAATAGCATGCTAAAGAAGTGTCTCCCCAAGTAAACAGGCCATGACTGCCCAATACAATTCCACGAATATTCGGATTATCAGCCAAGCATTTTTCCAACTGAAGGCCCAAGTCAAAGCCGGGTCTTTGCCAAGGAACCCACCCCATGGTGTCGCCCCAAATGGCTTTGGTAGCCGCTTCACTATCTGCAGCAGCAGCAACAGCTATTAAAGCATCAGGATGCAAATGGTCAATATGTTTAAAGGGCAGTAAACCGTGCAAGGGAGTGTCAATGGAAGGCGCCCGACTGTCTAGATCATATAAACAATGATTGAAAAGACCCACCATTCGATCTTCGTCCTCTAAACCGCCATAGACATTTTTGAGGTCCCGTAAACGTTGGGTGTAAAGACCCGCAATGCCATCTCGCGTTAGTGTTCCAATGTCACCACCTGAACCTTTAATCCACATCACTTCTACTTCTTCATTGGTCAAAGGGTCTTTTTCTATGGTTTTGCAGCTCGTGTTTCCCCCACCATAGTTGGTGATGCGTAAGTCACTTCCTAAAAGATTGGACCGATAGAGAAAAAGGGCCACTTGATCATCTTTTAAAGCGGCAGCTTTGGATTCATCCCATAAATAGTTGACATATTGGAAGGTTTTTTTCATGTAAAAATTAGTTTTTGTTTAGGTTAGGACATCTCCGAAATATTTCCTCATCGCTACTTAATGGGGAGCTAATAGTGAATGAAAATCAAGTCTTGTTAACGTTCTAAAATGCTTTTTTCAAAAATAAAAAACTCCTCTTGTTAAACAGATGAATTCAACAAAATCTTTTAAAAAGGTAGCGTTGCAAGAGCAGCAAAGGAAAATCTAGTCCATATAAAACATCTCTTCAAGGGGATATTCCACCGGGGCTTGATTGGGATGCGTCTCCATAATATCTGCCATAAAGGCCCACCATTTTTGGACCACAGCTTGAGAAGGAATAGCGGCTACAGTGGCAGTAGCGGTGTGTTTTTGAACAGCAAAAAGACTGTGGGTTTCAGGATCAAAATAAATGGCATAGTCTCGGAGTCCCATTTCGTGAAGCAAGGTTTTCAATTCCGGCCATATGGCATCATGGCGTTTTTTATATTCTTCTACAAAACCCGGCAAGAGTTTCATTTTAAAGGCATGTCGTTTCAAGCGTAGTGCATTTAGTGGATTAGAAGTTGCAACATACATTTTTTTTGGCATTTCTAATGCAAGCTAGGCAGCCTACTATTTTTAAAATGATAGTATCTTTAAGGACAGATAAAAAATAGTTACAATGCATATACAAGGGGCTGAAACCATTAGTTATTCTGAAGAGGCAATTCTTTTTCCCAAAAAAGGAGTTTCCTTTTTAACCTTTTTAAAGACCCTTATGTTGTTGGGCTTGTTGTTGTGCCAAACCGCAATTGCACAAACCAATCCATCTCCTTGGCCCGCTTTGGATCAAACCACAAAACCTTGGACGAGGTGGTGGTGGATGGGCAGTGCGGTTGATCGAGAAAGCCTTAAGCAAAGTTTAATCGATTTTCAAAAAGCAGGCATAGGCGGAGTAGAAATTACCCCAATATATGGAGTACAAGGACAAGCTGATAAAGAACTAGATTTTCTTTCTTCAGAGTGGATGGAGATGCTCCATTATACACTCAAAACAGCAGATAGTTTAGATTTGGGAGTTGATATGGTTCTAGGCACCGGATGGCCTTATGGAGGTTCTCATGTGACGCCTAACTTAGCCGCAACAAAAATGGTGGTAGATAAATTCTCGGTGGCAAAAGGAGAAACGCTAAATCAAATTTTGATACCCCAAAATCCTAAAGAAAGGGAAAATGCCACCTTGCTATATATTCTTGCTTTTAGTCCAGAGGACACCTATAGAAACCTAACCCATACGCTAAAGAATAACACCATAAAATTTAAAGCCAAACAAGAAGACTATACCCTCTATGCTGTTTATGAGGGCAAAACCCGTCAAAAAGTAAAACGCGCTGCTCCAGGAGGAGAGGGTTTCACATTAGATCATTATTCCAATGCAGCACTCAACCACTATGTGCAACCCTTTGAAAAAGCTTTGGCTAATACAAAAGGCTCTTTACGAAGCATTTTCAATGATAGTTATGAAGTTTATGGAACCAATTTTACGCCAGCCTTTTTTGAGGCATTTGAAAAACGACGTGGTTATGACTTAAAACCAGTTATGCCCCTATTGCTGGACACCCTTAGTCATGAGGAAGGCAATAGAGTGAAAAGCGATTATCGGGAAACGCTAGGCGATTTATTACTAGAAGAATTTACACAGCCGTGGACAAACTGGGCGCATCAGCAAAACTTCAAAACCCGACTACAAGCCCACGGCTCTCCGGGCAATTTGATTGATCTTTATGCCGCCGCTGACATCCCAGAATGTGAAACTTTTGGCTCCATGCCCTACAACATTAAAGGGTTTCGAAGAGATCCCCAAAATATCAGGTCAGGTGATGCAGACCCTGTAATGCTTAAGTTTTCTTCATCAGCTGCCCATATAGCCGGCAAGCAAAAAGTGTCGGCAGAAAGTTTTACGTGGTTGCGCGAACATTTCAAAACGGCCCTCTCACATTGCAAACCAGAAGCAGAAGATTTATTGCTTAATGGGATAAATCATCTTTTTTTACACGGATCAACCTATTCTCCACAAACAGCAGCTTGGCCAGGTTGGAAGTTTTATGCTTCGGTAAATTTTAATGCTACCAATCCAATTTGGGAAGATGCTCCAGCTTTGTTTGCCTACCTTGCCCGTTGTCAAGCGCTTTTGCAGCAAGGGCAACCCGATCATGAGGTATTGCTCTATTGGCCTATTCACGAAGTTTGGGCTAAATTTTTAAAAGGAAGTTTATTTCACCAATTTAAAATTCACTCCTTAGACGAGTGGCTTTATGGCACTTCCTTTTATGATTTAGCAAAAGATTTGATGAAAGCAGGTTATGGTGTTGATTTTATATCAGATCAATTTGTTCAAAAAGCAACCGTGCAAAATGGCCAACTGAAACTACCCGGAGGTAGTTATAAAAGTTTGGTAGTGCCCCACACAGAGCTATTGCCACTAGCCACATTCCAAAAACTTCTCGCCTTAAAAAAACAAGGAGCCAATATTATTTTTGAAGGCCTGCCTAAAACAGTGCCCGGTTATAAAAACTACAAACAGCGCACAGAAACCTTACGCGCTCTTATAGAAGCAAACAAAGAGCTTCTTCAATCCACTCCTGAAGTGATTGCAAGCTTAAAAAAACAACATTTACAACCGGAACAGATTTCGAATACCGGATTAAAATTTATTAGACGAGCCTTAGGAAAACAAAAAATCTATTTTATTGTGAACCACACGGCTTCCGATTTTGAAGGCTATTTGCCGCTTCAGACACCGGCCAAAACGGTTTTACTCCTAGATCCCCTCACAGGTATGTTTGGGAAAGCAAAGCATAAAACTCAAGAAAAACAAGTGGAGGTTTATGTTCAAATTCCCTCTGGAGGAAGTGTGTTTTTAAAAACAGTCGAATCATCAGACTACCCTAGCTGGAACTATTGGCAAAAGTCAGATAATCCAGAACAACTAACCAACCCTTGGCAAATTACGTTTGAAAAAGGAGGCCCTCAACTTCCTTCACCCACCCAAATTCAAAGGCTTGGTTCTTGGACAAAGTGGAGCCCAGCCGCTATGGAATTTTCAGGCACGGTTGTCTACACCACTACATTTAAAAAACCAACAGCAAAGGCAACTGCCTGGCAATTAGACTTGGGTGATGTGCGAGAAAGTGCCAAGGTATGGCTCAATGGAAAACCAATTGGAACGGCCTGGGCAGCCCCCTTTACCCTACTACTCCCACAATTGGAGGAGGATAATGTCCTCAGGGTTGCAGTAACCAATTTGGGAGCCAATCGTTTAAGAGCTAAAGAATTGAGAAACGAAGAATGGAAAATCTTCAATGAGATAAATATGGTGACCAAAGACTATAAACCCTTTGACGCTAAGGTTTGGGAACCCTCCCCCTCCGGTTTGTTAGAAACGGTAAGGATATGGCCGCTTGACCCCAAAAGCTTTTAGAAGGGAGTCAGTCTGTTTTTAAACTTTTGAGAGTGTTCTCCAATCGTTTGCTTTCCAAGCATCTTCTTGATAGAAATAGTTTGGTTTCAAAATTTTGTTGACCATATCCATGTGAAAAGCTTCAACGGTTGATCCCGAAATAGGGGGTACAATCCATTTCCAATCGGCATGAACCGACCGCCCAGCATCCATTTCTTCTCCGTGGAACTTCATAAAATATTCTACTATGGTATGATGATCCAACATTCTAATTTTATGTTTACGATAGGACCACTGCACAGCAAGATTCAGTTCTACAACCGCTCGATCTTTCCAGTGGGTTTCGTCTGAGCTCATGTCTAAGCCCATTTTTTCGGCAATAACAGGAAGCATATTATAGCGCGAAACATCACCCAAGTCGCGAGCCCCAACTTCCGTACTAATAAAAAAGCCGTTAGAGGGGGCACAACGATATTGAATGCCACCGGCGTCTAAGGCAAGACCCGCCACTGCAGGCACCATAAACCATTCCAAATTAAGGTCTTTAAACCTCTTAAATTCAGGATGTTCTATGGGAATAGTGCGTATGAGATCTTCAGGCCATTCAAACCATTTTGGCTGATTTCCATCAATTTCTAAAACTAACGGGAGGGGGTCAAAACGGGTTTTCCCGTTTTTGGGTTGCCACCCCAAATCGAGGGCAATTTTTGTTAGCTCAACGGTGGCCGGATCTCCCAAAATGCTTCCGTCTTCTTGTACATAGCCGGCAAACATTAATAAAAGTGGATTGTAAAGTCTGATAAGGGGTTTGTGATGACTAAAAATAGAAATTACAGCTCTTAAATTACCTTCATTAATGCCTAAGCGTAAATGCTCTACTAAAGTTTCAAAAACCGCTTTTTCGTCCTTGATGTCTCTGCAGTCTCTAACAATCATATTGCCCCAAAAATAACGTCCCACACAACGGGTACTGTTTCGCCAAGCTACCCGAGAGGCAAAGGTTAGCTCGTCTAGGGTATGGGTATAGGTGCCAGTAGTTTCAATGGCAGTTAGTACTTCTTCAATTCGCTGGTTAAGGGCCTTTTCAGAAAGGCCTTTTTCTCCATAAAATTGCTTCAGAAAAACCACTGCCTCTTGTTTTATGTCTTCAACGGGACTAATAAAGAAACTGTCTGATTCTATAGCCTCATCCTGTTTTTTAGAAAGGTAGCTTCGTTTGTGTTCTTGCTCTTTAGGCGCGGCTTCTAGCAGCTCTCCTTCTGTATCAACCTGGGCATTAAAATGCTCAATTTTTATGGCTTCGTCAGGCCAATTGGTTTGCTTTAAAAGCATTTGAACACTTTCCATAAAGGCTTCAGGACCACATAGAAAAGCTACTTTACCTGGCGTGTAAGGATACTTTTTTTCGAGTAGAGCTTTCGAAATACGCCCCTCTTTTTTAGTGGCTCTATAGGTAATTTGAAACTGTTTGTTTTGAGCATAACCCTCAAACTCTTTTTTGAGCATAAAACTCTTTTCATATGGGGCAGACCAATCTAAAGAAAGTGGACGAGAATCGTTGCTAGAGGTAAGTGTACGCAGCATAGAAAGAGCAGGTGTTACTCCTATTCCGGCAGCAAAAAAGACAATCTCTTTTTGATGATCTTCTAAGTGATAATTCCCTTTGGGTTCTGAAATACGGATAATAGAACTAGAATCGGCGTGATCATTCAACCATCTTGAAAGGGTGCCCAATTCTTCTCGTTTGACGGCAATTTCATACTGTTTTGAAGAATTGCCAGGGGAGATCAAACTATAGGCTCTTGTTACCCATTGACTTTGGAAATAGGCTTGAATCACAATATGTTGCCCGGGTTTGAAAGGCTTCACTTCACCCTCTACTGGTTTTAGCACGAGAGTTTTAATGTCTTTGTTTTCTGTTTCGGTCTTTTGCTCAAGAACAGCCACAGACATGCTACTAATGCCACAAAGTGCTTCCACCAAAGGTTCACAACCGCCACAAATGGTGGTGGCTTTAGTTTTTTCGATTAGGGTAGACACTTCTTTTATTCCCTCTTTTATATAAGGATGAAAATCTTTTTGACACAAACTCATGCAATTACACACCACCCGATCGGGGGCATTGGTGGCGGGGTCTTCTAGGGTGAAGCTTCCCATTTCTTTTAAGACAGACTGTTGCCAGGGTTTTAGAGGTGTTTGGAAAAGTATTTTTTCCATTGCAGCCGGCAATTCAGGCCATTTTCCTTCCACTTCAATTGCTCGAAGCAAATCGTTCCTAACCGTTAAGCGATAGGAAAAATGATCCCCTTGACCCTCAATGAGCTCTTCTGTTGTAGAAGAGATACTGTTGTCAAAAAATACTTTGACCGATTCTTTTTTTCGTTCTATTATGAGTTGATCTCCATCGGGGTATATCAGTTGTGTAGTTTCAGTCCATTGGTTGCCCACAAAAGTTTTTCTGTTTGTAAATAATCCTTTGCCGGGAAGCACTTCTACTCCCAAAAAAGAAAGTGCATTTGCAGCCAACCATTCCATTAAAAGGGTCTTTTCTACTGGTTCCTCTTGTTGGGCCACTGAAGCGGCAGTTTCGCCCATCCAGCGCAGGGTTTCGGAAGCCACTAGAGGATCAAAATGATGTTGTACGATCAAAAACTCTTGATAGATCTCTTTCTCTATTAAATTAGATTCTAGTGCTGTGTCAACTTTGGCCAGCATTTTTTGAAGATCTTGATGAAGGTTGGCTTGAAATTCTGCATAGGCAAGTACGCCATCATTGTCTTCATCGGCAGCAGCCACTAAAGATTCTACTTCGGTTTTAGAAAAGCCCATTTGAGAGAGCATCATATAAATTTCATCAACCGTGAGGGAACCGTCTTGATTTTGATCCATTTTCTGAAACTGGTCCCACAAAAAGCGATCACTTTCTTTAGCTTTATCCAAGCTTTTTTTCAGCGCTTGCGTGAGGGTTTGCATAGAAAGCACCTCGCCAGACAACTGGAGGCGGTCTCCAGCATTCACTTTTTGAACAGCTTCTGCAATACTTTTTAAAGAACTCCAATTGAGTTTTTGAAAAGGAAAGGCAAATGTTCGTTCTGTTTTAATAGTTCGTTCATGTAAGGCTAAAAATTCAAGTAAAGGGGGGTAATATAGAATGGCGAAAGCCGCACCACTTTTTTCTAAAACAGTTTCAGCTTCAAAGAGAGCATCGTTATTTTGCAATGCCGGTACAATCCAAACTAAGAGTTCCAAATCCTTTTGTTTAGAGGCTTCCACTAAGACCTCAGCTTGTTCGGGAGCTTTAGAAAGTTGGTTGATTTCCAAAAGGTGTATTCCCCTTTTTCTTGAGTCTTTGAGGCCCTCGGCTAATTGTGAGAGTAAAGAAGGTTTGGTGGGGTCAAGAAGCGGAAAAAATGCCATTGATAAAAATTAAATATAAATAGTAAATCTGAAAGATATGATTTTTTAATGCTTAAGAAAAATAAATGGTAATTGAGGCGGGTTAAATAAGGACTCTTTTTTAAAGCTATTGGTTACTTAACGAAAACGGTTTGTTATGTTTTTGAGTGCCCCATTTTTTATTAGGACTAGTAGTCATATTAAAATCAATCACCCCCCCTTTTAATAAATCGGCATGTTTAAAAAAAGTGGCTGGATAGGGGCTTTGATTTACTTTTATGTCCTTGATATAAAAGTTTTCTCGGGTGCGGTTGGGTGCATTAATTTGCAGTTTTTTTCCCTCAGAAAGGTGAAGGGTAATTTTTTCAAAGTGTGGCCCTGAGATCACATATTCTGGAACAGATGGAGCTACAGGATAAAACCCCAAGGTAGCAAAAACATACCAAGCCGACATTTGTCCGGCATCATCATTGCCGCTTAGGCCTCCCACGCTATTGCTGTATTCATCGGCAATAATTTGATTTACCCACGCTTGTGTTTTCCATCCTTGACCTGAAAATGTATATAAAAATGGGATGTGGTGACCGGGTTCATTGCCATGCCAATAGTGTCCTTGTTCACGAAATTCATCTAAAGTGGCATTGAAATTTGCCTCACCGCCCATCAATGCCATAAGGCCCGCCATATCATGGGGTACATACCAGGTATATTGAAAAGGGCTGCCTTCGGTAATATAAAATTGTCGTTCGTTTTTTACAAAGGGGCTATAAAAGTCACTCGATTTATATTTTCCTCTCACCGCCTGATCTTCACTGCTAAATACATTTTGATAGTTTTGGGCACGCTTTTTTAAGGTTTCCATATGAAGGGAATCTTGTCTGAGCTTGGCTATTTGATAGAGAGCAAAATCATCAAAGGCATATTCTAAAGTACGCGAAACTTGTTCTTTTTTATGAAACGAATGGGGCACCTCATCTTCCAAAGGCACAAAACCATTTTCTAAATAGGAGGTCAAAGCACGGCGTCCCTTACCCAAAATATAATCCTCTTGTTTTTCGGGCAGTGAAAAAGCATTTTGAAGAAGGTAGCCATATTCCTCTTCATCAGGTAAATAAATGCCCTTTAGCGCCGCATCGGCTAGAGTAGCCACAGCATGATCACCAATCATGGCGGCGGTATAGCTATTCCAGGCTGGAAAAATAGGAAGCCATCCACCTTGTTTGGCTTTTAGAAAAAGACTGTGCATCATGTCTTTGGCAACCTCAGGGGCTAAAAGAGTGAGCAACGGATGCAAGGCCCGAAAGGTATCCCACATTGAAAAATCTACATAGTAGTTTCCTTCTTTTATTTGTTCAAGCTGATGGCCTCCATCAAAGGAGACATAGTGTCCAGAGACGTCATTAAACCTTCTGGGCAATAAAAAGCTGTGATAAAGAGCCGTATAAAATTGGGTTTTAAGATCTGTTCTAGGGGTTTCTACTTCTACTTTTCCCAACCACTCGTTCCAGGTCGATTTTAGTTTTGAAGCAACAGTGTCAAAGGAATCGTTCCCAATTTCTTGAACTAAATTTTTACGTGCCCCTTCAATGGAAGTAAAGGAGGTGCCTACTCTTAGGGTTACTTTTTTTTGGGCTTCAGGCGAAAAAGTGAGATAGGCTCCAAGTCCTTTTTGTTGAGATAGACTTGTTTTTTTGGCAAACACTTCATTTTCTTGAAAGACCCCATAATCTTCTATGGGCTGATCAAATTGCACCACAAAATAGCCACTAAATCCGGCGGATTCTCCCCAGCCTTGATAAATGCGATGCACAGGGTTGTAGCCCACAATTTCTCTTTTTTCGAGATCAATTTCAATATAACCTTCGGCTTCGTCGCTGTTAGGAATAACGAGCAAATGAGCTAATGGCTGCTGGGGATAGGTAACTTCTAACATACCAGCCCTTGCCGTTGCGGTCATACCCACCTTGAGATTTTGCTCATGAAGTAGCACCTCATAGTGGTAGGGGGTTGCGGTCTCATTTTCATGTGAAAAAGGCGTTGCTCTTTGATCAGCGAACGGTTTTAACGGTCCGCTTTGAGGCATAATTGTTACAGACCCGTAATCTTGAGTACAGGAACCACTCATCCAATGACTCGCTCTAAAGCCGGTTAAATTTTGATCTTTAAAATAATAGGGAGCCACACATTTTTGTTCCGAGGTTTGGGTTTCGGGGGTCCATTGGGTCATGCCAAAAGGTGCCGTAACAAAAGGCACCACTTGGGCATTGCTTTCTTTTTTTTCACTGAATTTTAGAGCACTGGGCGTGGTGGCATTTGCGGTCCCTAAAAGAGGATTAACATAGTCAACTAAGGCAGGTTTGTCTTGACCAAATGAAAATCGCATGAGCAACACAACTAACAAACCACTAAAAAGAAATGTGTTTTTAATAAGGCTATCGTTTTAAATTAATGGCAATATAGCATAGTAAAATTATAAAATAGATACTATTAGGAGAGTAAGCTAGCGCTTTCCTCATCCAAATGCAAAACTACTTTTGGGTGGTTTCTTAATATAGAAGCCGGGCAGCTTGTGGAAAGAGGACCATTTATAGCATTATAAACGGCTGTTGCTTTCCGCTTTTCGGGCACCACACAACTAATGTAGTCTGCCGCCATAATGGCTGGTAGGGTGAGGGTGAGCGCTTCTTTAGGAACACGCTCTAGTGACGGAAACCAGCCTTCGTCAAATTGTTGTTGCCTGCAATGTTCATCTAGGGTTACGCGTTTGACCCACACCGGGTCATCAAATTGTGCCACGGGGGGATCATTAAAAGCTAAATGTCCATTTTCGCCTATTCCGATGCAGGCAATATCAATAACATTTTGTTGTAATTTTTCGGCATAGGTACGGCAAATCTGGTCAAGATTTTTGGCATCCCCAGCCAAATAGTGGACCGTTTTAGGTTGTACATTTTTTAAAATACGTTGGTATAAATAGTGCCTAAAACTTGCGGGGTGTTGATCGGAAAGACCCACATATTCATCTAAATGAAAAACGGTAATACGCTGCCAATCGATGGCTTCTTTTTGAAGGGCTTCTAAAAAGGAAAATTGAGAAGTGCCTGTTGCTAAAATGAGTCGCACCTCTTCTTTTTCTTGCAAAAGGAGGACTATTTTTTGAGCGACTTCTTGAGCGGCAGCTTTTCCGAGTGCTCTATTATCAGAATGAATAAAAGGAATTACAGAATTCATGAGGAGATCTCCAATTAATTTTTATCTTCGAATCTACAAACAAACTCTTGATCAATGAAATTAAATTCTTTTTTAGTTGCCCTTTTGGCAACTACCAGTCTTTTTGCCCAAACAACCATAAAGCTTGAAAATCCAAAAGAATCTACTTTAATCAGCAAACATATTTATGGTCATTTTGCAGAGCATTTAGGGCGCTGTATCTATGACGGTTTTTATGTAGGTGAAAAAAGCAATATCCCTAATTTAGATGGTGTTCGAGTGGACATTATCGAAGCCCTAAAAGAAATGAAAATTCCAAATTTAAGGTGGCCTGGTGGTTGTTTTGCCGACACCTATCACTGGAAAGATGGTATTGGTCCAAAAGAAGATCGACCTTCCATTGTTAACATGTGGTGGGGAGGTGTTACTGAAGACAACAGTTTTGGCACTCATGATTTTTTAAATCTTTGTGAGCGTTTAGGCGCTGAGGCCTATATATCCGCTAATGTAGGAAGCGGTTCCGTACAAGAATTTTCAGATTGGATTCAATATGTCAACCACGATGGTAAAAGTCCCATGGCCGATCTGAGAAGAGCCAATGATCGACTCACCCCTTGGAATGTTACCTATTGGGGTTTAGGCAACGAAGCTTGGGGCTGTGGAGGTAATATGACCGCCGAGTTTTATGCCAACCAATATAAACTTTATGCCACTTTTATGACCGATTGGAGCAACACTACTGGACTCTATAGAATTGCTTCAGGAGCAAGTGACGGTAACTACCACTGGACTGAAGTCCTCATGCGTGACATTCCCAAAAAGTTGATAGAAGGCGTTGCCTTGCACTCCTATTCTGTAATTGATTGGGCAAACAAAGGTTCTGCTACTGATTTTAGCGAAGAGCAATATTATACCACCATGCAACGGGCTTTCAAAATGGACGAATATATTACCAAGCACAGTGCCATAATGGATCGTTATGATCCTAACTATGAAGTAGATCTTATCGTTGATGAATGGGGCGGCTGGTATGATGTTGAACCCGGCACCAACCCTGGATTTTTATACCAACAAAATACCATAAGAGATGCCATGATTGCTGGAATGACCTTAAACATTTTTAACAATCATGCCAAGCGAGTCAAAATGGCCAACTTAGCCCAAACCGTTAATGTTTTGCAGGCAGTAATTCTAACTGAAGGAGAGAAATTGATTCTCACGCCTACCTATCATGTAATGAAAATGTATGCGGTGCATCAAGATGCTACCTTGATTCCCTTGACCTTTGAATCGCCTCGCTATGAAAAGGAGGGAGAAAGCCTGCCCGCCATTACGGCTTCTGCTTCTAAAGACGCCTCTGGCAAAGTCCATATTTCGCTAGTAAATATAGAGGCACAAAAGGCTCATGATCTCAACTTAGATTTAACCGGGCTTAATGTTAAAACGGTAACGGGTGAATTGCTCACTTCAAAAAGTCTCCAAGATCATAACACTTTTTCCAGCCCCGATAAAATTGTTCCAAAACCCTACAAGGATTTTAAACAAAAGAAATCCAATTTACAACTCACACTGCCGCCTCACTCGGTGGTGATGCTCACATTGGAATAAAAAAGAAAGGGGGGCTTAGCCCCCTTTTTTTATTGGGATAATAGGGTTTCTTGAAGCCACAGGGCACAAGCTTCTGGCCAAGCGTTTTCGGTGCTTTCTCTGCCCAAGCCATAGCCGTGACCGCCTTTTTCATATAAATGAAGCTCTACAGGCACTTGGTGTTTTTTTAAGGCTAAAGCATACACAATACTATTTTCAACGGGTACGGCAGCATCATCTATAGAATGAACTAAAAAAGCCTTTGGGGTGTTTTTGTCTACCCATTCTTCATTCGAAAAGCGGTGAATTTGATCTGGTGTTTCTTGTTCCCCTAACAGGTTTTTGCGAGAGCCACCATGGTAGAGGTCTTTTTTAAAGCTCACCACAGGATAAATTAAAATCGAAAAATCAGGGCGCGCACTCACTGTTATACTTGGTTCATATACCGGGGAATCATAGTGGGTAGAGAGCGTGCTGGCTAAATGTCCGCCGGCAGAAAAACCAAGCACCCCTATTTGATTGGCCTTTAAACCCCACTCAGGCGCTTTTTGTCTCAAAATTCGCAGGCCTTGTTGAGCATCTTGTAGTGGCCCAATTTTCTGATCTTCCATAATCTTAGCACTCGGTAAACGATATTTCAAGATGGCCGCAGTAATTCCTAATCCGTTAAGCCACTTGGCTACTTCTACGCCCTCGTGTTGCACTGCTAAAATACCATAGCCTCCCCCCGGACAAATAAGAACAGCAGCCCCTGTGGCCGTTGCTTTTGGGGCATGATAGACAGTGAGGGTGGGTTGGGTCACCTGACTGATTCGTGTTGGGCGATCAGCCTCATCTTTTGTAACGACTTTTTCAAAATAGCTGGGATCTTCTTTAGCCCCAGGAACACCTTCAGGCCATAAGGGAATAATTTCTTGTGCGTTTAACGGTAGGCTAGTCGTTAAGCTAAAGAGAAGGAAAATTTGTATTACATTTTTCATCATTAATTCATTTTAGTTAGTTCAATGCGATATTTCCCAGAACCTAAAGTGGTAACCGCTTCTATTGGGGTACCCTTTCGCTTATTATTTTGGAAAAGAATTCTTTCTGTACTTTCAATACTTGTTAAGTCTACTTTTGCAGTGGTGTTTACAGGCACTTCAAAAGCGAGTTGAACACGCTCATTTTCTTGTGTCCAGTTCACTTTTATAGTTCCATGAACCGTTTCAAAATGACCCTTAATAAAACTAAAGTCATTTGAGAAAAGGGGCTTGAGAGTAAATGCTTTAAAGCCCGGATTGTCTGTTTGTCTTTGAATGCCTAATAAATTATTATACATCCACTCCCCAATGGCACCATAGGCATAGTGGTTGTAGGAATTCATTGAAGGCGTTTGGGTGCTGCCATCAGGTTTTAGCCCATCCCAACGCTCCCAAATGGTAGTTGCCCCTTGGGTGACTGGATAAAGCCAAGAAGGGTAGCTTTTTTGCATAAGCAAGGCCATAGCCACATCAGCTCTTCCGTTTTCAGAAAGAACATGACACAAATAAGGCGTTCCTAAAAAGCCGGTGGTTAGGTGGGTGTCATAACTTTTTATATTGTCCACTAAACGTTCAACAGCTTGTGCTTTTACATTTTCAGGGAGCAAACCAAACTGAAGTGCCAATACATAGGCTGTTTGGGTTTCAGAAAGCAAGCGGCCGGAGGGTGTAATAAATTCATTTTGATAGGCTTTTTTGGCGGCTTGCAGTTGTTTAGTGTAGTGCGCCACATCTTTCTCTTCTCCTAACACGCGGGCACTCCTAGCCATAATATCAAGCGAGTGAATAAAAAAGGATTGGGCAATCAACTCTTTGCTCGTGACGGCAGCCCGGCCACTGTTGTCATCATTAGGACGGTAGAACAACCAATCGCCAAAATGAAAGCCCCCTTTATATAAGCCGTTAGTGGCTAATTGCTCCATGTAACCTACCCAGTTTTTCATGCTGGGGTAGTGTTGTTTAAGGGCGGTTTTGTCGCCATAAATTAAATAGGCATTCCAAGGAATTATAGTGGCAGCATCAGCCCATCCGGCAGAACCCATAGCGTCTTTGCCCAATACATTGGGCACCACAAAAGGAACCGAACCGTCCTCTCTTTGGTCTAAGGCTAAGTCAAGAAGCCATTTGTCAAAAAAGCTTTTTACGTTTCGGTTAAAAGCAGCTGTGTTATAAAACGCTTGCGCATCGCCTGTCCACCCTAGACGTTCGTCTCGTTGCGGACAATCGGTTGGGACATCAAGAAAGTTCCCTTTTTGGCCCCATTCAATATTGTGTTGTAATTGATTAATCAACGCATTTGAAGTTTCAAACCCACCTGTGTCAGGCATTGCAGAATAAAGGGCAATGGCCTTAAATTTTGAAGGATCTATAGTAGTATCTCCTTCAATTTTGATGTAGCGAAAACCTTGGAAGGTAAAGTGAGGTTCGTATACAAAATTGGGATCTCCATTGAGAATAAAAGTGTTTTTTTGATCAGCATCTCTCAGGTTTTCAGTATAAAATTCACCTTCTTTATCTAATATTTCGGCGTGGTAAATGTGGAGAGAATCTCCAGCTTTTCCTGCATGTTGAAAGCTCACCCAACCCACTAAATTCTGACCGAAATCCAAAACCAAATCGCCTGAGGGTGTCTCAATTTTTTCTTTAACCTCAAAAACTTCGTGTTTTTTAATAAGTTCATTGGCGGTGGCCACTAAGGGCACTTCTTCTGTTTGAATTTGTGCCTTTTTGGTTTGGTTGGCTTGAAAACCAAAAGTAGTCCAGTTTGGGTTTACCAAACGTGCATCAAAAATTTCACCATCGTATAGTTCAGAATCGATTATGGGGCCATGACTGTAATTCCAACTATCATCAGTATTTAAAATCTCTTCGCTGCCGTCTTGATAGCGCACCATAAGTTGAGCGCGTACTCCTAGTTGATTGCCATAGTGATTGTTTTTGTCGCCCCAAGCTAAGTAGCCTCTATACCAACCACTTCCTAGGGTAACACCAAGAGCATTTTGTGCTTCCAAAAGGTTGGTAACATCATAGGTTTGATATTGCAAACGGTAATTATAAGATGTCCACCCAGGAGTTAAATAGGCATCTCCAATGCGTTTTCCGTTGAGGTGTGCCTCATACATCCCTTTTGAGCTTATGTGCAAATAGGCTTTTGCAATAGGCTTGTTGGAGAGGCTAAATTCTTTTCTGAAGTAGGGACTTCTTCGGGTTTCATCATCTTCAAGAGTTTGTCCAATCCACTGGGCTTGCCAATCTGTAGGACTTAAACCCATTGACCAATAAGCTTCAGCACTTTGCAGCGGTTTTTTAAGGTTGTTGGTCCACACCCTAACCTTCCAATAATAGGTCGTGTTGGCTTCTAATGCGGGGCCAGCATAGGGCACATGTACACTTTGATCGCTGTTAATCACTCCCGAATCCCAAAAGGCTTCCTGAGCCTTAAAGTTGGCTTGTGTGCCCACCAAGAGTTGATATTTGGTTTGGGAAACGTCATAGCCCTCACTTTTAATTTTCCATCCCAATTGGGGGTGTTGATTATCAAGACCTAGAGGATTTATTTTTTGATCAGTGGTGAGATCGTAAACCTCATTTTTTTGAGCCCAAGCTAAACTGCTTACAGCTAAAAAAAGAAATAGAAATTTGGTACTAAAGAGAGTCGGTTTCATATGTGTTTAATAATTTAATCCTTCGTTATAATTAAAAAGGGCATAGGCTTCTAGGGCTTCTTCATAGCCTGACACATCTGCTTTTTGAGCGGTTACTGCTGCAGCAGAACGGGGGGTGCTAAAGGGCATTTTTCCTACTGGCTTAGCCGCACCAGATACAATGTCTAAAAGGGCTTCTAGGGTGGTGCCAAAGGTGGCTAAAACTCCTTTCACCATTGGGGTATTAGCATTATAAAGCTCTTCAACAACCCAAGGATTGGTATAGTTTATGGCCAAAAGAGTGGGCTTTTTGGCACTCCACTTTTGAATGTGAGACACCGCCACTTTATTGTCAGACAACAGAAGGGAAATGGGCTGCCCTTGAGATTGAAAGAGTGATTTGCCTTTGGGCACAACCCAAAATAATAAAACATCGGCTTCATCGGGTGAATCGACAAAAGTGAGTGAACTTGCTTCAGGGAAAACGGATAGTGGTTTTTCGCCCACTTCAACATATACTTTTGTTCCCTTTGCAAGGGGTAAAATGGCTTGGTCATTATGGGTTTCATTGCGCAGGAGCACAATTGATTTTCTATGCGCTTCTGCCGCTGCTTTCATAAAAGATTCATTTCCGACCACTTGTTCAGCAGCAGCCCCATCTACATAAGGATTTTCGAAAAGACCTAATTGAAATTTTTCGATTAACAGGCGTTTCACAGAGTCTTCAACCAGAGGAATTAGCGAAGGATGTGCATTTACAGTAGCCAATAATTGAGTGGGGTCAGCAGAACCTGAAAACAAATTTATTCCGGCCTCTAAAGCTAATTTATAGCGTTCTTGAACATTCAAATTTTCAACTCCCCACGGCATCATCCGAATGGGGCCGGTATCGGAATTAATAATGCCTTGAAAGCCTAATTTATTGCGCAATAAATCGGTTAAAACAGGTTTGTTAAAAGCATATCCTAAAGTGTCAAAGGGGGTGTGCACCGGAAAGGAATAGTAGGGCATAATGGCCGATGTTCCTGCTGCAATGGCAGCTTTAAAAGGAATGAGGTGTTTTTCAAAAGCACCCCCTTCAAAAACTTCTCTTCTTCCCCATTTAAAGTGAGGATCTTGACCCCCTTCGGTGGCCCCTCCCCCGGGAAAGTGTTTGGTGGTTAAGGCCACCGATTGAGGGCCTAAGCGAGTTCCTTGGAACCCTTTTACCAGAGCCGTCATGACTTGCGCCACCCACTCGGGGTCTTCTCCAAAGGTGCCCTCAATGCGTTGCCAACGAGGTTCTGTACTTAAATCGGCCATATACATATAGCCTTTTCTAAGTCCTACAGCCCGCCATTCTTGTCTGGCTATATCGGCAAACTCCTCAATGAGTTTTGGGTCACGACTGGCAGAAAGGCCCAATTCGCCTGGCCATTGTGAGAAAGAAGTTTTGCCTAAACTCAAACCAACCGAGGCATCTGTGGTCACATGATTTCTGGGGTTTGAAGCTACAATAGCGGGAATCCCAAGTGGCTGTTCTTCACAAAAAGCCTGTAAATTATTTTGCCATGAGGCAAGCGTCCCCACTTCTGGATTGGCGCGTAAAATGAAGTGACGACCGTGAAAATCGCGAACTGCTTTTGTGGTGCCGGCTGAGGACATAAATGGATCTTTCATTGGTACTCGGGTGAAAAAATTTACGTTGGATTCAACGTCCACTTCACTAAAGCCGTCTCCCAAAGGTTTTTTTTCTCCTGGAGGAACTCCAAATCCAGCTTCGTTTTCCATCCGAATGGTGCTAATGAGCATAAAGCCAACTTGCTGTTCTAGCGTCATTTGCGAAAGCAAATCTTGCGCTCTAAGGGCGGGGGCCAAACGCCAATCTTCATACGGATCTAGTTGCTGATTGCGGTTGAGGTCTTTAAAACGGTAACCTTCTTGCTCTATAAGGTCCACAACCCTAGCTTGCAGTTCAGGTTGTTGGTAACGGGGGGAGTTCTCACAGCCTACAAAAAAGCTGACGCAAAGAAATACTGAAAGGACTGAAAAACTTCTTTTTAAAAACACTAACATTTATTTTGAATTTTTTTG